>Ga0100380_10003726_pt1 | contig 16151 bp, 16 predicted proteins | sample CryGeymeta201504_FD_80417 | JGI IMG/M metagenome (GOLD analysis project Ga0100380, IMG submission 80417) | Groundwater microbial communities from Crystal Geyser aquifers in Utah, USA - Crystal Geyser metaG 2015-04 | ecosystem: Environmental > Aquatic > Deep subsurface > Groundwater | place... | reverse complement strand
GGAAATGTGGGTTGGATTAAGAATGAATCTTTGCAGAAAATTTAACACCAATTGTTATTATTCAGGTATCTTTTGTTTCTAGCAATCCCGATAACCAACGGGATACCAACAAAAATAGCTTACTCAAATTCCCCGAAAAGCTAAGTGATTTGAGTATAATAGTAAATACTAGCACTGCAAACACAAGGAATAGATTTACATTCGGCACATAAATATTTTTTTTCTAAACTGTCTTTTTGCCAAAAGTTTTCAACTTGTTTGATGCAAGTAAAATTCATTTTTGACAATATGTTTTTTAATCCATTATGTTGTTTTCGATTCCATAGAATAGAAATATAACTTACCGATTTATACTTATTTGTATCGAAAAATGCTTGAATGAGTTCTGTTGCAATTCCTTTGTTTTGCATATTTGGATGAACAGCTACTTGTTTTATAAGTATTGTTTTCTTTGAATTTTGTGTAACTAAAAATTCATTTATCCCCCCATTCTCATCATGAAAATTGGTGTTTAAATTTTGGTCTGTAATTCGTTCTATTACAATAAACCCAACTAAATAATTAGCACTGATTTTTACCCAGCAATTTAATGTTGTAGATGCTTGAATTAACCTAAAATAATTGGAAGTTAGGTAATCTTTTCCAAAGCATTGATTACTTATTTCTACAAGGAAAGGAATGTCATTTTCAATAAATTCCCGTAACATTAGAGTGTGAAAATAGCTAACATAAATCCAACAATTATTACAGCAAACCTTTTAAAATTAAATTTATGATTTTCTGATGATTCAAATAAAATGGTAGTAGAAATATGCATCAAAACGCCTACAGCCAAAGCCATTAAAACGGTTAGGTCTTCAAGGAAGATAGTTCCATAATGCTGGGACAAAAACAATCCCAATGGTGCAGAAAGAGCAAATAAAACGATAAAAAAAACGCTACTCACTTTAGATTTTAAATTTGTAATTAATAAAGTAGCCAACACAATAGCAATTGGTATTTTATGAATAACTATTCCTAATAGTAATGAATTATTATGGTGTTCATGTTGGTGAGCTGGGTCTAACAGTGCCATTCCTTCAATGAATGAATGTAGCCATAAACTAATAAAAATAGAAAAAGGAAATACATGTGTTTTATCAGTATGATGTGAATGAAAGTGTCCATGTTCTATTCCTTTAGAAAACAATTCTAAAAAAAGTTGAAACACAAATCCAATTAAAATAAAATACCCAACTTTAGTAGATTTAACTTCGTATAATTCAGGTATTAAATGAAGTACGCATAAGGCTAATAAGTAAGCCCCACTGAATGAAAGCAATAATTTTAGGTACAACCCTAAGTTTGGTTTAATTAAAACAACTGCTAATCCACTTAAAAAGGCAGCAATGAACAGAATAATATACACGAAGTTATGCTCCATTTGAGTTTAAATGTTATTTGTTTTTGTAGCAATCAAAATTAATCTATCCGAGGTATCTTCGTTAAATGCATTCAAATTGTAATCTCCAAAAACAGCTTCAATACTAAGACTAGCCGCTTCAAAATAGGCTAAAAAATCTTTATAAAAAATTATTTTTACTTGTTCAGTAAATTTAAAATCTTTGTCATCATCATTAAATGAAATTTCTTTAACAATGAAATTATCAATAATTTTTTTCTCAATTAAAAAATCAAGATGTTCAATTTTTTTGTATTCAGAAGGTAACAATGAATTTATCACTTTTTTTGAATTCATAAAATCCAACACAAATCTACCACCTTTTTTTAGGCTTTTAGAAATAGCATTAATAGCTTGTTGATTATCTTTATCGTCCACAAAATAACCGAAACTTGTAAATAAATTAAATGCGGTATTGTAATAATTTAATTTCAACGGATTTCTAATATCATTTACATAAAACTTAAGTTGCTTATTTTCAAATTTTTTAGCTGCCGAAATACTATTTTCTGATAAATCGAAAGCATCTACTCGATATCCTAATTTATTCATATAAATAGCATGCCGTCCTTTTCCGCAAGCTACATCTAACAGTAAGTCATTTTTAAATGGTTTTAAATAGATTAATAAGTTAGAAATGAATAATTCGGCTTCGTCTTCATCCCTATCTTTATATAATAAATGATAATAAGGACTATCAAACCACTCTTCAAACCAATTTTCATTCTTCTTAGTCATGCTTACTATTGCAATTAGTGTTTATCCATAAAGTCGGGAAGACTGAATAATAGTGCAAATGTATTAATCTATAAACTAACATTGCAACAACAAACTAAAAACATTATCAATATTATTTTTCTTTTAAGTTTTCTTCAATTAAACAATTTGAAGCTTTTTTTGTTATTATTTAAAACTTTGTTTAAACTGGGAGTTAATTTATTATATTTGTGTTAATTTTTACTAAATACAGTTATTATCAAGTGAATAAATAAGTTGAAAAAAAATTTATATTACAATAGAATAGTAATAACAAAATATTTTTATCTATCGGTTTTATCGTTAAAATGTTAATTTTCGTCTTTAAATTCTATAACTTTACACATTAGAAAAAATAAATTAATATTATTCTTGTTAAATAACTTTGAATTAATATCTTTGGAATCGAAAATTTTAGTCAATGGAGAATATACATGATTTTTACACTAAAATGGAAGATGGTAACATACTGCTTTCTTTCAAAGGGGAGGTAACTTCTGACTTACTTACATCTATTCTTCAAATAATGGAGTCTAAGATGGAAACATTGGCTGAGCCACCAATAATTAAAAAGAAAGTTTACAATATTTTAGTGGAATGTTTACAAAATTTATATCATCATTTAGAAAATGATGATTTAGCAACACCTATGAATGAGAAGAGTGCATTATTTATGATAAAAAAACAAGATGATGAATACTCTATCATGACAGGAAATTATATTATGAATGAAAATGTGCCTTCTATGAAAAATAGGTTAGACACCATTAATTCAATGGATACACTTCAACTTAAGACTTACTATAAAGAGGTACTTAATAATGGAGAAATGTCAACAAAAGGTGGCGGTGGGCTTGGCATGATAGATATTGCAAGAAAATCTGGAAAAAAATTAGAATATAGATTTGACAAAGTAGATAATAAATTTTCGTTTTTTAGCTTAAATGTTAAAGTAGCTCAAAAAACAAAAGAAGAAAAAGAAAACGTATAACAATTAAAAAAATAAGAAATTATGGAAATAATTATACTAGAAGGAACTCCTAAAACACCAACTGTTGAGTTTAAACCATTAGAAGGTTATTTATTATTAAGAGGAAGATCTATTCCAGAGAACTCTATTGAGTTTTACAAACCTCTAATTGATGGATTGGAAGCTTATAATCAAAACCCTCAACCAACCACTAATGTTGATATTCAATTGGAATATTTTAATACTAGTTCTTCTAAATGCGTGTTAGATGTTTTAAAAAAGTTAGAAGTTATTAATGGAAATAGTAAGGTTACTATTAACTGGTATTATGAGGAAGATGACGAAGATATGCTAGAAGCTGGTGAAGATTACCAAGCTATTATCAATGTTCCATTTAAAATGGTAGAAGTAGAAGAATAATATAATTTCACACAAATTGTTAACTAATAAAAAAAAGACGTTGAGAATTCAACGTCTTTTTTTTTAAATGAAAATTTGCATTTTTGGTAGCTGAGCTTTTCTTTTTACATTGTAAATACCAATTTACCATCTATAAAAGTTTGTATCACATTAGTTTTTAGCATTTTCTCAGCACTTATTTTCATAATATCTTTATCAAGGATAATGAAATCGGCTTTTTTTCCAACTTCTAAACTTCCTTTTTCATTTTCTTCAAAGTTGGAAATAGCAGCCCAAATGGTCATTCCCTTCAAGGCCTGTTCTCTCGAGAGGCTATTTTCTAGTTGAAAACCATCTTTTGGAAATCCTTTTACATCTTTTCTGAAAACAGCAGCATAAAATGTTTTAATGGGACTTATGTCTTCAATAGGAAAATCTGTTCCTAGTGCAACTATTCCATTTTCACTCAATAGTTGTTGATAAGCATAAGCATTTTTTGTACGCTCCTCTCCCAGCCTATCTTTTGCCCAATACATATCAGAAGTAGCGTGGGTTGGTTGAATGGATGGAATGACATTAATTTCACTAAATTTTTTAAAATCATCAGGGTGAATTACCTGAGCATGTTCTATTCTCCACCGTTTGTCGTTGGTTGTTTTAAGTACTTCTTTATAAACATTTAATATCAACCTATTGGCAGAATCTCCAATGCAATGCGTATTCATTTGAAAACCTTTTTCGGCTATAAGTAGGGCATATTTATGATAAAATTCAGGTGTATTCATAAGTAATCCATATTCATTGGGAGCATCACTGTAAGGATGCAACAAACAAGCACCTCTTGAACCCAACGCACCATCAGCATAAAATTTGAATGAACGTACATTAAGTTTTTCTGTTTTGTAAAGTCCTTTTTTTAAATAATAATCGAGTAATTCTGGTGTTGCTGAAATCATGGCATACACGTTAAGTTGAAGTTTGTTTTGTTGCTGCAATTCATCAATCAATTCAATTTCATAACGAGTTAATTCAGCATCATCAACAGATGTTAAACCAACTGCAATTAGTTTTTGTTCAGCAACAAGCAGTGCTTCAGTTAATTGTTCTTTTGAAAACTTAGGAATTTTATGTTTCACAACTTCCATTGCTTTATCAATCAAAATTCCAGTTAACTGATTGTTTTTCAATTCAATTATTCCACCTTCAATTTTAGTTGATTTTGTAATGTTATTGATATCTAACGCTTTTTGATTTACTAATGCTGCATGACCATCAATTCTTACCAAAAAAACAGGCGTTTCAGGGAAAAGAGCATCTAATTTTTCTTTTGATGGATAGGCTTTGTTTTCCCAATCGTTTTGATCCCATCCCCATCCTACTATCCATTTAATTGATGTGGATGTGTCGGTTAAAAGAAATTTATTATCTGTTTTCTTTGTAAAAGAAAGTACTCGTTCAATCACTTCTTCGAAGGAAACAGAACCCACTAAATCAATTTGTTGCAAGCCTTTAGCATATCCAACAAAATGACAATGAGCATCAATAAAACCAGGATAAATGGCTTGTTTTTTTGCGTCAATTATTTGCTCCGAAACGTATTTGTTTAATATTTCATGTTCAGGACCTATTCCAACTATTTTTCCATCTTTTATAGCCATTGCTTGAGTTACATCAAAAGAAGCATTTACTGTATAAATTGTGGCATTTCTAACAATTAAATCCACTTTTGCACTGTCTGTGCAACTATAAAGTTGTTGTAACATAATAACTAAAATTAAACGGAGTGCAACTATTTTTTTCATGATTTTTTTTTAAGATGCTAAATTCATTAAAAATTTAACAGTATCTACTCCATCTGCGTAATCATGCAGTTTAGGCAATTGTGTTTCTCCAAAATTTAGTGTATTGATTGGAGTATTGGTTGATGAAACAATGCATTGAATTTCCTCTTTTCTATTTTCTAATTCTTTTTTTAATGTTTCGATATCGTCATAATATTCATAAAAAAGTACTCCTACAGGCGATGATAGGCTTTTGTCTTCTTTTAATAAAATAAAATTATTATCTAATAATTGTTCGTTGTTTAATAAATATACCGCCTTATTGTAATCATAATTATTAGCATATTTATTATGGTAAATAACCTCCTCAAATTGACCAATAATAGCTTCAAAAAAAGTAGCAAATGGATACCCTTTAGGTACAAAAAGTTTAGAAACATTTCTACAACCCAATCCAAAAAATTGAAAAATATCATTTCCTAACAACGCTAATTCTTCCGTATTGTCATTTTTATGAATAATTGCTACTGAATTTCTGTTTTTTCTAATAATATGTGGGTATTTACCAAAATAATACTCAAAATAACGTGCTGAGTTGTTGCTTCCTGTAGCAATGTAGGCATCAATACTATCTGAAGATTGAAAGCGTTCAACAAATTTTATTTTTATGTTAAATTTTGGTTCTATAACAACTAAAATTTCAGCAATTTTTTGAATGAGTGTGTTATCTGTAGAAGCACATTTTCCAACAAAATTATTTCCCGTAATTAATACACTCAGCATATCATGAAATCCAACCATAGGAATATTTCCAGCCATAATAACACCTATGTTTTTAGGCAATTTTTCTATAAAAGAATACTTATTTACCCAATTACAAAGGGCTTCGGAAGTAAGCCACAAACTAATCCCTTGTAATGCCAACAGCACGCTTTCTTTAGTAAACCATCCATTATAGTTTTTCTGTTTTTCTATTAAAGCTAGAAAATCATCATAAAAAATCTGATTTAACGTATCAATATCACTATTTTTTTGATTTTCAGTAAATTGTTTGATAAAAACACCAAGCTGTTGAAAACTATCAATTCGTTGAGATAAGTTCATAATAAAAGTCCTAAATTTGCCTGTAAAATTACTAACATTAAAATTTAAAACAATGGCAATTATAATAACAGACGAATGTATTAATTGTGGGGCTTGTGAACCAGAATGTCCTAACAATGCAATTTATGAAGGTGGAGATGAATGGAGAGTGAGCGATGGAACAAGTGTAAGTGGAACTTTTCAATTAAGAGATGGAGCTTCGGTTGATGCAGATGCTACTCAAGAACCTGTAAGTTTAGATTTCTATTATATTGTGCCTGACAAGTGTACGGAATGTAAAGGTTTTCATGACGAACCTCAATGTGCGGCAGTTTGCCCTGTTGATTGTTGTGTTGACGATGAAAATGTGAGAGAAACTGAAGCTGAATTAATGGCTAAAAAAGAAAAACTTCACGCATAATATTATTTTTAGAACAATATTTGTAAGTTAGAACCGTGTATAGTTGAAAAATTATGCACGGTTTTTTAATTTTATATCATGATAAAAAAACTTAGTTTTTCATTTCTTTTAAGTCTAATTTTCTTTTGTGGTTATTCACAAAATTTCCCTATTGCTTTTCAAGAAGATATGCAATTATTAAATTCGTATGGAAAAGAAATTATTGAAAGTAAAACTGACGAACTTAAAGAAATAGCAAATAATCATTTTAAAGAAACCCTATTGCTTATACTCAAAAATGATACTTCATTTGAAATTGATTTTAGTGGTATTGAAAAAATTAGCGTTTTAAAAGAAAATAACCTAAAAATATACAATTGGACGCTGCCACATACCAATGGTACTTTTACTTACTTTGCCTTCCTTCAACTAAAACTTATTAACGGAACTTTCAAATTGGTTGAACTTATCGATAAATCGGATGAAATTGAGAAGATAGAAACAAAAACATTATCCGATAAAATGTGGTACGGAGCGTTGTATTACACCTTGATTCATGAAAAAAAATTAGGTGAGAATTATTATACTGTTTTAGGTTGGGACGGAAACAATCTGTTGACTAATAAAAAAATTATTGATGTAATTGTAATTGATGATAATGGTAACATTAAATTAGGAGCTCCAATATTTAAGATGGAAAAGAAAACGCAGCGAAGAGTAATTTTTGAATATGGTAAAGAGTTTTCGATGTCGTTAAAATACGATTCCAAGAACAAACGAATTATTTTTGATTATTTAGTTCCTGCAAGCTCAAAACTAAAAGGAGTATATGAATACTATGGACCTTCTCTTGATACGTTTGACGCACTGGTTTTAACTAAAAACAAATGGCAACATTTTTCTAAAATTGATGTGAAATTAGAAAAAACAAAAAAAGACAAAGATTGGAACGACCCTCTCAAATAGAAAATAATACTTCATAATGTAACAAAAGTTACGTATCTTAGATTGATAAAATTATAACTTTACTTAATTATTAACTATAACCCACACTTTATGAGAAAATACTTCACAATTTCGTTAGTACTAATTACTATTGCATTTACTAGTTGTAGTAATGGTCAAACGCCAAACAATACATTACTTTCTGCAACCGAATTTGCAAGTAAAATTCAGGAAATTTCTAATGCCCCAATTATTGATGTTAGAACACCAGATGAATTCTCAAAAGGACATCTACCAAACGCAAAAAATATTGATTGGAATGATGATGAATTTGATGAGCAAATGGAATTAATTGATAAATCTACTCCCATTTTTGTTTACTGTTTAAGTGGAGGAAGGAGTGCCTCTGCCACTAAAAAACTGATTAAGTCTGGTTTTAAAACTATTTATGAATTAGATGGTGGAATTATGAAATGGAGAGCTGCAAATCTTCCTGAAACAATAGAAAGCACATCAAAATCAAGTGGAATGACAAAAAATTAATTTGACTCGCTAACTAATTCTGATAAATTGGTATTGGTTGATTTTTATGCCGAATGGTGTGCTCCATGTAAAAAAATGAAACCTTACTTGGAAGAAATTTCAAAAGATATGGCTGATAAAGTTATCGTTGTTCGTATCAATATTGATGATAATAAAGAACTTACTAAAGAATTAAAAATTGATGTCTTACCCGTTTTACATCTTTACAAAAACAATATACTTAAATGGGAAAATGTAGGTTTTATTGAAAAAGAAGATGTTGTAAAGCAATTTCAGTAATTCAAATTACTAAAAAAGCCGTCTCAAAACAAAATTAGAGACGGCTTTTTAATTGAAGTTGTATTGAAGTTGTTTAAAATAAATTAATTACGAAATAGAAGCTATACTTTCTGACATATAATCTCCATGTTGTAATTTTGCTTGAACTTCTTTAAATGTATTAATGGTATATTCAACATCTTCCATTGTATGAGTGGCTGAAGGAATGATTCTAAGCATTAATATTCCTTTAGGCACAACAGGATAAACAACTATAGAACAAAAAAGATTGTAATTTTCTCGTAAATCAATAATTAAATTGGTAGCCTCTGGTATATTTCCATTTAAAATAACTGGAGTTACTTGTGTGGTTGTTGTTCCTATATCAAATCCATTTTCTTTAAATCCTTTTTGAAGTGCGTGAGCAACTGTCCATAATCTCTCTCTCATTTCTGGACTATTTTTCAACAACTCTAATCTTTTTAAATTACCAATAACCAAAGGCATAGGCATTGATTTTGCGAAAATCTGAGAACGCATATTGTAGCGTAAATATTCTATTACTTGTTCGTCCGAAGCTATAAAACCTCCAATACTTGCCATTGCCTTTGCGAAAGTGCCAAAATAAATATCTACACCATCTTGGCAACCTTGAGCCTCTCCTGTTCCTGCTCCTGTTGGTCCCATTGTTCCAAAACCATGTGCATCATCAACAAACAACCTAAAAGAAAATTGCGATTTTAATGCTACAATTTCTTTTAAATTTCCTTGATTTCCTGACATTCCGAAAACACCTTCTGTAATTACCAATATAGCTCCATTGGTTTTTTCGACCAGTTTTGTGGCTTTTTGAAGCATATTTTTTAAGCTTTCCATGTCGTTGTGTTGAAAAACGAAACGCTTTCCTTGATGCAATCGAACACCATCTAAAATACAAGCATGTGCTTCTGCATCATAAACAATTACATCATTTCTATCAACCAACGCATCAATGGCTGAAACCATTCCTTGATATCCATAATTTAATAAAATTGCATCTTGTTTTTTCTCAAAATCAGCTAGTTGTGCTTCTAACTCTTCATGAATGTTAGTATTTCCAGACATCATTCTCGCTCCCATCGGATAAGCTAACCCCCACTCTTTGGCGGCATCAGCATCGGCTTTTCTAACTTCAGGATGGTTTGCTAATCCTAAATAATTATTTAAACTCCACTGTAATACTTCTTTTCCTCTAAAAATCATCTTATTGTTTAACTCTCCTTCTAATTTTGGAAAAGCAAAATAACCATGTGCTTCTTTGGAATACTTACCTAAAGGACCTCTATTGTTCTTGATTTTTTCAAATATATCATTCATAATTAATAGGATTAAAATTGGCGACAAAGTTAGCCGATTTATCGAAAAAAAAAAGTACTTGCATTTAAAAGTTGTAAACTACTTAAAATTAAAAATTATCAATTTTCAAATTATTAAATTACTTTTATGGCTTCAAAATAAACACCATGCCACTTAAGTTAAATAAAATATCTCTTTTGCTTGTTTTACTTAGCATTTCGGCAGTTTTTTTTTTTATAGAGGACTTATTTTTAGGCTCTGTTCACATTCCTTTTTCCAATGTAATAGACATTTTATTTACTTCATCATCCGAAAAATTAAGTTGGAATATCATTGTGTTAGAATCTCGTTTGCCTAGAGCCCTTACTGCAATTCTTTGTGGTGCGGCACTTTCTATTAGTGGTTTACAAATGCAAACGCTTTTTAGAAACCCTTTAGCAGGGCCTTATATTTTAGGTATTAGTTCTGGTGCGGGTTTAGGTGTTGCTATTTTCATCATGGGATTAGGTTTTTTAGGCATTTCTCTCACACATTTAACATGGATAGGAAACTATGGAATTATTATAAGTTCAATTATTGGTTCTTCGTGTGTTTTATTCATCTTATTGGTTTCTATTATTCGATTAAAAGACATCATGACTGTTTTGATTTTAGGCATAATGATAGGTAGTGTGGCAAGTGCGTTGATAAGTATTATTCAATATTTTAGTTATGATAATTCACTTAAATCTTTTGTAATGTGGATGATGGGTGATTTAAGTAATGTTTCTCTGGCTCAACTAAAAATACTTTTTCCAGTTGTGCTGCTTGGTTTAATTTTATCTTTTCTTATTTCAAAAAAACTAAACACCTATTTATTGGGCGAAGATTATGCTCAATCATTAGGTGTAAACATTAAAATGACACAGTTTACCATAATAATTATCACTGCAATTTTGGCAGGTAGCATTACTGCCTATTGTGGACCTATTGGTTTTGTTGGCATTGTTGTTCCTCACTTAGCAAGGTTAATTAGTAAATCGTCTAATCACATCATAATTATTCCTTTATCTGTTCTAATTGGAACGAATATGTTGTTAATTTCCGACATTATTTCTCAATTACCTGGTAGCGAAAAAGTAATTCCTATAAATGCAATTACTTCCCTCATTGGTATTCCTTTTATTTTTTGGATAATTTTCAAGAACAAACGTATATCTGAACTCAATTGAATGAAATTTTAAACATAGTATCTCTTTGTGTTGGTTACGATAAAAAACCTGTTATTTCTGATTTTAACACACGTATTTCATCGCCTAGTTTAGTTACACTAATAGGCAGAAATGGAGAGGGAAAATCTACGCTACTCAAAACCATTACAGGTTTACTTCCTTCCTTTTCAGGAAATATTTCTTTTTTTAACAAAGAAATTTCTTCTTTATCAACGAAAGAGAAATCTACTATTTTTAGCATAGTATTGGCTCAACCTCCACAAATAGGAAACATAACAGTAAGAGATTTTGTAGGTTTTGGTAGGTATCCCTACACAAATTGGCTGGCAATGAACTCAAAAAAGGACAACACAATTATTGATGAATCCTTAGCCCTTTGCGGTTTAACTGATTTTGCTCAGCGTAATTTTGCTAATTTAAGCGATGGCGAAAAACAAAAGATTGCCATTGCTAGAGCAATTGCTCAAAATACCCCTGTTATTATTCTGGATGAACCTACTTCTCATTTAGACATGGTTAATCAGATAGAAATTTTTGAGTTATTACATCGCTTGGTAAAAGAAAAGCAAAAAACCATTCTTATTTCTTCGCATCAATTGCAATTAGCCATGCATTATTCTGATGAAATTTGGCTGCTTAATCAAGGAGAAATTGAAATTAACGCTCCAACTTTTTTTATGGAGAATAAAACCATAGAACAGCTTTTTAGGTTGGAAAACAAGTTTAAATTGTGGTAATTTTGATTTAATTAAATTTTATGAAAAATGAAAAACGTGTTATTTTTATTAATTATTACAACTATTGGTTTCTTGGGTTGTCATAAAAAAAATCATTGCAATTCAACAAACAGTTCGTTTAACCAATTATACGAATCAATCCATACGAATAACCCAAGTTTGATTGATGATTTTATGATGGATTTAGAAGTTCATGCTTACACTTTTTCGGTTTCAGACACACAAGAAGTTTGTTCTATTGGATATCAAGCTGCTCCAAATATGAGTAGTAAAAATTATAAAATTGTTATTATCGATAGCCTTTCAAATACTATTCTGTATTCTGAAAATCATTTATTTAACTCAAACAACACCAGTTATGTTACTCCTGGTATTTCTATAAAATTGCTTCCTGGTATCAATTATACAATAAATAGAATTCAATTAAATTGGTCGCCATCAATAACTAATACAGTTGGTAGAGTTTTATATAGTAATAATTTATCCATTCCGTTTCCTTTTTCAGATGGAAATATCACATTGGTAAGCTCTAATTTTTATGGAACAGGTTCTCCTTTATTAAATTTTGGCGTTCCTTTTATTGATATAGTTTTCAAAAAGTAATTGCTAATTTACCTCACTGCACGTTTGAAATGATGGCAAAAGGGCTAATAACTAAAAACCAACATCCCAGTGAAACCAGTTCTTGAGTACTTTGATTTACAATAGAAATGAACGAAAGCCGAAAAAAAATAGAATTTTTAATGCTGCATTTTTTCGAGCATCTTCGAAAAATTAGTTTTTCAAAAAAAATTATCAGAAATCTTTTAAATTCGCAAAAAGCTCCTGACTAGCTTTTATTAACATGATAATATGATTCCTGCCGGAGTTTATCCTGAGTAATCGAAGGGCAAGAATGACAATACACTTACCCTCACTGTCCTTAGATACTGCCACAACACACAAAGGCGTGGTTTCAAAATCGAACAGTTGAGGCTTTATTCCAACCAGAAAGTTCTTTACTCCAAATAAAATATATCCTAAAAATAAACCCAATAAAAATGATTGGTTCCTCCGCTATTGAACTCCATGGTAGGAAATGGAAATTTCAAAAATCCAAAAGTACCTAATAAGGTATTGGCAAATTTACTCTTGGTTTTTATTTGGGTTAAATCCACATCCAACGAAAGATAAAATTGCCGTTGTCGTTTAATTTCTGGATACAATTCATTCGAAAATGCACCTAACATTCCATCAGCACCATAGCCAACAGCCAAGTTTAACCATTTTGGGAATTTAGTGTCATCGTTTAAAAAAGAAGCAATATTAGCACTTAACCAATACGTTTGTCCGTTGTAGTCTTTGAGCATGTTTTGAGCTAAGTTTTCTCCCAATAAATTAGGTCGTTTTTCCCAATAATCACTTTTGTGAAACGAATATTTTAGGAGTACGCGCTGTTCCTTCCAAGCCAATTGTTGAGCAACAAACAAACCAGAACCTGCTGTATTTACAGCAACATCGCCCCACGAAAAGCCCCATGCTGAGGAGTAACCATCAAAAATTTCAACAGAAGTTAAAAAAAACAAGCCTAATGTTCCTCCATACCATACTGATTTTTTCTCGCTTACTCCACTCCATTTCAATGCTTCGTAGCCAGCAAAACCAACATAGTAAGCAGTTACTCCATGTCCAATTTTGTCCATTTGCAACCATTCTTTATTATCATTAAAAAAATGAAAAGAGGAACTGGGAACATCCTTATACCATAAGGCATACAACCCTGTCATCGTTGCTGTGTAGCCAATGGTTTCTGTTACAATAACGATTTTAAGTCTTTTTGTATTAATACTATCTTGTTGAGCAAACAAATGGAGGTTTGCGGAAAATAAAATAATTAATAGAGAAAATTTAAAAACGTATTGATGCTTTATTTCTTTATAAACTTTCAATTTTATAAACTTTTTCATTACTAATTGACTAATGTGGCTAAAGCCAATAATATGAATTAATTACGATTTATTACCCCGACCTTAAGGTCGGGACTCTTAAAACCAAACAACAAAAGGGCTTTAGCTACATTATATTTTTACTCAGTTAGAATTGAAACTTTTTACTCTTTTTTACTAACACCTAATTACTGACTACCTTAAACTCTGTCCTTCTATTTTCTGCTCTTCCTTCATCCGTTTCGTTCGAAGCAATTGGAGTTGTATCTCCGTAACCTTTGGTTTTTAATCTATTGAAGTCAATTCCATTTTCAACTAAATAATCTTTCACAGCTTTGGCTCTGTTTTCTGATAAAAGCTGATTGTCTTTTGGCTTACCAACATTGTCGGTATGTCCTCCAATTTCAATAACTAGTTTAGGATTGGCTTTTAAAAACGCAATTAGTTTATTTAGTTCTGCTTTTGATGTTGGTTTTAAATCAAATTTAGCCGTTTCAAAGAAAATATTTTTCAACACCACACTTTTTCCTACTTCAATTTTGTCTAATGGTACATCTTTTTGGTAGGGGGCTAGGTTTTCTGTTTGTGAAAGTGTGAAATTTTCAGAATAAAATAAATATCCATTTTTTGCTACATTCAACGCATAATCGTGATTGGCAGGTAAGCACACCAAATATTCCCCTGTAAGTTCATCAGAAAATGAGGTAACCACTACGTTTCCTGTTTCTAAATCTATCAATTCAAATTTTCCTGAAATTTTTTGGTTAGTTGCTGCATCATAAACAATCCCTTTTAAATAGGTTACTTGCTCTGGTTGTAAATGAAAAGGTAACTCAAAACCATAAATATCTAAATCGCCAAAACCACCTTCTCTGTCGGAAGCAAAATAGGCAATTTTTCCATCTGCTGTAACAAGCAAACTATTTTCATCATTGTGTGTATTGATGGGATAACCTAAATTTACGGGTGTTGTCCAATTTCCATGGGCATCTTTTTTACTCATAAAAATATCCAATCCACCCATGCCAGGATGTCCATCAGATGAAAAATAAAGGGTTTTTCCATCTGGATGAATAAAAACAGATTCTTCTGACGATTTTGTGTTAATAACATCACTCAGAGGTGTTGGTATTGACCAAGTTCCATCTTCACCCAATTCCGACATATAAATATCTTGCTGACGTTGTTGACCTCTGCCTATACCTCTTATAAAATACAATGTTTTTCCATCGGAAGAAAAGGAAGGTTGTGTTTCCCAATTTCTGGTATTGATAGGTGCACCTAAATTTCTAGGGAAAGACCAATTGTTGCCCGATTTAAACGAATAAAACAAATCGCAACTTCCATATCCTTTTTTATTATGTCCATAGCCTTCATAAGGATCCGCACAAATGGTAAAAATTAAAAACTGACCATTTGCCGAAAGCGTTGGAGCACCTTCATTATTAACGCTGTTTACACCTTTTAAATTTTTTCCTTTACCCCAATTGTTTCCATCAAAATAACTCACATAAAAATCTTCGTTAAAACCTGTTGAAGTACTTTTGTCAACAAGTCTTCTGGTATAAAGCAATGTTTTTCCATCTACGGATAAAGCTGGAAAATATTCGGGTAATTCAGAATTTACGCCTTCGCCTAAGTTAATTGGATTGAAAGGAACAGGATGTTTCAATGCTTCAATGGCAAATTCACAATCTCTTATTCCGTCTTGAGCTAAGGTTTTCATTAATTGAGGAGAATTGGTAAGCGTAAGGTATTTTTTGAAATTGGCTAAGGCTTCTTCATACCTACCTAATTTAAGTTGTAAACCTCCTAATGATGGATAGCTTTCTGGGAAAAAATCAGGATTTATGGCAATGGATTTAGCGTAGTGTTCTATGGCTTTTTCAAATTGACCATTTTCGGTATATACATAAGCCAATAACAATTCTGCTTCAACAAAATTAGGGTCTTTTTGCAAGGCTTCTAAAAAACTTAATTCTGCTAATTTGTTGTTTCTAGCATCGTAATAATTTCTACCTTCTTCAAAAAGTTTGATTGCTTTTTTATTTTTTGATGATACGGTGGGTTGTGCTACTGTGCAATTGATTAGCATAAAAATACTAATTATTTGTAAGGCTATTTTAATTTTTATACTCATATATTTATTTCTAACTCGTTTTTTAACTTTTAACTCCTAAGTACTTCCTAAGTACTCCTAAGTACTCCTAAGTACTCCTAATCCTAAGTATTCATAAGTACTCCCTTCACGCTATCCTACTCCAATTCATTTTTCCGCTAAGCATCGCTTTAAGTGTATTTCGCAAACGTACGTTTTTTTCCAATTCTAAATTAGCATCTTCTTTTAGTACTTCAACTGCAATGTTT
>Ga0100380_10003724_pt1 | contig 16153 bp, 9 predicted proteins | sample CryGeymeta201504_FD_80417 | JGI IMG/M metagenome (GOLD analysis project Ga0100380, IMG submission 80417) | Groundwater microbial communities from Crystal Geyser aquifers in Utah, USA - Crystal Geyser metaG 2015-04 | ecosystem: Environmental > Aquatic > Deep subsurface > Groundwater | place: USA... | reverse complement strand
ATACAGCTCGTTGTAGATGGGCAGCTGGATCGTGACCTTCGGCAGCTCGGCGAACTCACCTTTGGCGGTGGGGACGTCTTTACGGTGTCGGCGGTATAGATAGGACATCACGTAGCGATGGCTACCGTAGAAGCCCAGCGAAACCAGGACCAAAAAATAGAAAGCGAGGAACGCGTAGTCGAACGCAACCATATGCCAACCTCTTCACCGTCGCAGTCGTGACGATTCTGGTCACCTAGCGACAGGGTTGTTGCCACCCCGAAAGCCGCGGGACTATAAAAAGCCGCCACAGGGGTGTCAAGCCCTGATTGGCAGCCGATGATGCTCTCCTAGCCCGTGCGAACCGCCTCACAGCGCCCTTGCGGTGTGCCGCGGTCCACTGCAAATGCGCCCAATAATCCGAAATTATCTGACCGCAGTTCAGACCGAGTGGGCTTTGCCTGCCCGCTGGACCCGCTGCCCTCCTCCTGAGCTGCTCGTCGCTGGGTTCGCGAAGCTGTGACGTTCGCTTGACCCCGACGGCTGGCAACAAGTAACTATCCACCGCCCTGTCGAGGAGCATCCCCTCGTTTGCCAGACCCCGTCCGTCCGGCCGTCGTCTCGGCGTTCGCTCCCCTCTTGTTGTGTCGTCGCGAGCAAACCCATGTCGGAGCCGAACATCCGCCCACCGAAGAGTCCGGGCCTCTCGCTGGCCAAGGGTCTGCTCGAAAGCATGCGGCCCCACCAATGGGTCAAGAACGCGTTCGTCTTGGCGCCAGTGATTTTCTCGCTCAACTTCGAGCACCCTGCGTTGCTCTTGCGCGCCGCCCTCGCGACCGTACTCTTCTGTGTGCTCTCCGGCGCCGTCTATCTTCTCAACGACGTGCTCGACGTCGACGCCGACCGAGCGCACCCCATCAAACGCAACCGGCCGGTCGCCAGCGGCCGGGTTCCGGTTGGCTTCGCCAAGCTCACTTGCGGCATCCTGACCGTCCTCGCCCTCTTGTCGATGTTCCTGCTCAGCCCCTGGGCTGGCCTCGTCGCTGCGGCCTACTTCGTGATGAACGTCGCCTACTCCGTGCGACTCAAGCACGTCGCGTTCATTGATGTCGGCATCATCGCGACGGGCTTCTTGCTGCGGATATTGGCAGGCTCCCTGGCCATCGACGTAGCGGTCTCGACCTGGCTCATCGCGTGTACCTTCCTGCTCGCCCTTTACCTCGCGCTCGGCAAGCGCAAGCACGAGCTTCGCTCGTCTGGCAATGCCAGGAAGCAACGCGCCGTCCTTGGTCGCTACGATCCAAACCACGTCCACCTCGCCATGCTCGTTGTCGGCACTCTGACGGTCGGAACCTACATCGCTTATACGCTCGCCCCGACCACCCAACACTATTTTGACCTCTCCTGGCCCCAGTTGACCTTGACCATTCCGTTCACCGCTTTTGGCGTCGCCCGCTTCTTCTGGCTCGCCAGCGAGGGAGACGTGGGCGTGAGCCCGACCGAGCACATGCTCAAGGACAAGCTCTTCCTGCTCAATCTCGTAGCCTGGATCGCCGTCGTCATGGCGGTCGTCTACTTCAATTGATGGTCGCCAAGAGCCAACAGAATCCGAATGACGGCGAACGCGCCACGAAAGTTCCCTGACTTTTCGCGAATTCTCGACTCCTCATCGCCCGGTGGTCAGCAGCTCTAGCTCGACACGCAGAACCCCTGGTTCCACCAGGCCGAGGTCGTACGCGGCGCCATAGGACAGGTCGATGACTCGCCCGTCGACGTAGGGTCCACGGTCGTTGATCCGAACCACCACTTGCTGCCGGGTGTCTGGCCTCCAGACGCGCACCAAGGAGCCGAACGGCAAGGAGCGGTGCGCCGCCGTGAAGCCATACATGTCGTAGGCCTCGCCGTTGGCGGTCTGGCGTCCCTGAAAGCCCGGTCCGTACCACGAAGCCTTACCCTCGAGGGTGTGTTTCTTCGCTACCGCGGCCGGCACGCGCGGCTCGCCCTCCTGGTGCCAACGTGCATAGGCCGCGTCTGCCTCTGCGTCGCCGTGGATCCGGGCGGGGTCGAGGGCAGCGCTGCCGGCGCAACTCACCGCAGCGAGGCCTACCGCCAGCGCGAGCCAGAGCAGACCCGTTCGCCAACTGCGGCTCATGGCGCCACCTCTGGCCCCAAGGCCTCGAGTCGGTTCTTGATGCTCTCGACCAAGACGCCTTTCCCCCAGACGCTGGCCCGCTCAACGGTGCAACCGGCGCAGACCTCGATCTCGCCTTGGAGCGCGGCGTAAGGACCGACGGTCGCGCCGCGGCGGACGGTCACGGCGCCCTCGAGCCTGACGGGCGCGAGGAGCTTGGCTCCCGGCTCGATCTGGACGCTCTCGTCGAGGTAGAGACCAGGCTCGCGTTGGGTTGGCCAGTGGACGCCGCCCAGGCGAGCAGGACCCTCGAAGACGGCGCTCTGGGCCTCGAGATAACGTGGATAGGTCCCGAGGTCCGCATAGAAAGCGGTCGTCAGGAAGGCGTGGAGGGGACGGTCGGCGGCGAGAAGCTTGGGGTAGATTTCGTTCACCAGGCAGCACGGGCCGCTCTTTGGAAGCTGCCCGAAGACCTCTGGCGAGAGCACTTGGATGCCGGTGAACGCGTGCTCGAAGAGGGGTTCGACGCGTGCCGGCCGCTCGTGGGTGAGGATGCGGGCGACCTGTCCCGAGGCATCCGTGAACACGCCTCGGAGGCTCGTGCTGCCGTCGCGCAGCTTCAGCACGAGGGTCGCTGCGGCGCGGCTGGCCTGGTGCGCCGCGATGATGGGGGCGAGGTCGACGCCGAGGACGACGTCGCCGTGGGCCATGACGATGGGCTTGTCAGGCCCGAGTTGGCGCCAAATCTCGCGTAAGCCCCCGCCAGTGCCCTGGATCTCGCCATCTTCGTGGCTCACACAGAGTGGGTGCTTGGCCGAGAAGGGGCGCAAGGCCTCGAGCATGGCCTGGGGCAGGTGGTGCGTGTTGACGCCGAGCCGCGTGATGCCAGCGGCGACCATGGCCTCCAGCGAATGAACGGCGATGGGCCGCCCCAGAAAAGGCACTCCGGGCTTGGGCGTGTGGAGCGTGGCGGGGCGCAAGCGCGTCCCGAGTCCAGCGCAGAGGACCGCGCCGCAGACCTCGTCCGATGCGAGAGGGTTCATGCTGCCTCGAAGGTTCGTCCGTGAAGCCTTGAGCGACGTCGCGTGCGCGGCGCGGCCCCGAGCTGTCTCGAAGCGGGCCTGCGCGCGAGCGGGTTCGGTACGAGCGACAACCCTGTCGCTCATGGGATTTCGAGTAGCACGAGGGCGAGGGGCAGGCGAACTCCCAAGCTTGACCGCCTGTGCAAACATCAGAGACCAGCCGGTCCTCGGGCGAGGACCGGCTGGTGCCAGGGCAATCCCTGTTAGAGCTCGGTGATGACCAGGTCGTAGATGTTGGTGAAGGTCGAGCGGAAGGGCTTCACCTCGAGGTAGACGGTCTTATCGGCGCCATCGGCGTTGGTGTAGACGATGAGCTCCGAGGTGGTGGCGAGTCCATCGCTGCGATCGAGGATGGCTCCGGTGTCGCTGAGCAGGAGGAGGTCGATGTCGCCTGCGGCGAACGGGACCATGTTCTGGATGACGAACTCGTACGTGGCACCAGCTGGCATGACCAGCTCGAAGAAGTCGACGTCGTAGGTGCAGGTGGTCAGACCGAGGGCCTCGAAGGAGCTCATCGGCGGGACGGTGATCGGCGTAGCGGTCAGCCGGGTGTCGTTGGGGGTCGACTCGTAGAGGTCGTCGACGCAGACCAGCTCGAGATAGATGAGCTTGTTTGCGCGATTGTTGTTCTCGTCGGCCTCAGTAATGAGGTTGGCGGGGTCGACGTCGACGACGACGTAGTAGTCGCCGAAGACCGAGGGCGGAACGGCGCTCAGGTAGACCTTGTCCTGTACGGAGATGGAGGTGAAGGCGTCGGGACCTGCTGTGGAGCCGCTGCCGAGCCAGTAGTCGCCGGAGTCGATGACCTGGTCTTGGCTGAGGACGTAGTCGTAGTCGACGCCGGTTCCCGTGTCGGTGAGACGTTGGTTGGCGAGGTCCCACGAGATGAGAATGGAGTCGCTGACATTGTCGACGTCGGTGGCCAAGTTGCGTGGGACGAGGTCGATGCCCTCTAGGCCGATCAACTGAATTTGATAGGCGGTGGTGCGGTCTTCGAGGCCGTAAGAGTACTTGTAGACGTGCATATAGAAGATGGCGTCGGAGGTGATGGTGACCGCCTCGGGAATCTCAGGATAGAGGTAGTTCGCGGAGGTCGACGCGCCAACGTAGACGCCCATGTGGATGTCGGCGTCAGCGGAATGGATGTTGGCCGTGAAGGTGGTGCCAGCCTTGACCGCAATGGAGTACCAGTCGTCGTCGTCTTCGGGGTAGGTGTGGCCGCTGCCAGCGGCGAGGACTTGCGTCGAGGGAGAGAAGGGAGTCGGCGCGGTGCGGACGTCGTTGGGCTCGCCAAATTGGTCGGCGGGCACGTTGTCGATGGACAGGCTGTAGGTTCGGGTCACTGCTGTGGCGTACTGATAGAACGTCGCGGAGACATAGACGCAGTGCTCACCGGCGGTGTCTTCGCATTGATTGGCGACGCAAGTCTCTGCGCTTGGGCAGTCGGTGTTCGCGGTGCAGGTGTTGGCGGGAACGGCGACGGAAATCAGCGCGTCGTAGCTCGAAGCGTAGTTGTCGAGCTCGAGCTGGTCACGGTCGTAGACGGTGACCTCCATTTCGCTGGCGTAGGTCGGCGAGCGCTGGACGACACCAATGTTGTTGAGAGGTGCGGTTCCTGGGACGCAGACGAAGTAGTAGTCCCCGCGTCCGGCGTTACAGATGTTGAGGTTGTCATAGCTGATCAGCTCGAGACCGGGACGAAGCACATAGGCGTTGGCGAAGGTGTCGTTTCCGTTGAGTCCTTCGAGGGCGTCCGGGAGGCAGTCGGCGTCGATGGTGATGCGGCTGGAGACGAGGGTGTTGTTGGTCTCGTTGACCTCGGTGACCGCCAAGAGAGGGTCCACGACGGCGATGAGGTAGTAGTTGCCGGTAGGGGTCCCGGTCGGGAAATCGTAGACGAAGGGCTCGGTTTGCGTGGCAAAGGAGGCGAGCCCAGTAAGGTTGACGGTGCCGACGGTGGTGTCGTTGACGTCGAGCGTCGCGTTGGTGGAGAAAAAGACGGCGAGGTCGAAGGTGGGCGCGTCGAAGAGTCCATCGTTGCGGACGGTGACCTCGAAGTTGTAGGGGTCTCGCGCCGAGACCGAGGTGCCTCCCACCAGCGTGATGCTCTGTACGATGAGGTCGGGCTCCGTCGGGCTCGGCGTCACGGAGATGTCCAACGTGTAGTAGTTGCGGGCTCCGCCCTGTTTCGGGAAGACCTCGATGAAGAGGGTCGAGGTGGTGAGCCCAATGAACTTGTGGGTGATGACCTCGGTTCGCGTTGTGGTGACCGACTCGAACGGGGAGTTGGTGTCTGCGTCGTCGTAGAGCCGCAGGTCGAGATCTCCCAGCGCGGGGTCGGAGTTGAGCGTGAGGGTGATAGTGTCACCCCGGTCGAGGTCGACCGCGTAGAAGTCTGTGCTGTCGCAAAGCGAGAGGTCGGTGATGGAAGCGACCTTCGGGTTCGTGCCTGTGAGGGTGATTGGCGTCGCCGTAGCGATGTCGTTGTTGCCTGTGCCTTCGGAGGCGTCCTCGACGCAAGTGCAGAGGCTGCCTGTTCCTCCGGTGAGGGTGATGATTCCGGTGGAGGCGGCGACGTTGTTGGTCTCGTCGGTCTCGAGGACTGCGTCGGTTGGGTCGACGATGAGCCCAGCGGTGTAGGTGTCAACGAAGGGGAGGCAGTTGACCTTTCCGCTCAGTGCGATGGATTCGCAGGCGTTGGGAGCGAGCTGGGTCGAGAGGGTGTTCGCTGTGACCACCAAAGCGTCGGTGGTCTGGATGACGTCGTCGGCGCTGAGGACGGCCTTGACGGCGATCTGACCGGCGTAGTCGGTGCTCAGGTTACAGATGTCGGCGGTGAAATAGAGCATCTCGTTCTCGGCTAGGCTGCTGGGGCTGACGACGAGATTTCGGACGGTGAAGTCGATCTGGGGTTCGGCATTGACCACGATGGTGTTGCTGGGACCTGCGATGTTGTTGGTCTCATCGATCTCAGCGACGGTGTCTTGGGGATCACAGGTTGCGAAAACGTAGCGATCGCCGGGGGTCACGAACGCGGGGAGCAGGAGGATGTCGCGCGTCCAGGCCTCGTTGGTTCCAGCGAGGAGGTTCTCGGAGCCCACGAGCACCAATAGGGTGGCGGTGGCGAGGTCAAAGGTAGAGCTCTCCGAGATGTAGATCCCACACTTGTAGGTTCCCGAGTCATCGGCACCATTATTGTTTGCCGTAAACTCGACGTGGATCTGGGCTCCAACATAGGTCTGCTCTGGGCTGACGGTGAGGGCGGTGGCGGCCAGATCGACGTCCGGAACTTGCTCACCGTTGACGGTGATGGGGCGATCGGAGGGCCGGATGTTGTTGGTGCGGGTCACTTCGTCATCAGTCGTGCTGACCGCCACCAAGATGTAGTGCAGACCTGGGGTCTTGATCTCCTGCGGTAGGGTGTAGGCGAGGTTCGTGACGATGTGGTACTCGCCAGCCGGGAGGGGCTGGAGGTTTCCTGTCCCGAGCTCGAGGTCGGTCGGGTCGAGGGTTTGGTCCCCCTCCGACAGGAAGATGGTATACGAGGATGGGCCACCGGCGCCTTCCCCAATGTTGGTCACTTCGAAGGAGACGTTGACCTGACGCAGAATGTCCGTGGAGACTGGGTTGGCGACGATGCTCTGCGGGGTGAGGTCGGGCAGAGAGACGGCCGGCGCAATGCTCATGCCGGTGCTGGAGACTCGGAAGTTATTCGTCTCGTCCGACTCTTGAATGTTGAGCTCGGGTCGACCCACGTTCGGCGGATCGATCCAAAGGGCTGGGAACCACTCGCCGTGCGACACCTGAGCTTGGAGCTTGTCACACTCGTTTTGCTGCAGTCTGAAGTCGCAGATCTGCACGGTGACGGTGTCGTTGAGCGACTCGTTTCGGTTGAGGGAGCCAGAGGACGAGCGAACCACCGTGATCTTGACGGCAACGGCGCTGTCGATGAGCTCGTCGATGGTCAGGTTGCTGCGTTTGACGAGGTAGAGCTCGACGTCGAAGGGGCGGTCGATGTCGGTGCCATCATTGAGGACCTGGAAGGAGATGTCGAAGGTCTCATCGATTTCGATGGCCGTCTTGTCCGCGCTGACCGCGACCGCGATGAGGTCGGGCAGCTCGGAGACGGTGATGTCGAGGTTCTGCTCGGCGGATTTGATCTCTACGGCCGGTTCGGTCTCGGTCGCGGGCTTGGAGTTCGACACATCGACGGCCCAGACGGTTACCGTGAACGTGCCCGGATCCTCGTACAGGTGTGTGAAGTGAGCGGCGCGATCTTCGGGTGTGGTCTCCAACTCAGTGTTCTGGGGGTTGGGATCGCCCGGGAGGGCCGTCTGGGTCTCCCATTCATCGGTAGTCCCGTCGCCAAAATCGATGTAGGCGGTCACCCGTGCTCTTGGGTCGTCCGTCGTAAACCGCACGGTGAACTGCGCTTCGTGTGGGGCGAAGCCTTCTCGGGCATCCACATCGAGCCCAAAAACAGTCACGCGCGGAGTGACATCGATGCCTTCGCTCTTTGTTCCAGCTCCGTCGTCACAGGCTGACGACGTCATGCCCAGCGCGAGAAGCAAGGCGAAGAATAGGGTCTTGAAAGTACTTTGGCCGTCCACTCGATGCCTCCCGATTGTGCGTTCTGGCCTACCAGGCCAATCGCCAAACACCAGAAATATGGGGGTTCGCGAAGACGCCAACTATACCCGAGGCTCGATCGATTTCAATCCCCGTTCCCAAAGGCCCCAAAGGCTTGCGCAGCCTTAGGAGCTTCCCTACAAAATCATTTGGGTGCTCTCTGGCGGAGGCAGGGCTCTGCCCCGACCCGCCGGGGGACCTTGTCCCCCGGGCCAGCCAGGGGTTGAAACCCCTGGCTACACGCCCGTCGCCCCCTTCGGGGGCTGCCTTGGGACTTTCTCATCTCTCGGAGAACATGCAGCGGCTCAAGACTGCCATGAACATCGCTGGGATCTGGCGAGCGGCGGCTGAATCGGGGGCGCCAAGGGTTTCAACCCCTGGCGCGCGGCAAAGCCGCGCGAGCTATCGGCGGCTATGTCGGAGAAAGAGATCTGTTCAAACTCCAGCGCCGGGGGACTTTGTCCCCCGGGCCCCCTTTTGTTTTTTTTCTTCGGGTGCAGTCTGGCCAGCGACCGGAGGCTTCCCGCCTCAACGGGAGATCCGTTATTGCACTTTAGGGGCACCGAAGTTTGTCCAGCGGTGGGACCCTATCGGAAATCTCCCACATCGAGCCCGCCTGGATCGACTACATGCGGGCCGACGACCCCGTCAAACTCTGCTGCAACGAAAGTGCGCACTTGGAAGCCACGAACCCGACGCAAAACTTGGGCATCGAGGTTTTGTAGAAAAGCTCTTAACGGCGAGGGAGCGAACGATCTTCGGGCGAGTGCCACGGCGAGCTGTCGCGCGAAACCTTGTCAGCGGCGCGCAAGGCCTGATACTTAGTGCGCTTGCGCAGCCGAGCGCAGATTGCTCGTTTGCCGGCACGAGTGCGAAGCGAGCGAGTGGCTTTGCCATGACCGCGTTCCGTTAGAAATTGCGTATTGGATGATTTTGCCCCTGTATTGAATAGGTCCAGGATGAGCGTGGGAATCGCAATAACTGCCCAAACCCCAAACACCGAAGCCAAGCGACTCGACCAGCGAAACGATGACCGCGAAGCGCTTCGGGCTCTCGTCGCCAACATCGAGTCGGTGTTTCGTGGGAAGTCCCACGTCGTACGTTTGTGTGTGACCTGCCTCCTGGCTGATGGCCACCTTCTTCTCGAGGACGTGCCGGGTGTCGGCAAGACGACTCTCGCTCAGGCGCTCGCGCGCTCCATCGACCTCCCTCTAAAGCGCATCCAGTTCACCAGCGACTTGCTCCCAAGTGACATCGTCGGAGTCTCGATCTACGACCAAGAGACCGACCAGTTCCGCCTGCACCGCGGACCACTCTTCGCCAACATCGTGCTGGCCGATGAGATCAACCGGGCGAGCCCACGCACTCAATCCGCGCTCTTGGAGGCGATGCACGACCGGCAGATCAGCGTCGACAACGACACCCATCCCTTGCCGCGCCCGTTCTTCGTGATTGCAACGCAGAATCCCTTCGAGCACCACGGCACCTACCCGCTCCCCGAGAGCCAGCTGGACCGGTTCTTGTTCCGGCTCGCTGTGGGCTACCCAGAGCGCGATGTAGAGCGCAACCTGCTCGCCACCCGAGGCCGGGGAGAGCCCGTAGAAACCTTGCAGCCGGTGGTCTCCGTCGAGCAGCTTCACACTCTGATCGAGGCCGTCGATCAGGTTCACGTGGACGACTCACTCATCGACACGTTGATGGACGTCGCCGAGGCGAGCCGGAAGCACCCCAAACTGGACCTCGGCGTGTCGACCCGCGCCTGCCTCACCACTCTGCGCAGCGCCAAAGCCCACGCGCTGGTCATGGAGCGCTCCTTTGTCTTGCCCGACGATCTGGAGGCTGTGCTCATCCCCGCACTGTCACACCGCGTGCGCCTCTCCAGCGCAGGTGCGCGGCGCGGTGGCAGTCGACGGGTCGAGGCAGAGAGGGTACTCAGCGAGCTGCTCAAGAGCGTCGGGATGCCGTCCTGAGCGCGCGTAGGGAAGCGAGGTTGCCCGCTTCGAGCCACCTCGCCCGGCCCGAAGGGCCGGGGCTGGAGTTTGTGCACTTGTGGGTTCGGGCGGCCGGACGTTTTTCCACGTCGTGGGTTCGGGCGGTCGGACGTTTTTCCACGTCGTGGGTTCGGGCGGTCGGATGCGGTTCCACATCGTGGGCTCGGGCGGTCGGACGTTTTTCCACGTCGTGGGTTCGGGCGGTCCGATGCGGTTCCACGTCGTGGGCTCGGGCGGTCGGACGTTTTCCCACGTCGTGGGCTCGGGCGGTCCGATGCGGTTCCACGTCGTGGGCTCGGGCGGTCGGACGCGCGGCCCAGCGCTCCGCACTGGGCTACTTCCTGTGACGGCCCCTTCAGGGCCGACGCCCAGGGTTGGGGTGCGCCGGAAGGTCTGATGGCCACAAACCTGGGCGGGAGGTGACATGCCCACACATCGAACCGTGTCGAAACCGCCGAGGGCAAAGCCCGAGGCATCGGCCCCTCGGGGGCCGAACATTCCCCAGCCCAAGGTGTAACCTTGGGCTGGACGGCCATTTCAGGGTGCGTCGCAAACAGATCTGTACAAACTCCAGGGCCCGGCCCTTCGGGCCGGGCCTCTCCCGAGCGGGAGAGGAAATGTCCCGTTCTGGGTGACGAGGCAAACCAGGCTTCGACGTGCGGGACCTTTCTGCGGCATGAGGTGGCTCGAAGCGAGCCGCCTCATGGTGCCTCGCTTCGAGCCACCTCTGTTTTGAGTAGCGCGCGAGCGCTGATCGCTAATTCTGCCCTTTCCCCAACTCGATGAGTGGGACGCCGAGCAGCTCGGCGAGGGTGGTGGCGATCTTGTAGGCGTCGAGCTTCTCGAGAGTGCCGTCGATGACTGGTACAGGCGTCCCGTCTTGGAGTGCGAGGTAGAGCGCGAAGGCCTCGACGTTGACTCCGCTGCGGCCAGGCCACGGGAGATCGACCAGGCCAAAGACCACGTGCGTGATGCCAGAGGGCTCGATGTCACGTGGCTCGTAGGAGGTCTTGATCCTGGGCTCGTCCTCGCAGCTCTTCAGAGACATGGACTCAAGCGCGTAGCTCTGGAGGTGCGTCCCATCGAGACTGCTCGAGAGCCTCAGCAGTGGCAGTTTGGTCCACTTGAAGCCCCCGCCGCCCCGGACCAGCATCGTCCCGATGACGATGTCCAGAACGAGCAAGAGAAAATGCGCTGGCCCCGCGTTGAACTGCCAACGCTGAATGTCGTAGAGGACAAAGGCGGCGCCGACTCCCAGGAGGAGCCACCCCATGAATCTCCAGTCTCTGCCGCAGCGTACTCGGCTGGTGTTCCAGACCATCCAGGCGCCGTCGCTGTCTCGTTCGATGCTGGGGTATTCGACCATGGTTCACTCGATAGGGGGGGTGTTGCCTCGCTTCTCCACGACCGAGTTTCGCGTGATTCAGATTGGCAGTGCGAAAATCGGTCGTCCGCTCGGCAATTTGGCAGAACGTGCGGCCAACCTAGACGCCGCGTGGCCGGCGGGAAGGTCCACGTTCCTATTGGGGCCGACATGGGGGCTGCCCCGACGCCGTCGTTGAACACCCGAATCGGAGCCGCAGGCACGGGGGGCTGCCGCGATGCCGCCGTTGAACACCCGAATCGGAGCGGCAGGCACGGGGCGTGCCCTACCCGCAGCACACCACCGCCACGCTCGCCCGGCCTGCCCGCGGATGCGCCACCTCGACCGTCACTTCGGAGCCCCTTGGCGCCTCGAAGACCCAGGTGAGCCCTACCCGATCGTTAGAGTTGTCGACGCTCCACCCGAGCGCCGCACTGTGGTGATGAGAGCGGCCGGCGAGCTGTCCGTGACGGCCTTCTAGGGGTCCTGAGAGCAGCAAGCCCCCAGCGGGAAGCGTGAGTTTGGAGCGCACCTCGCCGACCAGCTTCTTCTGCTCGGCCCACTTGGTGACGGAGGTGGGCAGGTAGCCGCTGTTCTGCACCACGACGGCCAGCTTGTAGACGCCGTCGCCGACGGTTTCGAGCTTGGGGCTGCGCAGCTCGAGCAGGGGCGAGATGCGGGCGTGGTAGACGAGCCAGTCGACGAAGGGGTCGACCTCGTCGAGGACTTTGTGGGGGGGAGGGTTGCGGAAGGTGAAGAGGGTGTCCCAGCCGCCGAGCTCGATGGCACCGAGCTGGGGGTGGTCGAAGGGGGTCCAGTCGACGAGGGCCTGGCTGTGCAGCGAGTCGGCCCAGCGCAGCATCTTGCGATCGTCGTCGCGGGAGTGGTCGACGTACCACTCGAAGTAGTTGTCGGCGATGACGCCGGCCTGGCGCAAGGGGCTCCAGAGCTCGACGGTCCAGGCGAAGAGGCCCAGGTGTTCGAACATCCAGTCGTCGAAGGCGCCGGTGATGAACTCGTTGGGATCCTCGCGAAAGCCGTGGAAGACGGAGAAGGCGGGGTAGCCGGTGAGCTCCTCGCCGCGGTCGCCGATGGTCTTGAAGGCGCGCAGATCTTGGCGCGTGAGCTGGTCGTCGGACTTGTAGCTGGGGGGCCGCAGGAGGAAGCCGCCGTAGGTGTGGAAGGCCACGCCGCCGGTGATGTTGGGGTGGGCGACGACGAACTCGACCAAGCTGCGCACCTCGGGCTCGGAGGTGGGGAAGGGCCCGCTGCCCTCGGCGTCGCTCTCGAAGCGCCAGGGGGCCGGGAAGTTGCGGTTGAGGTCGAGGCCTTGAGGGGCCTTGGTGAGCTTGAGGTCGACGCCGTCCCAACGGGGAACCATGCCCTCGGGCATGAGCCGGTAATAGGGGCCGGGGCCGCGCTCGTCGGGCTCGCGGCGGATCATGAGGCGCGGGTCTTCGGAGAAGGCTTTCCAGTGTCCGTCTGGGTCTGGGATGCGCATGGTGAGGACGCGCCCGTCGCCGTTGATGTCTTCGGGGACGACACCCTCCTGCTCGAGGCGGTCGGGGGGATAGGGGCGCGTGCTGGAACGGATGAGGCGAGGGGAGTCGGCCAGCGCCCACTCGGCGCCGTCGGGATTGACGCGGGGGCAGACGTAAAACGTGCGGGTGTCCAAGCAGTCGGTGATCTTGGGGTCGTGGCCGTAGCCACCGCAGAGCCTCTGGAGGAAGTTGAGGCAGGCGACAGAGGGGGCGAGCTCGGTCGCGTGGATGTTGCCGTCGACCCAGAAGGCGGGCTTCGAGTCGGGCTCCTGACCGTGGTTGGAGACCGTCGCGACGAGAATCTCCCGCCCTTCGTAGCTCTTCCCCATGCTCTGCAGTGAGAGGAGCGTCGGGTATTGCTCCTGCAGCTCGTGTAGAGCGGCGACGAGGGCATTGTAGCGAAGGTAAGGGTGACGCGCGTTGGCTCTATTCACGAATGGTCTCCTCGCTTGTGCGCAGCCCGGTGCGCCCCTCCCCCACACCCGTTGAGGACAGTGGAGGATAAGTCCGGTGGGGTTGCGGCGACAAGACTGGGACCTGAGCGCGAGCACGGGCTTCCTTGCGGCTTGCCAACACGGTTTTCAGCCCCCGAACGTGCCTTTTCTCCTCAGAGGGCGTAGAAAGGGGGGCGACGTTCTGCGCGAATGTGCCGGCTTGCTCGAGCGGCCAAACCAACTGAATCGAAAAGAGCTTCGATGAGCCCGAACACTCCAAACAGCGACTCTGACGAAATCATTGATGTTGGCAGCGTGATCGACGACCGCTACGAGATCATTTCTTTCCTCGGCGAGGGGGGGTTCGCGACGGTCTACAAGGCTCGTCACATCCACATCAACCGGTTCGTTGCCATCAAGCTGCTCAACATCGGGGTGAAGGTCCCGAAATCGAGCGAGTTCGAGGAGCGGTTCTTGCGCGAAGCGCAGACCGCTGCCCAAATCGAGCATCCGAACGTCGTGACGATTCACGATTTCGGCTTCGCGGGTTCAATCCGACAGCCCTACATCGTCATGGAGCTGCTCGAAGGGCACGACCTCGAGGATGAGCTGAAGAAGAATGGGCCGATGGAGCCCAAGCGGCTCCTCAAGCTGATGCCGCTCTGCTTGGAGGCACTGGCCGAGGGCCACAAGGCGGGCATCGTCCACAAGGATCTCAAGCCCTCTAACCTCTTCCTTTCCTTCCCCTTCCAGGACAAGGAGATGTTGCGCATCCTCGACTTTGGCGTGGCGACGATCAACCAGGGAGGGAAGCGCATCACCAGCACCGGACAGATTCTCGGGACCCCGCAGTATCTGGCTCCCGAGTACATCACCAACCAGATCTCGACACCGGCTTTGGACGTCTATCAGATGGGGTTGATCTTGGTGGAGGCCCTCACCGGCGTACCGGTGGTCGACTTCGAGAACCCTTTCCAGTGTCTGATGGCGCACTGCAAAGGGAACCTGAACATCCCGGAGAAGATCCTGACGGGGCCACTGGGCCCAGTGCTCGAGAGGGCGCTGGCGATCAACTATGAGAAGCGCTATCAGGACGCTGGCGAGTTCAGAGAGGCGCTCCTGGCGATCGATCCGGAGTCGATCGCGCCGCTCACTCCGGAAGATCTGGCCCAGCTCGGCGCCCTCAAGGGCACCGACGAGCTGTCCAACCTGGCCCTCGCCCAAACCATGGCTGAATTGGACGATTTGTCCAAGCAGAACATGGAGTCCTTACAGAGCAGCGCTGACCTCCGCCTTCGGCAGGCCGAGGAGGCGGACGAGGCCCGCGCCACGGCCTTCGACATCGACCGCTCCAAGCTCCTCTCGCCCACGGTGGCGATGCAGGAGGAGCTGAGCCTCGAGCGGGACGAGCTCAAGCAAGACGGGCTGCCCACTTGGGTGCTCGCCGCTGCAGTTATCCTGCTCATCGCCGGGCTGCTCGGCGCGATCGTCTACTTCTTGCAGATGGACACGGGCAAAGCGTCGACCGAAGAGGCCGCAAACGAACCCGTGCCAGACGAGCCGACGAAGGGTCCGGCCAAGCGGACGGAGAAGGACGCCTCGAGTCCACCCGACGTCGCGGAGGCCGTCCCTGTTCCAGACGTCGTCGAGGCCCCGCCCGAGACCGCTGCCGTCGTGGCGCCCAAGCCGGACGCCGTCGAGGACCTCGAGGCGCCGCTCGCGATGGTGTCGACCGTCTTCGTGACCTCAGAGCCCAGCGGCGCTCAGGTCTTCCGCGCGGGTGAGCTGCTCGGCGAGACGCCGCTCCCCTTGAAGTTCACCACCGCAGATATTGTTTTGTTGCGCTTCGAGAAGAAGGGCTTCGACTCGCTCTCCGAGTCGTTAGTGGTGAAGGACGACGCCACTTTGTTGGCCAAGCTGAAGCGCAAGAAACGTTTGAATGGCTCGGATCCCGTCGCGCAAACCGACCCAGCCAAAGACGGTGGCAAGGACACGACGCCGAAGGACGACAAGAGCGAAGCGGACAAGAAGAAAGACGAGATGATGATGATTGCGCCCTGACCCTGTCGAAGCGTAGATTGCTCCCTCGGTTCGGAAGTCAACGAGCGAGGTCGGGAGTCGTCGGGCGACCGTCCTGCATCGAAGAACGCGAGGTCCACAGATGCGCATCGCTATGCCCTCCTTCGTCGCCGCCGTCCTCACTGTCTTGCTCTTCTTCTCGTCTGCCTCTGGTCAGGAGTTCGCCGAGCAGTCCGAGTCGCAGAAGCAGCTCAACAAGCAAGGCGTCGACGCCATGTTTGCCAGCGACTTCGAGAAGGCAATCCTCTCGTTCAAGTCGTCGTTGACGCTCGGCGAGCTGAACGTGACCTACCTCAACCTCGGTCGCGCCTACGCCAAGAACGGCGACTGCGCCGAAGCGCAAGCCTCCTACGACAAGGTTCTGACCTCGCCGCAAGTGGCGTTGCCGACGCCTGGGGAGGTGAAGGTCTTTCTGGACAAGTATTTGGCGGACCTGGATACCACGAAGTGTCCTGGATTTGTGACCTTTACCTGCAAACCCATGAGCGCCAAGCTGTCCATCGATGGCGGCGCCGAAGCAGCGTGCTCGAGTGCTCTAGTGAAGCTCGCGCCCGGTGAGCACTTGGCGGTGTTGGCCCTCGACAGCCGCACGATGGAGGCGACTTTCACGGTGGAGGCCATGGCCAAGCAAGACCTGACCATGGAGCTGCCCAAGAAGGACGAGGTGGTGGAGAAACCCCTCGACACGCCCAAGCCTGCCGAGGCTGGCATCAGTGGGATGGCCCTGACGGGCTGGATTCTGATTGGCGTCGGGGGGGTGACTTTGCTCACCGCTGAGATGATCGACATCGCGGTCCTCAAGCCGAAGGTCGATGAGTGGAACGACGGCGTCACGGCGACCTCAAAAAAGGGAGACATCGAAGCGCTTCAGTCGACGAACCTCGCCATCTTCGTCGGGGGTGGAGCGATCGCGGCGACGGGGCT
>Ga0100380_10003715_pt1 | contig 16170 bp, 12 predicted proteins | sample CryGeymeta201504_FD_80417 | JGI IMG/M metagenome (GOLD analysis project Ga0100380, IMG submission 80417) | Groundwater microbial communities from Crystal Geyser aquifers in Utah, USA - Crystal Geyser metaG 2015-04 | ecosystem: Environmental > Aquatic > Deep subsurface > Groundwater | place... | reverse complement strand
TAGAAAAATTAAAAGACCTTAATACAGACCCGGCTAAAATTTATAACAGCATAAAAAATAAAGATGTTTTATATCTTGCTATGTTATTTCACGATATAGCTAAATCAATAAATATTGCTGGTCACGAAATTTTAGGTGCCGAATTGAGTGCAACAATTATGCAAAGACTCGGCTATGAAGATCATGAAATTTCCTTAGTTTCTTTTTTAGTAAAAAATCATTTATTAATGGAACAGGTTGCCTTTAGAAGAAATTTAAATGATGCTGAAACACTGGATAAGTTTGGCTCCAACTTTAATACTTTTGAAGAATTAAAATTTTTGTATTTAGTAACCTTTGCAGACCTTGCTTCTGTAAATGCTGTTATCTGGACATCTTGGAAAAGTGATTTACTTTCAGAACTTTTCAGCAAAATAAAAACAATGTTAGAAAATAAAATTTCCGGAGAAGATTTTTTAGTTTCTAATACTTATGTCATTCCAAAAGAAATTACTAAACATTCTCCTGAATTAACAGAATCGGATGTGCAAGATCATATTGAATCTATTGATGATATTGCGTATGCGCATCATTTTTCTGAGGAAGAAATTGCTAAACATATACTTGAAATTGAAAGAGGGAATAAACTATCTGTTTTATTCAATAATTTTGGCAATTTTACAAATGTTACTATTATAACAAAAGATTTTCCTTCATTGCTATCAAAACTTTGCGGAGTGATGTTAATTAATGACCTTAATATTCACGATGCTAAAATATTTACCAGGAAAGATGGAATTGTAATTGATACTTTTAATGTCTCGGATTTTAGGACACACAAAAAAATAGATTCAGAACAATATACTGATATTAAAAATAATTTAAGAGATGTGGTTACGGGTTTTTTAAAGCTAGATAATGAAATTGAAAAATTAAAAACAAAATGGTGGAGAATCGAAAAGAAATTATTTAAAAGAAGCGGACAGATTCAGATAGATTTTGAAAAACACGACAAATACACTATTCTAGATATTTTTTCACCCGATAGATTAGGTTTTCTTTTTCAAGTAACAAATAAAATGAACGAACTTGGGTTGATAATATATTTTGCAAAAATCTCAACTAGGGGAGATGATATTGTTGATTCATTTTATGTGTTAAATAGAGAAGGCAAAAAAGTTTCATTCAATGATTACGATTTTGTTAAATCAGAATTAATAAATTCTATAGAGGAAATAAATTGAATTTTATTGACAGAGGAAGACCCATTGGCGTGTTTGATTCAGGTATTGGCGGTTTAACTGTTGTTAAAAGATTAGCTTCAACTTTACCGAATGAAAATATTGTTTATTTTGGAGATACAGCCCGCGTACCCTATGGCTCTAAATCTAATTCTACTGTTATTGAATATTCTCTGCAAGATGCAGCCTTTTTAATCACAAAAAATGTTAAAGCAATTGTTGTTGCCTGTAATACTGCTTCTTCTATTGCTATAAATTCTTTAAGGCAAAAATATGATATACCGATAATTGGAATGATTGGACCCGGAACTGAGTTTGCATTAAAATCTACAAAAAACAAAAAGATAGGAATTATTGGAACAAGGGCAACTATTGATAATAAAGCATATTCAAAGGCATTAAAGAAAAAAAATAAAAAATTAAAAGTGTTTGAAAAAGCCTGCCCATTATTTGTACCACTGGCAGAAGAAGGTTGGATTGAACACAAAGCTACTTATGAAATAGCAAAAGAATATTTAACATCACTTAAGAAAAAAGATATTGATATATTAATTCTTGGCTGCACACATTATCCTATTTTAGCAGGAGTTATCCAAAAAGTAATTGGTGAAAAAGTAAAACTTATTGACTCTGGAATTGCTGCTGCCGAATTGGTCAGATCTGAAATTAAAAGAATTGGTTTACTAAATCATTCAAGTAATTTAGGCTCCGTAGATTTTTTTGTAACTGACATACCTAAAAAGTTTAAAGAAATAGCAGAATTATTTTTAAGCGCACCCATTAAAAAAGTAAGAAAGGTTGAGCTGGAAGATATTTTGAACCATTAGTTTAAATTTTTTTCAAATAATTTTTTTAATTTTTTCTTGTCCTTAGTTTTACCCAAAGCTAACATTAATTTAATTCTGGCTTTCTGACCGTTTAAATACTCTGCAAAAATAACGCCCAAATTATGTAAATGTTTTCCGGCTCCGGGATAGCTGTAAATGTCCAGTGTTTCACCGGCAGGGCATCTGGAGACTAAAACTATTGGGATATTTTTTTTAACTGCATATTCAATACCATTAAAAGCAGCAGGAGGAACATTACCAACACCAAGTGCTTCTACAACAATACCGTGTGCTTTGCTGTCAGCAGAAAATTTAAAAAACTTTTCATCCATTCCGGCATATACGGTTAGCATATCTACATTTGTATCAATTTTTGATGAATTAATTTTTTCTAATTTTCTGGGCAATCTATTTAAAATTATTTTATTGTTTCTAACAATACCGAGTTTACCAAAATCTAAACTACTAAAAGTATCTAATTCATCCGTAAAAGTTTTTGTCACTTCGCTTGCAGCATTAATTTCTCCATTCAAACAAACTAACACACCAATTCCTCTGCATTTATTATTTAGGCATACTCTTATAGCATCTGTAAAATTTTGAGGACCATCCCAATCAGGTTCAGAACTGTTTTTCATGGAACCTATTACAACAATTGGGATTTTAGTTTTAACAGTTAAATCCAAAAAATATGCAGTCTCTTCTAATGTATCTGTTCCGTGGGTTACAACAACTCCGGTAATATTATTTTTAGATATTAGTTGAGTTATTTTTTTTGAAAGTTTAAGCATGAGTTGTGGGGTCATATGTGGACCCGGGTATTTACCAAAATCATAACAAATTAAATTTGCTAATTTTTTTGCATCCGGAATTTTATTGAGCAATTCTGTGCCTGAATATCTTGGAATTGCTCCACCGGTTTTTTTATCAATTTTCATTGAGAAAGTACCACCGGTGAATATTATAAGTATATTTTTCTTCATAATTATTTTTATTTATTCAAATATAATAGAAACTTTTGTATTACAATAAAATTTATGACTTGAAGCAGTAAGTAATTACAGTTATTTTTAAAAAAACAATATGGAGAAAATATGTTAATAGTAGAAGATGTTGAACTGACACCAAACCCTCATGCATTAAAATTTATTTTAGACAAAATATTATTGAATTTTGAATCCAGACAATTTTCTATTAAACAAGATGCTGAACTAGATCCCTTAGCAAAAAGTATATTTGAGATAGACGGAGTTGAGTCTGTTTTTTATATGGATAAATTTATTACAATCGAAAAATCTAAATTAGCTGATTGGAGTAATATACAAGGTCCTTTTATTCAGTTTTTAAAAAATTTTGATGTTAATCAGATTCCAAAAGAAAAAGAAGTTAATGTTACTGATGAAAGTTCTAACAAATTACTAAAACAAATTAATGATGTTTTAGATAAACAAGTTAGGCCTGCTCTTGCAGGTGATGGTGGCGGTCTGCAAGTTATTGGATTGCAGGGTAACACAGTAAAAATAAAATATCAAGGAGCTTGCGGAACTTGTCCTACATCAATTACAGGAACTCTACAAGCAATTGAAGCATTATTAAAGAGAGATATAAATCCTTCTATTCAAGTAATTTCTGCTTAAATAATGACTTGTAAATAATTAAAGAGAAGATTTATTTAATAATATTCTTCCCTTTTTTTACACAAATTCCTAAATTTAGCATTGGTTCTTATCATTAAGGATAAAATGTTAACCAGAGAAAATTTATATCACAGTTCCTTTGATTTAGAAGGAATACATTTTGATGCATTCTCAACAAGAAAGGGAATATCAAAATTATTATTAAACACCCCACCTGAAATAATAATAAATATAAGAAAAACAAAACTTCATCCCGATGATCCATTTATGTTTGATATTTATTCTGAGCTAAAAGAATATTTTAATCTTAAAAGAAAAGATTTTAATATAATGCTTGACATAAGTGGAACACCTTTTCAAAAAAGAGTTTGGAAACAACTTCAAAATATTCCTTTTGGAGAAATTGTTTCATATAAAACTATTGCAGAAAGAATAAAACAACCCAAAGCATTTAGAGCAATAGGTCATGCAAATTCAGTAAACCCGGTTGCAATAATTATTCCTTGTCACAGAGTAATAAATAGTGATGGAACAATTGGAGGATATTCAGGGGGGATTGGTGTTAAAGAAAAATTGCTTGAATTAGAAGGGGTAAAAAGTTTGAATTTATTTAATACAATTTAAAGTAACTAACTTTTTTTAGTTGTAATTAAATAAATTTTTGTTTTTTGTTAATTCATATTTACCTGATTTAAAAATCATATTATTTAATTCATCCTGATAGAAAAACTTTTTCTCTCCGAATGCAGGCTTTAAGTGATTTAACCAAATTGCATTTGGATCAAACTTTGCGAAAAATGGTTTGTAACACCAGTCAGGATTTCTTCCTTGAATCAACATTAACTGAAAAACTTTTTCTCCTCTTATTTCCATTATTCCATTTATAAGAACTTTGCCCGGTAGCGCTGACATTACTGGTCCTCTGGCTGTCCTTGAAAGCCCTGATGTGTTTATAATTGCATTCCTATAAATATTGTATGCTTCAATTAAAGGAATTTCGAAATAATTTTTAGAGCCTGTATTTCTTTCAACAAACATGTAATATGGAATACATCCTAATGCAACTTGTTCTTTCCACATTTTTTCCCAGATAATAGGATAGTCATTTATGTTTTTAAGCAATGGAGACTGGGTGCGAATTTGTGTACCAGTTGAGAGTATTCTAGAAATCGCTTCTTTTACTATTTCTGTGGAAAGTTCAACATGATGGCTGAAATTTGCCATAATGCTTATATTTTTACCGTAACTTTTAACTTGTTTAAATAAATCGAGTATCTCATCTGCATCACTATCTGTTACAAATCTGTAAGGCCAATATGATAAAGATTTGGTTCCTATTCTGATTGATTTAATATGGCAGTACTCAGGATTTAATAAAGGCAAAATATATTTCTTCAAATTACCTATGCTCATTATCATTGGATCGCCGCCTGTAAAAAGCACATCGGTTATTTCTTTGTGCAGTAAAATATAACTTAAAAAATCATTTTTATTACAAGTTGAAAATTTTACATTATCAGATTTAACAAACTGTGACCATCTAAAACAAAAAGTACAGTATGCATGACAAGTTTGTCCAGTAGACGGAAATACTAAAACAGTTTCATTGTATTTATGTTGAATTCCAGGTGCTGGTTTATTGTTAATTTTGGGTATATTTAAAACTGACTGACCTGCAGGATTAGGATTCAATTCATTTCTAATATGGCTAGCGGTATCTTGTATTTCTTGAGGATTGTTATTAATAACAGCATTAACCATTTGATCAAAATGGTTATTTCTAAGCATTCCCTTTTGCATAAAATTTAATTGGTATATAGGGTCATCTGGAATATTATCCCAATTAATTAATTCTTCTAAAACATAATTATTAGTTCTAAAGGGTAAAACATTGGATATAACTTTTAATGCAAAAAGTTCATTTTTGTTCAAAATTTTAATTTGTGATATAGAATCAATATTATGTAAACTATATATTTTTAGATCTTTGGGGGTAATCATACTTAATAAATCCTTAATAATTAGCTTTGGTTTGATTATTTGCTTGATTTACTCTCTTGACAAATCAAACCCAGAATGCAGGTAAAATAGTATTTATAAACAAAATACAAAAAAAATATTATTTGTCAAGTCTGTGAAGTTGATTTAAAGGTAGGAAATAAAAAAAAGCGGCCTTAACCGCTTATTTAAGTTCAGTTACTTTGCTGATATCGCTGATTTTAACAAACTTTTCGTTAAACTTAATTGTGCCCTTATCAGATTTAATACTTTTAATTAATTTAACTGTAACACCGTCTGCTTTTTGTTTTACCTTTGATTTATCAGCAAAGGATTGTTGTTTAGCCATTTAAAATTCTCCGTTATAATTTAGTGGACAAATATATGAATTATAAAATATTAATAAAAGCCGATAAGCTTGTTTTTAGTAGATTTTGATTAAAAAACTAATCAATTCTTTCCATAAGTTCGGAATGATTCAGATCATATTTCTCAGCTTTTATGAGGTATTTTGTGTAGGGATGTGTAGGATTTTCTAAAATTTCATTGGTTTTGCCTATTTCTACAATTTTACCTTTGTATATAATTATTACTCGTTCACATAAGTTTCGTAATGCGTTTAGATCGTGAGAAATACAAATTAAAGTAACATTAAACTTTTTATTTATGTTTTTGGAAAGTTCTACTAGTGTAATTTTAGATTCAAAATCTTGTGCAGAAAAAGGTTCATCTAAAATTAATAATTCAGGTTGAACTGCAAGAAGCCTTGCTAAAGCAGCTCTTTGCTGTTGACCTCCACTTAGATTAGAGCCAATATTTTCCCAATATTTTTTTTGAAAATTAACAGATGAAAAAATTCTTTCTTTTTCTGATTCTATATTCCCGGGTAAATCTTTTCTAAGCTTAATAGCTTCTTCAATAATATCTTCAATTTTTCTAAAAGGGTTTAATATTTGTCCGGTATTCTGAAATAATATTTGGACTGAGTTAGAATTGTTTGTCAAATTAAAATTAATACTTCCTGCCGTTGGTTTTATTACACCTGCTATCAATTTTGCCAATGTTGTTTTTCCGCTTCCGGACTCTCCGGCAATACCAATAATCTCACCTTCATTTACTTCAAAAGAAATATTATTAAGTATAGTTTTTTCTTTGGTTTTAAAAAGATCAGTCTCTTTAACTTTAAAGCATAAATTATTTATTGATAATATTTTTGACATTAGTTATTAAACAATAATAATTCAGAATTGTATTTATTAAAAAAGTCTACTGTCTTATAAAATGGTGATAAAGTTAAATCTTTAAGCATTGCAATTTCATCACTTATTTTTTGAGCAAATAAAATATCCTGTGTTACTAGTAACACAGAATTACCTTCTTCTGTGACAAAGTCTTTTAATTTTAATAGCATCAAGTTGGCTATAGCTGAGTCAATCCCTGAGGTTGGTTCATCTAAAATCAATAATTCTGGTTTGGTTAGTAATGCTAACACTAAGCTAATTCTCTGTGCCATCCCACCGCTTACTTCATAAGGATACACTTTAAATAATTTTTCTTTACCGGGCAAAATAAAATATTCTAAAAGATCACTTATTTCATTTTCATCTTTACAAAATTTATTAAAGTAGTAACCAAATTGCTTTAAGTAATCAAAACTATTTATTGCATCTTGAAAAATATATTTTATATCACTTGCTCTTATTTTAAGTAATTCCTCATAATTAATTTTATAAATATCTTTTCCATTGCAAATCACTTCAGCATTTAAACTATAAATGTCCGTATCCAACAATTTTGTGATTGATTTAATTAAAGTAGATTTACCTGTTCCGTTTTTACCGAGGATGGTAAAGATTTTGTTTTCAGTAAGATTAAATTTGATATTCTTAAGCAATAAAATAGTATCTGTGTGTTTTTTAATGCTTATATCTTTAATATCAATCTTTAGCATTTGTACTTTTTGTTTTTGTATTTATTCAGTAAAATAATAAATTAAGTACAATTATATGAATATTTATAAATTACCGATTAAAATATGATGAAAAAATTATTCATAACCTCATTGTTGTATTTAATAGTTGTCTTTCTACCATCTTGCTCAAAAAAATCTGATCGGATTTCTAATCAAGTTGTAATTGGCATTGATTCTGATGTTGAATCACTCAATCCTTTATTTTCATTTAGCGGTTATGAAAATAATATAGGCGAGCTTCTTTATTTAAAACTTGTTCAGAGCGATTGGGATGAAGATAATGGGTCTTTAGTTTATTCACCTATGCTTGCCAAAAGTTGGGAATGGAATAAGGATTCGACCTCCGTTACTTTTTATTTAAGAAATGATGTAATTTGGTCTGATAGCCAACAGGTTACTGCTGAAGATGTGGTTTTTTCATTTGATATTTACTCTGATGAAAATATTGAAAGCAAATTGTATGATACTTTTAATAATTTTGATTTAGATAATACAAAACATATCCAAATTAAAAAATCATTTGAGATAATTAACTCGTACACTTTAAAAATAAACTTTAAAAAGAATTCCATTCCGTCACTGATGGATATAGACCTTCCTGTAATACCAAAACATGTATATGATAAACTTGATAGAAAAAAATTCGCTATGCTTGAGAAAGATATTGCACCAGTGACTAATGGTCCATTTATTCTTAAATCTTGGGATAAAAATCAGGCAATTGTTTTATCGGCCAATAAAAATTCTTTTCTATATGATTCTACTCACATTGAAAAAATAATATTTAAAGTCGTTCCGGATTATACCTCAAGATTAACACAGTTAAAAAAAGGTGAAATTGATTTTATGGAAGATATAAGAACCGATGATATTCCTTCATTGAAACAATTAGATTTTTTACAGCTTTCACCCCTGCCTGCAAGAGAGTATGATTATATTGGGTGGAATAATATTGATCCTGAAATATTTACTAAATCAAATAAAATTAAACCCAACAAATATTTTGGTGATCCTCTTGTTCGTAAAGCCTTAACTTTTGCTGTTAATAGACATGAAATAATTGATGAATATTTGGGAGATTTTGGACAAGTAGCATTTGGTCCTGTTTCACCTATTTTTAAGTCTTCATTAGCCGATATCAATCCACTCGAATATAATCTTGATTCTGCAAAATATTATTTGAGTAAAGCAGGGTGGGAAGACTCAGACAAAGATGGAGTACTTAATAAAAACGGATTAAAATTTTCATTTCCTTTCTATATTACTAACGGAAATCCAAGAAGGGAATTTGCTTCTACTTTACTTAAGAACAGTTTAAAATCTATTGGTATAAGCATAGAAGTAAAAAAAATAGATCTTCAGGTGTTAATGCCAAAATTATTTGCAAAAGAAATTGATGCATGGATGCTTGGCTGGGTTGTTGGTATGCCGCTGGATATGTATATATTCTGGCACTCAAGTTCAGATGCTAGTCAGCTTAATTTTGCCAGTTACAATAATAAAACTGTAGATAAATATTTAGAACAGTATAAAAGCACTAAATCAGAAAAATTAAAAGACGAATTAGCAAAAAAAATACAAACATTAATAAACAACGATCAACCGGTTACTTTTCTTTATTGGATTCGAAATCTAGTTGCTTATAACAAACGCATACAAAATTTAAAAATTACTCCGCTAGAACCCATTCACTACAGTTGGAATTGGACTGTTAACAATTAAATTGAAAAATGAATAAAGAAATAATTTTATCTTTATCTAAAAGATTTGTTACATCATTAGTAGTACTTCTATTGATGTTAAGTTTTTTATTTGTATTGCTTAGGTATTCTCCCGGTGATCCTACTCAAAAATTTGTTTCTGCAAAATTAAGTCCAAACCTTGCTTCAAAAGTTAAAGAATCATTTGGATTGGATAAGCCTGTATTAACTCAATACAAAAATTTTATGATAAACCTTACAACCGGTGATTTAGGAGTTTCATACACTTATAGGGAATCAGTAATTTCTGTCATTGGAAAATATCTTCCATTTACAATTATTTTCTCATTGTTAAGTTTTCTTATTCAAATATTACTTGGTTATTATCTGGCTTTATATTCTATTAAAAGAAAAAGGAGTTGGATAGATAAAGTAATTCAGAAAATTAGTTTATCAGTATATGCAGTTCCTTCCTTTGTAATAGGTGTTTTGCTTATTTATGTTTTTTCATGGAAAATTAATTTATTTCCTTCCTCGGGATTAACTTCATTTAATAGTCAACCTACATCCTTTATTTCTCAACTTGGTGATTATTCAATTCATATGGTACTCCCTCTAATTACACTTTCATTGGGAGGAATAACTGTTTTTTATAAATACTTGCGTGATAATTTAGATGAAACTTACAATTCTCATTTTGTAATGAATCTTAGAAGCTATGGAATCTCTGAAAAAGAATTAATTAAAAAACATATAATTCCCAATTCCATTGGTCCAATGATTTCTGTAGCCGGAATTGAATTAGGAATTTTATTAAGTGGTGCATTAATAACCGAAGTTATTTTTGGTTTACCCGGAATGGGAAGATTAGCAATAACAGCTATCTTAAGCAGGGATTATCCTTTAATAATCGGCTGTACATTTATATCAGGAGTGTTGATTATTCTAAGCAACCTTTTGGCCGATTTTATTAGAGCAAAAATAGATAGAAGAATTTTAATAGGAATGATAAATTGATGAAAATAAAAATTTGGCATTTTATCATATTTGTTTTAGCGGTGATTATTTTAATTAATATAGAATTACTTGTTAATTTATTTGTGATGATTTTTCAATCTGTTGTACTGTTATTTACTAATTATGATCAGATCATATTACAATTAGATTTTTTATTTATTGATTACACAATTTCAACGATTTTTGTTTTTCTACTTCCAATTATTATTCTTGCTTATTATGGAAGAATAAAAATTTTCCAAAGTAAATTAAACTTTTTTTCTGCGGTTGTTATTCTACTTCTTTGTTTTACTATTTTTGCACCATTAACAGTTTCTACAGATCCAAACTTCCAAAAAGATTTGATGGTCACCAAATTATTACCTCCATTTAGTACTGTGCAAAAATTATTTTTAAAACAAGATGTTAAAATTCCAAAAAATAGTTTGGATGAATTTCTAATGACAAGAAATCTGGTAATTAAAAAATCTTACAGTGATGACTTTATATATGCAGAGAATGTTAATTTTGATTTGAACATTGTTACTTATACACAAAAAGATAAAGAGATAAAAACAGAGACAGAAAAACTGTTAATGATAAATAATAACCCTGTAATTGAAAGTAAGCTTTTCCTTCTTGGAACAGATGAATACGGTAGAGATATTTTATCAAGACTTATTTACGGAACCAGATTGAGCTTGTTCATCGGTCTTGGAGCAGTTCTTGTTTCATTTTTAATAGGAATTTTTTTAGGGTTTGCTGCAGGTTATTCTGGTGGATTTCTTGATTCAATTTTAAATAGATTTACAGAAATGTTTTTAGCATTTCCTATTCTCTTTTTAATTATTTTCATAATAGCGATGTTCGATAGTTCAATTTTATCAATTATTTTTGTGCTTGGTATTTCAGGCTGGATGAGTTTGTTCAAAATTGTTAGAGCAGAAGTAATTAAATTAAAAACGAAAGACTATTTTATTACTGCAAAACTCCTTGGTCTTTCAAATTATAAATTGCTAGCTAAAGAAGTTTTACCAAATATAATTTCACCTGTAATTGTTAATTTGGTTTTTTTGTACGGCAATGTAATTTTAGCTGAAGCTGCTCTTAGTTTCTTAGGCCTTGGATCAGGCAGTAATTATCCATCTTGGGGGGGAATGATTCAAGCAGGTCAAAGTTATATCACAATTGCATGGTGGATGATATTATTTCCTGGTATTATGTTATTTGTTTCTTTGCTAACTGCCAATGAGTTAGGTAGAAAAATTGAAAAACATTTTAATAGTAGAATTCAATTATGATAAATGAAAGATATATAATTAATAAAATTCTTGGGGAAGGAAGAAGCAAGGTCTTTTTGTGTCAAGATATTGATTTTCCAGAGAAGAATGTTGCCCTAAAAGTTTTACCATTTAATGTATCTGAAGAAGAATTAATAACATTTAGAAAAGAATATTTTACACTTCAAAAATTACAACATCCAAATATTATTACTGCAATTGAATTGGGAACTATTGTCTCAGATAATTCAAAAGAATCTCAAGTTGAGGTTGGATCAAAATTTATAACTCTAGAGGTTTTTGAAGGAAAAGAATTATTAAATTATAAAAATTGCAGAGATGAAAATATTCTTAAAGATATTCTTATTCAAATAAGTTCTGTCCTTTATTATCTGCACCAATCAAATTATATCTATTATGATTTGAAACCTGAAAATATTTTAGTAGCCGAAAAAGATAACAAACCCATAATCAAATTAATTGATTTAGGTTTTGCAAGGCATGCAATTGATGATAAAATTCCGGGAATAACCGGAACCATGCAATACATAGCGCCTGAGTTGCTAAAAAAAGAAGACTATGATCATAGAATTGATCTCTACTCTCTGGGTATGCTTTTATATAGAATAATTTATGATGCCTTTCCTTTTGAAACTGATGATCAAATTAAAATATTAAAAGCACAAATTGAAAATGAATTTGAATATCCTGAAAGTAATTTTTCTGAAGAGTTTATCAATATTGTAAAAAAATTATTAATTAAAGACGCTGAATTGAGGTATCAAAGTTGTCTTGAATTACTTTCTGACCTTGGTGTTAAGTTCGAAAATGAAATTACTAATCAGTGGATGCCTGCTAAAGTTTCTACTGACAGAAAAGACGCCATTGCCATATTAAAAAAATATTTGGATGATAATAAAAGTAACGAGATTTTTTCAATTAGAGGCACTAATGGTTCTGGTAAATCAACAGTTGCTGAAGAAATTTATTCTACAATTCCTGGCACAATAATAATTAGAAATAATAAAAATTTAAACAATACTGACTTTATTAAATTTATTGTAAAGCAAATAATTTATAATGATCATGTTTATTCAAGACTTAATAATGTTATTTGTGAAAAAGTTGAACAATTATTTAAAGAATTACCGGAAAATTTAATAGATGAATTAAAAATAATTTTTACAAACATTGCAACTAATTGCAAGTTCTCTTTAATTCTTGACGACTTTAATAGATATGATACTTTTACTTACGATACATTAATTATACTTTTGCCCATTTTACAAGTTAACAAAGTAAAAGTAATTCTAACTGAAGATTCTGATAAAAGAGATGTAAGTCACAAAGTGTACAACCTTCGAACAATAAATCTTTCTCCACTTACAGAGCAACAATTAGAACAGATGATAAACAGAAGTCTAAATAAATCTTTTCCGAAAAAAGAGATAAAAAATTTAATTATGCTTCATGCTGATCTTTTACCGGGAGGGATTAGAACTTCTATCAAAGATATGCTTTTGCTTAATATTCTTAGTTATAATAAAGATGGTGTAAACTTAAATAAAGATGAACAATCTATTGAACTATTAAAAAGTTCACAGGAAGAAATATATAAAATCAGATTGAAGTCATTAAATGAAAAAGAACTTGAATTTATTCAATTATTTTCTGCAATTGATATAAATCTTGGTGTTAATTCTTTATCAATGTTAGCAGGATCCAATCTTGGTGAAACAGATAAATTATTACTTGAACTGCAGAAAAAAGAAATTATTAAGCAATACTCAATCAGTGGTATGGTACAATTTTCATCTGACGGACTAAAGTCTTATGTATATTCTTTATTTGAAAATAAAGAAGAATATCATTTAAAACTTGCTGTAAATATTGAAAGTACCTTGAAAGATTTTAATAAAAATGAATTAGCAAGACAATATGAACTAGCAAAGGAAGATGAAAAAAGTTACACATTATTAATGGAAGTTGCTGATGATGCGGAAAAAATATCAGCTTTTTCTTATGAAAAACAAATTTTAGAACATTTACTTATACTAGAATTAAAAGAAGAAAAATTAAACATCATCAAATATAAATTGGCAATATTATTAGATAAGTTGGGTGAATATAAACACTCCTTAGATTTTATGAATAATATTAATTATGAATTGCTTAACTCAGAGGAGGTAATAGAATTGCAAATTGCAAAAGGTCATGCATTAATAGAAACAGATGATTTGGAAAATGGGAAAAAACTACTGGAAGGTCTTTTAAGCAATATAAATAACACAGAAAAAAAATATTCTGTACTTTCAGAAATTGCAAGAGCAGATCTGGACCTAGGTAATTTTGATGATGTTACAACAATTTGTTCTGATGTAATAACCGATATTAAAACTTTACCTAAAGAAAAGGGTAGAGCAAATGCAACGCTTGCTTTAAAAGAGATTTATAAAAATAACGATTTTGACAAAGCTCTGGAATTATTCTTAAAAGCTGAAGAAATATTTCAGCAGGCAGATCTAAAAGTTATGATGACTAGAATGGGGAATAATATTGGAAATATTTATAATATTAAAAATGATTACCCAAACGCTGAACTCTATTGGAATAAAGCTGTTGAGATGAACAAGTCAATCGGCAACTTGGAAAATGAAGCTTTGTTAACAATGAATTTAGGCATCTATCATTTTGAACAATTTAATCTTCAAAAAAGTATTGACCTTTACAATAGAGCATATTCAATATTTCAAAGCATTGGCGATGTTCAAAACCAAGGTATACTAAAATCAAATTTGGGTGAGAATTATATATTTATCTGTGAGTATCAAAAAGCACTTGAGGAGTTGGAATTATCTAAATCAATTCTTTCAGAAAGTAAAAATGAAAATGAATTAGTTTCAACGCTTTTTCTGATTGCGCAACTTTATCACATAATTGGAGATAAAGTTAAACTTAATTCTGTTATTAAAGAATTTGAGAAATATTCAGAAAAAAAATCAATAAGTGAACAAAACAAAAATAATTTTAATTACTTAAAAGTAATTATGAAAATAAATACGATAGATATGACATCAACTATTTCTGAATTAAATAAAATTAAAGAAATATTCTTATCAAACGAAGATTCATATCATTTCTTCCAAGTTGTTGAAACTATTACCTGTGCTTATTTAAATAACTCAAAATTTAATGAAGCTATTGCTGAACTTGAGAAAGATGACCTAAAGAAATTGTGTTCAAAAAACAAGTATTATAACGCAAGAAGAGATATCTTATATGCAGATTTAGCCCAAATGAATACAGAATTAAAATTAAATTCAGCTATTGAATATTTTGAAAAAGCTTACGATTTTATTGAAGATTTTAATATTATAGAACTTACCTGGAATGTGCTTTATAAAATAGCTGATTTCTATTTTGCAAGAGGGAATAAATTGAAAGCAAAAGAATTTGCTAATTACACAAAAGCAACAATAGAGCATATTGCTGAAAAAATTACAGATGCTAACTTATTGCAAAATTATTTGACAGAAGAATCAAGGCAAAAAGCATTAATATCTATTGGTGAAATAATTAAAAACTAAATGCTATCAAATGATATAAATATTAATGTCTATTCAGATTCAAATGACTTATCATCAGTAAATTTGGTTATTAACCAGCTAAAGATTAACTACCAAAATATCCAGGTTAAATATCCCTTAAAATTTGAAAACAATGAAAACGACATAATTATTATTCAAGTTGATACAGTAAGCTCAACATTTGTTAGGGAAGCAGTAAGGTTAAATGAAGACACAATAAATAAATTAATCTTTGTAGTAAAAAAAAATGATGCTGTATTAATTAGTTCATTAGTTAAGTTGGGTTTCCATTCAATTTTTGTAATTCCTTTTGAACTTCCAAAACTAAGCGCTCATCTTTCTGATATTATTAATGATAGATCAAATTCTATAAATGAAGATAATCTAGAAAAAGAGGGTGAAAGCAAATATTTAATTTCAGAATTATTAGGCAGCTCAAAATCATTTAAAAATGTTATTGAAATTCTTAAAAAGATATCCCACAAATCTGATGTTTATGTGATGATATTGGGAGAGACGGGCACAGGTAAAAGTTTAATTGCAAGAACCATTCACGAAAACAGTACCAAGAATAAATATCCTTTTATTGATATTGTCTGCAGCGCAATTCCTGAATCTTTAATGGAATCAGAATTATTTGGATACGAAGCCGGTGCTTTTACACAAGCTGAAAGCAGAAAATACGGCTTGCTTGAGTTAGCGGAAAAGGGGACGCTTTTTTTAGATGAACTTGGAGATATAAGTTTAAACATACAGGCCAAACTACTTAGATCTATAGAAAAAAAAGTAATTAGAAGATTAGGAGGAGTTAAAGACATTCCAATCTATGCAAGATTTATTTCAGCAACAAACAAAAATCTTGAACTGATGATACAGCAAAATCTTTTTAGAATGGACCTATTCCACAGGCTTAATGTAATTGAAATTACTCTGCCTCCTCTTAGAGAAAGGGG
>Ga0100380_10003713_pt1 | contig 16173 bp, 12 predicted proteins | sample CryGeymeta201504_FD_80417 | JGI IMG/M metagenome (GOLD analysis project Ga0100380, IMG submission 80417) | Groundwater microbial communities from Crystal Geyser aquifers in Utah, USA - Crystal Geyser metaG 2015-04 | ecosystem: Environmental > Aquatic > Deep subsurface > Groundwater | place... | reverse complement strand
GACGATGATTTCAGAACCTGCTGGGAAATCCAAAATCTTTAGGGGTATTTTCAGTTCCTTCAAACCTGAGGCTACCCCCAAAAAAACAACTGCCTCCATTTTGGAAGCGAAATCTTCTTCAAAGGCCTTTACCTGCTCGCCTAATACGAACCACCCTTTTTCAAGTAGGCGCGAAAATTCCTTTTCATACGCCTCTTTAAATGGTGCATTTAATCCAGAAAGGTTTTCGTAATCGATATTAGGTATAGGGTTCATCGATATAATCGTTTACATCATAGTTCGTTGAGGCAAGAACCAATAGCACAGCACCTTCGGTAAATCCTTGCATGGTATGCCAATCGTCGCGGTCTACATAAAGAGCCTTGCTCGGGTTATCTAGAACAAAGCTTTCAAAGCCTTTTCCATCATTGCACGAAACGGTGCAGGCTCCATGCAGGCAAACCAATACTTGATCGGTATTTAAATGTCGGTGCCCGCCTCGCACCACATTGGGTTTTCCGTGAATATAATAGACACGTTTCACCGCAAAGGGCAGTTGACGTTGAATTACACGCAGCTCGCCGCGGTCATCTTTAAAGGCAGGGATATCTATCAAATTGGCCATCTAGCGCAAATGTAACAGATTATTCAGAATGCTTTAGGGCAGTTTCGGTGGAAATATGCGGCGTAAGACATTTCGCTTCAGCCAAGAATAATGTCCAACGAACAGTTTTTCCCTTCGATAAACACTAATATCACCTGTTCCTTGCAAGTCATATTCTGGGAAAATTGGTGCCAATTCCTTTGCTTTTTGTTTCAAAGCATGATGATAAGGAACATAAAAAATACGCCTCACCTTAGCTGAAAGCATATAAGAGCGTGGGGCATTTATCACATTTCCTTCTTCATACAATTTTACGCCATGGAAATGGAAAAATACTGCGGGGTAGTTTTTTGAACCTTGACATAGCTCAATGGATGGAAATTCTCCTTTGAATGCATACTGCTGACAATTCCAGGGCGCCAATCCACCTCCAAGATGCTCCAGTTCATGCACAGATGGGAACCGTATACACCAATCATCCAAATATTTTTGATCGCCAAACTTGCCATCTTCCACCCGATTATAACACCATTCCAAACAACGTGCTCTCCACCAATCCAGCACTTCTCGCCCTTCAGTGTTGTTTTTGAAATACATAAATTGAACACAGTATTTACCACGGAGCAAAGATTGATCGTATCTGCGCGTATAGCGATGACTGGTAATGAGCACCGATTTACCGGAAGCTTCCATCTCATCAATCAATACTTTCGGATTGGAGTAGAAGCACAGGTCGGCATCGAGGTAGGTGCAATTCTCCACCTCAAAATTTTCCAGTACATAATGAATCGTGCTCGAAGTGCAGGTCCAGCAATACTCTGCTCTGCTGCGACCAGGTTTGACCGCAAGAAGTTCAGGATCTTCGAAGTCATTCAGGGAAATCACCGTCATATTCGGCAAATTCAATTTCTGCAGCACATCGAAGGCGACTTGATTAAAAGCAAAAACGTAGAGATGGAAATCCGGACAATGTGCAATAAGTGAATCATACATTACCAAACCTCGCGTCAAGTAGTTTGAATCGAAAAGGGTACAAAAATTCAGGCGACTCATTTTTTTACTGCTAGGATGATATTATCGAGGTAGAAGTCGCGGCTTTTTCCAAAGAGAGGCCAAATAATCGACCAAACAATGTTCACCGGTGCCATCAGGAGCATGGTGATAAGCATATTCATTGGACCAGATTTCGTTAATGTTTTTTTATAGATGAAGGTATTCCAAAGCTGAGCTAGGGCACGTGCATCATTCACGCTCTTGATAGATACCTCTATTTCAAAACCCGCTTGTTCCATCAGGTGTTTCAATCCAAAAGAAGAATACCGCGCATAGTCATATGGTTGCTCATGCTCATCCCAAGCAAAGGGAACGGTAAGCAAAAGTTTCCCGCCAGGCTTCAATACACGATGAATCTCACGGAGAAATTCCTCTGGATTAAAAACATGCTCAAGAACCTGGTTACAGAGTGCATTGTCGAAATGATTCTCTTCGAAAGGAAAAACTTTTCCATCATAAAACACATCGATATCTTCATTTTCATGCGAGTGACCTGGGTTTTCGATGTCGAGTCCCACATATGTTTTGGTGCTAAAAAGCGAGCGATACGGTTTGCGGCCGCAACCTACGTCAATCACTTGTCCATCAATATGATTGGCCAATTGAGCAATTGCCTTTCGGAGACCTTTTCGCGCAAAATAGAAAGGATTGATGAGCAAGCCCGCCAATCCCGGGTTAAAATCTTGTTTGTATTTGAAGCTTCTGAAACTCATGTGCCTTGTTTCAGCTGGTAAAAATAGGTTTTGAATTGGGAATTGATGTTAAAGATATCCGGACAATCGTAGAAATCGACCAAGTCGTGCGCCTTCATAACGTCCAAAAACTTCGATTCTGAAAAAAACCAAGCCGGATAACTCGCCTCATAGATGGAAGGAGGAATTCGTTGAATCGTGAGTCGGTCGGAAGCTGCCTTTATAATTGGATGTTTATCGATAAGCAAATAAGCAGCATTGGCCTGCAAAAGACGACTCAAGACTGAATATGGATCAGGCAAATAAGGTAGAACACAGCCTAATAAAATCAGGTCGTACTCCTTTTCCAGTGCCCTTTCTAGGCTTCCTTCGAAATGCAGGTTATCGGATTCAAACTCCCCTTTTCCAAGTTTCACAAATCCAGCTTGTTCGATGATGGTCCATTCGAATTCAATATCTGGCAAGGCACGACACGTTGGGAAATAATGACTGCCCAAAGCACCTCCAAAGTCGAGAACCCGTAATCTTTTTTTACCCTTAGCGGCTTTTCGGAAATAAGGTAGCGCCTCCCACTCAAATGATTCTGAAAATGCCAAGCCATCCCTTTCATATGAAGCTTTTTTATCCCTGACCTTTCGACTTGCCTCCAAAACTCGATTAAAAATGCTCACATCATCGTAAGAACCTGTTTCTGCTAAGGCTTGATCCCAGGAAGTAAAAGAGCCGAAATAGCCATACGGTTTCCAAAGTGTCTTTACGCTTAGGTAAGCGCTAATCAATATACGGTAAACTTGCCTCAACATTCGCCGCTAAAATAGCCTTTTGAGTCCTAGCTTTTCAAGGATTGCTCTTCTCCGTGATTTTTTAAAAAAGCGAACAAAAGCTCTATACCCAGCATTCGATTCTTCCACTTTGTTAGGAAGACCAGGCAATGATGTTGCTAAAAGTGGTTCATAAATTCCTGTGTTTGCGCCATGCGTTCCTGAATCGTCATTCCCCAAATTACGAATGAGCGAGCGGCCAGGATAGAGCGTGAGCATATCATTCAGCAAGGCAGAAGCATACCAACGAACAGCCCAAGATTGGTTCTCCCCTTTAATTTGACGTTCCAGCATACGCTGATATGGATAGCTGTTTTCGTAGTTGAAGCGTTTTAATAGCGACTTCTTTTTAAGTGCATTCATGAGGGAGTTTCCGTCCTCTTCAAAGAATTGCCAAGCTCTTGGCCAAGTAGCCCACCCCCAACAATCTGCTCCTTTCAAGAAAAAAGATTCCGGTAAATTTTCTATTGGGTAGCTATAGGCATGTATAGAAGCAACCCTTTTATCCGAAGCATATTTTGTCAAGCCACCAAGCATATAGGAAAGAAAAAACGGACGACATTCCATATCATCTTCTAAGATAATAATTCCTTCGGATGTCTTCAAAATCTCCGTTACACCGCCAATAATCGACTTTGACAGTCCTAAATTTTCACTTGCCTCATGGGTATGGATAGAAGCAAAGCCTTTAACCGTCTTTATATAGTTACGCACCGCCTTCACATTTTGTGCATCTGAATCCGACTTTGCTGCATCAGAAAAGAAATGCACCACCATTTCCTTTGCTTCTGGATTCGCCAAAAGTGAATCCACCGTGCGCTTTAGATGCTCAGGTCGGTTATAACAAAATATGGCGATGGGGAAATTTGTCACTACAATTTGGATGTTAGTGAAGAAAGCATCTCTTCCAAGATTCCGGGAACATCATATGCCAACTTCCAGTCGGGATAATGAGATTGAAACTTGGAGATATCACTAATCCACCAGATATGATCTCCAATTCTATTTTCCTCAGCATAGGTATAGTTCATCTTGTTCCCGGTAATTTCCTCAGCCATTTGAATAGCTTCTTGCATAGAACAATTGCTATATCTACCTCCTCCAATATTATACACCTCGGCAACACGCGGGTTTTGATAAAAGTGATAAAATGCATTTACCAAATCATTGCTATGAATATTGTCGCGAACCTGCTTCCCTTTATAGCCAAAGACAGTGTACTTATTGCCTGTAACGGCACACTTCATCAAATAGGCAAGAAACCCATGAAGCTCTGCCCCAGAATGGTTAGGGCCTGTTAGGCAACCACCTCGAAAAATGCCCGTTTTCATATTGAAATAGCGACCATACTCTTGAACCAATATATCTGCAGCCACTTTAGAAGCGCCAAACAAGGAATGCAGTGTTTGATCAATACTCATCGATTCACTAATCCCATTTTTATTATAGGCGTGGTTTGTATCAATTTCCCAGCGGGTGTCGAGCTCCACAAGAGGTAGATAATTAGGCTGATCACCGTATACCTTATTAGTTGATGTAAAAATAAATACAGCATTTGGCGCCTTGAGTCGAGTTGCCTCTAACAAGTTCAATGTCCCATTTGCATTTACTGTAAAATCAGTAAAGGGTTCTTTTGCAGCCCAATCATGTGAAGGTTGCGCGGCAGTATGAATAATAAGGGAAAGATCACTGCTGTATTTATCGAAAATATTGAAAATCGCGTCTTTGTCCCGAATGTCTGCCGTCTCTAAACTAAAATTTGGGTATTTCTCCTGCAATTCGGCCCCTTTCCATTTGGTAGAAGCTCCTTCACCAAAAAAGTAAGAACGCATATCATTGTCTATACCAACAACTTGATAGCCCAACTCACAAAAAAAACGAACCGATTCTGAACCTATCAATCCGGATGACCCGGTAACTAGAACTGTTTGCATTAAATCTATTTTGCGGGCAAATATCCGAAACTATGGGTATACTTGTCAAAATCTTTAAAATGAATCCGATTAAGGGACTATTTTTCTTCCTTATCCGCCTTTATACGCTGCCATTACGAATTCGAATTGTTATGCAGCTAAGCTTTCAAAAAGTGCTTCGAAAGCAATTTTGGCAATATTACGACGAGGTATTTCTGAACGACTACCCGCATATTCGGCGTGCTTGCAACCTACTTGCAGATACTAAATCCCCTGTAATATTCGATATCGGTGGCGGCCAAGGCACTACGCTTAAGATTTTCAATAAAGAATTGCCAAACGCGCGAATTAGTCTCTTCGAGCCTATTGCCGAAAATTATTCAATCATTCAAAAACAATTCGGACAGGTTGCAAATGTGCGTTTATACAATCTCGCGGCAGGCGACAAAGATGAAGAAGCTATTATTCATGTTGCAGACAGAATAACTTCCTCCTCCTTGCATCAATTAAACCCGGGCGCGCACAATAAAGACTCTTATTTAGCACAAGCTCTTACTCCATCAAGAGAAGAAAAAATTCAGGTTGTTCGTCTGGAATCGTATTTAGTTGAAAGCAAGAAAACCGATTTATTGAAACTTGATGTCCAAGGTTTTGAACTAAACGTTCTCAAAGGATGTGGCGAAGCATTAAAAACAGTTCGTTATATATTACTCGAAGTATCCAATCACCATGGATATGAAAATGCGGAGCTTTATTTTGAGATTGATGCTTTCATGCGTAGCCAAGGATTTGAAATTGCCGACCTATTTCCGGGGATAAAAGAAGGCGGATTTTTAAAAGAATGGGACTGCATCTATTTAAACAAGACATGGAAATAGGAGTTTTTGAATTTGCCGATCCTGGTCATTTCACTTTGCTTGATTCTGTTGCAAGAATATTTAGTTCTTCTGAAAAGAACCGTGTTGTCCTTCATACAAGTCAAAACCATCAGTCAAAATGCACGCAACTTATTCAAAAACTGCAGCGACTTAACTTGACTATTGATTCGATTGAATCCCCTTCAAATATTCAGTTAGCCGTAATCATCACGCCAGATCATCAACTGGACAAGACTTTCCAAATTGTAAGCGATTATCCAACTTGGATGTTCATACATAATATTGATGATTGGTTTGATTTAACGCTATCCAAAACCCTCCGGCAAACGAGCAGCGCCTTGATTAAAGACAAAAATCCGAGGTTGGCCTATTATCTTTTTAAAAGAGCTATCAAAGGGAACAGAATTAAGAAACAAATTATTCAGCAGCAATTAGCCACGGAAAACGCTCATTTTCTGGTACTAAATGAGGATTTAAAGACCGAGTTATCCAGCTTTGTACCTGTAGCCAAAATTAAAATAATTCCATTTTCTGTATACGATCCAGAACTGAAGGATATGAGTCATCAGAATGAGCGAGTACGAATTTGCATTCCAGGAATACTCTCTCAAAAACGACGTGATTATTTGAGTCTATTCAAGGTTTTGGAAAGTATGCCTATGTCACTACTTGAAAAGATTGAAATCGATTTGTTAGGAGGAATAAGTCCCACTGCTGGCGAGCAATCTGACATTGTAGTGAAAAATGCCAAGCGGCTCATCAAGAATAATTATCCGATAATTCTACGCGAGAAAGCCTATATCGAGCTCGACGAATTTGATATAGAATTAAGCAAGGCTGATATCATTCTTGGAAATTTGAATATTGATCAAGGCGGCGGCAGCAGGTATGGAAAGACAAAAGAATCAGGAATACCATTTACAATGATTCGTGCCGCAAAACCAGGAATTATGCCTGCGGAGTATAGCGTGCTTCAAGAACTCAGAACCAGCACTCAAACTTTTAAAGATTATTCCGAACTGAAATCTATTTTTGATGAACTGACCAATCTCGAGTTGTTAAATAAACTTAAAGAGGAAGCCAAAATAAACTCACAAAAATTCATAGATCGCGTTATTTTAAATAAACCTTAATGACTAAGATACTTTTCTTCCTTTTTTCGGCCATTAATTCGACTTTGAAAGGTAAAATCAAAGCAAACAACCAGCGTGACTTCTTTAAATTTCTGAGTAAACTTGGTGTTCGAGAATTCCATTCTAATTATTTAGGAGTTGACTTTCTGCTTGACCCAGTCAATTCTTCGGTAAGTTCTAGATTGGTTTTGCAGAACGATTTTGAAAAATCCGATATTCAAAATTTGATTTCACTTGTTCCTCATGAGGGAAACTTCTTAGATATTGGGGGAAATATTGGGCTCTATTCCTGTCTAATTTCTTCAAACAGGCCAGAAGTAAAAGTTTATGCATTTGAGCCGGCCAACCATGTTTTTAGAACATTGCTTCAAAACACATCCGTCTTTAAAAACGTCCTTCCCATAAATTTGGGATTAGGAAATGATAATTCCATTCATACATTTTTCGAATATGAGGATGATGCTCTTTCTTCATTTGTGGAAGGTGAACGTTCCAAATTGGTCCGAGTAAATAATGCCTTTGTCATGAAGGGAGATGATTTTATTTCAACTTACAAACTTGAGAATATTTGCGGAATTAAAATCGATGTGGAAGGATTTGAACTAGACGTTATCAGGGGTTTGGCCACGACCCTTTCTGAACAATCTCCAATAATTCAAATAGAGCTAATCCATACTGTACCAAATGCCCACGAAACCCACAAGTTGCTTTTAGAGCTTGGTTACACTGCATTTTACTGGGAAGGGGATATTCTTACAGGTACAGACTTGCTTAAAAGCACTGAATATAATTATATTTACAAGAAACTAACTTCATGAAAAAACATCTACTAACTCTTACTTTCCTTGCGTCAACATTTTCACTCTTTGGTCAGCTTGATAACAATTTGGTTCTTCATGTCCCTATTGATAATAACACAATGGACATCAAAGGTGCTAAAAATATTTCAAATTCAGGAGCTACTCTTAGCCTAGACCGATTCGGCCGGTCTAATAATGCTCTATTCTTTGACGGCAATAATGATGCTCTAACTGGAGACATCAGTGGACTTGAATTAGACACATTTTCCTATTCAATTTGGGTCAAATTTGAAGATTACCCGACTACCGGAAATCTAGTATTTTTAATGAATGTAGGAGGATCTACGAAAGATGCTGGCCTCAATCTAGCAAATAACTATGCTGGCTACACGGGATTCAGTGGATTTAGTTATGCTGTTAATGGCACCTCCTACAATTATACCACAGGTACACTCCCTTCCAAGGGAGCTTGGCATCACTTAGTAGTTTCTCGTGCTAGCGATAAAATTCAGCTATACTTAGATGGGACCTTAGCAGGTACATCTGCAGCCGTTGGCCTTGCCGATTATAGCGGTTCTAATCTTTCCTTTTCGGTTGGCGCTAGATTTGGTACTTCGAATTTTTTTAAAGGATTTGTCGACGACATCCGTATTTACAATAGACCAGTTACTGCACAAGAAGTTACCGAACTCTTTACTATAGCAAATGGGGTGTCAGAATTATCTTCTTTCCCCTTTTCTATCTACCCAAATCCTAGTGCTGGGACGTTTACGATTGCCTTGGATAATGAAACAGACCTAGAAGCCATTTCTGTCTATGATATGACTGGGAAATTAGTAACGACTGAAATCAAAATTGAAGGAAATCACGCGACAGCTCAAATCGAGCGCAAAGGACTTTTCCTAGTATCAGTTGTCTCTAATGGAAATACCTACACGCAAAAAGTATTCATCCGCTAATCAAACTTGAAATCATTTATTAGCCTCTTGAAGAATTTCGGGAGGCTATTTTTTTTTCACAAATCTTTGATAGGATTGTGAGAGCAAGGTATTTACATCAATAGACACTTTGAAGTAAATTAATGGGATTAGAAATAAGGTTAAGAAAACCCCACTGCGAAGTGTCAAATTCGCGAGGCCAAACACATCTATATCAACATGTACCATATTGGCTATCAAATATGCGAAGGCCGCAATTCCAATCACACTTAGCGTGGACCAATTAAAGGGCTGCAAATCACATTTCACCCATAGAAATATATAGCGTACAAGATTGAACAGGCTAAACGAAAGCAAGTTTGACCAGGCTGACCCTTGTATCCCCATCTCTTTTACCAAAAAGTAATTCGTTGGTAAGAAGGCCAATACCAATAAGACATAGGAGAAGAAATTAAACTTCCAATATTTTGAGTTATGAAGAATTTCCGCATTCTGACCGAACCCCAAGTCTAGAATTCGTGCAATTCCAAGAATGAATACAATCTCCTTTACACCATCAAAATTCTCTCCTAGAAAATTGAGAATAAAATCAATGTTTACCCAAATTGCACCAAACAGCATAAGCGCTGCTAACAATTGATTCAATGAGGTTTTTTGATAGATGACTTGTATAAGCCGTAAGTCCTTATCCTTCCAGGCTTGTGAAATTACAGGTGCCGCAATAGCACTCAAACTGCGGTAAGGAACTTGAATTATCGTTGCAATAAAATGACCTGTTTGATAAATAGTAACACTTCCCAACCCAACTAATGAACCTATTATAAACGTATCCGCATTTTCCGCTAATGCTGAAATTATTAATCCTCCATAGATATAAGAGCCATAAGCCAGCATTTTTCCCTTTAAACGCCGGGTAACCTTGCTGATTTTTGGAATGAATATTAAATCTCCCGTGCGATGTAGATACAGCAACATCAAAACCACTAACAGCAAATAAATCACAGAATACGCCGCGACTAGTCCGTAAAAATTAATCGCACCAATCACTAAAAGAAATATCAATAAACTGGTAAGTATCCGAATTCCTAACTCACGTAAAATGGTAGGAAAAACTGATTTATACCGGGTATAAGAGAAGGTTTCTAAAACAGTATACAGAATTAAAAACGCTGAATAAGGAATGACCCAGTAATAGTAGTCGACAAATAGCGGAGACTTTTCAATGGTCTTTCTGATGATTAGGTCATCTGCTACTAACCAGACAATACTCGTTAAGAAAATGCCAATAATCGGCAACATGGTAGATGCCAATAAAAAGTCATTTTCCTTTTTGGGCAGATAACTAGAATAGTAAGGAAAGAACTTATTCATAATGGCTGTATTGCCAAATGAGGCAAAGCCAAGAATGATCTTACCAACTGCAACAAATAGGAAAATTAATCCTGCTTGCTCGAGACTTAAAAATTTAGCGAATAGGACTAAGATATTCAGGGCCCCTAGCGCAAAACCCAGATATATCAATATTGAAGAGCTTAGCCCCTGTTTCCTAATCACACCCATTCAGAAAGCAAGATTACAATAAAATTTAGATTCCAGAATCTAGTCTGGGTAAAGAACCGTTACATTACCTTTAGCGGCCACTCCTCTTCCTGTGACACTATTATACTGAATTAAATAGCCGAAAACCCCTTCAGGAACAGGAACACCGCGGTAGGTTCCATCCCATAAATTCAAGATATCATCTGTTTCGAAGAGAATTTCTCCCCAGCGATCAAATATGATCATTTTGAAATTGGTAATCTCACAATAACTAGGACCAAAGAAGTCGTTTTTTCCATCTCCATTCGGAGTAAAAACATTTGGAATATAAGACACACAAGAACAATCCTTAAAATAAACTTCAATAGAATCTAAGGCCGTCCCGCAGACATTTGATACTTCCAGCACATACATTCCTGGGTCAATAATCCACTTGATTGAGTCGCCACTTCCATCACCCCAATACAAACTATCCCCTAATTGATGGATGACATTTACAGTAAAAGTATCGCCTTGACAGAGTGATTGATCAATTCCAAGATTAAGAGCTGGCGGGTAGAGCTCAGTGATATAAATGGAATCATTCAAAATACAATTCTGTTTTTCAATGCTAACCGAATACCACCCTGAGCTTTTGGCCCAAATGGAATTGGTGCTCGATCCATCATTCCAATTCACGGTATATCCATTATTTTGAAATTCTAGATACAGGCTATCACCCTCACAAAAGGCATCATCTCCAGTGATATCTGGAGGTGTATTCATGCGTTCAACAAGTATAGAATCTTCATAGGTGCAGGTACCCTCTGAAACTAATACAGCAAGCACCCCTTCCCCATTGTAATAAGTAAACGTATCGCCACTTGCTCCATTCGACCAAGCTATATTGCTATAAAATTGGTTGATGAAATATAACCCAGAATCCTCTTTGCATAAAAAATCTGGTCCAGTCATGGTAACATTAGGGCCAACAGACTGAATCACATGAGTATCCAGAGTGGAACAATAGTTTCTGGAGATTTCAACGCGATAAGTTCCCGATTGGGTCAAATTCCGTAATCTACTCGTATCCAAGTCATCCCAAAGCACGTCAACCCCTGCATGCAGATAGTCAATCAACACTCCATTTGGGGCACATACAACAGAATCCATGCGGTATTTCAACGTATCCAAGTTCTCAATTTTTAGGCTCAATGAATCCGTATTTGAACAACCTGTCCAGAAGTCATACACATCCAAGTACACCTTCTTATTTTCTCCAACCCACACTTTCGGTTGAGCGCTGATTGAATCTGAAAAATCGATACCTGGATGCCATGTATAGGCCAGGGAGCTTAAAAAGGTTTCCCCTACCTCGATAGAATCAGCGAAGCAGAGAACAGAATCTGGCCCCATAAGGGTAATTGGATTTTTGAGCACATATGCCTTTAATTCAAAAGTGTCTGTACCGCAGAAATCTTGAACCACCAGCTTCACCTCGTAAGTGCCTGGATTCGGATAAATGACATTTGGTGCAAATTTCCCTGTATAACTCGTCAGGCTCGCTGAAGAGCCAAAAATCCAGGTGAATATTGCACTTGGCTTTGCAACGGACTTATTGATAAAGGCAAAAGAATCGCCAGGACAAACAACAGGAGGCTCTATTTCGAACTTCGCAAAACTCCTGCAGCAAGTTCCATTGACGAATATAAAAACTGAATCCCTTGCTCTATTGCCAAGGCTATCAATAATTTCAACTTTAATCCAAGATGAGCTTGATAGTGAGGCGGTAGGTGACCTTAAGGAAGAATCATTAAAGACTGAATATGGCGTCCAGTTATAGCTGACTTTTCCCAGATTACATACAAGACTCCCTATGCCTACTGAAAAAGAATCTAAGGAACAAACCGTGTCTTCAACCGCAATTTCTACGTTTAGGTTTTCAAATATTTCAATTTGTCTACTTAGCGTGTCAAAGCAAGCTGGATTTCCATTGTTACCAACAATTAGCGTGACATCATAAACTCCTTTACTAGGAAAAACAAATTGAGGCGAAGGGATTCCCTCAATCACATCATTCGGAGTGAACTGCCATTTGAAATAAGTAATGGTCGAGGCACTTAAATCCACCGAGGTATTAGTAAATCGACTCGCATTGCCAGCGCAACTCGTTTGCACCTCAAAATCAGCGGTAACCTTGCAGCCAGGCACACTGGGCGCTTGGTTCACACAAACATTTACCGTATCGATAATATTATTCCAGTTTTTAACAGTGGTATTAACTGTATTGGCATTGACGCCATCATTTGTATAGGCTGAAACATTCGCTCTAGGAAGAGTCAAGTTATTAATGGTAAAGGTCACCCCTGTTTCATTACAGCCGCCAGCAAAACCACATTCATTGGCCTTGAATAGCATCAAATCCTTACCTGAAGAGCCAAAACCAGAGGTATGGAAGCCAAAAACTAAACCCCCATCTGATGTCTCAACGATACATTGACTCCAAGAGTCTTGCTGTTCATCGCTCGAACTACCATATCTCCTTGACCAGACGACATTTCCTGACTTATTAAATTTAACATTGAAAATTTCATAACCATTCCCGTAGCCATTTGTATAACCCGTTATAACAAAGCCGGAATCGCTTGTAGCTGCTACCCCAGTCGGCCTTGTATTTCCGTTATTACTTAGAATTTTCGCCCATGAAACATTTCCCGAGGTATCAATTACAAAAACTTGCAAATTAAAAACCGAGCTATTGCTACTTGACAAGCTGGCTACCGCAATCTTTCCATCCTTCAAAGTTGTAGCCGCTATCGCTGCATCAAACAAGGAAGTGCTGTATCTGTATTCATTTAGAATAGTGCCGTCAGTAGTGATCTTAGCTAAATAACTGACATATGGCGACGTGAAATGATCACCATGCCCTATCAACCAAATATTACCACTTGGGAGCTGTTCGAAAGAAATGAAATGAGTGGTAGTAGTAGAAGCAAATCCGAATTTTTTATTCCAAAGCACATTCCCGGAGGAATCAGTTCTAATAACATAGGCATCCTGAGCTCCTGACTTTGGCGAGGACCCAGAAGTTCCACCAATCAAATAGCCACCGTCTGCCAATTGAGCAACGGCCCTTCCATAATCAGTACCTGATCCTCCAAAACGTGTTTGAATTTGAATGGTTCCAGATTTCGTCAACTTTAAAAAATACAGATCTTCTCCCCCCGCGCCGAACCCAGTTGTCACTGCTGTAATAGCAAATCCAGAATCGGCCGTTTGCGTCGACTTAATGCTATAACCCTTTTCTACGCCTGAACTACCCATCGACTGGGCCCAAATTACTTTACCCGTATCATTTGTGCGTATGGCGAATACATCTTGTCCGCCTGCTCCTAATGAGGTGGTCGTCCCAATTAGCATAAAGCCTCCATCAACGCACTTAATTACATTATGCATCTCTTCGACGCCAGATGCTTTTAGATGCTTCTGAAATGTATTGGTACCATTCGTGCAATTTCCATTGCTAAAACTTTGTACAACTACAATTGCTGAGCCATAAGGAACACCTCCGCAATTCACATCAAAAATTGAATCAATCACATAATTTGCTGTATTCTGGGGTGTGACAGGAAATGAATATTGCTTCGTAGGAATATTTTCTATCCAATAGGAAAATGCTCCATTTTTCAATTTCACACGAAATGGTGGGGTTCCCGTAAAATTGATATTCAACATGGCCGAGTAGCCAGTAGGAATGGTATAATTACCACTCAGCGTAGCGGTAGGTAAGGCAACTGTGATGTAAGCTGTCTTTTCGAGCGAATCCGCGCCTTTAACGTTTTGCACCCATAGTTTAACCTTATAAATGCCGGCATTTGGATACGTAACAGATGGATTCTGTGTACTTGAAGTCGCGGGTACTCCTCCCTCAAACGACCATTTCCAAGCATTAGGCTGCCGAAGGCTATTGTCTGTAAACTGAACCTGATTACCAGGACAAACATGATACATGTCAGCATCGAATAATGCGTAAACTGACTTCACACATTTCATGGCAGCCTCTGCATTAATCCTTCCTGCTCCTAAATTTCCAGGAAACTGTGGGTTTAAGGCATCAATATTAACGCTAGTTGACTTGATGCAATCCTCAATCATTTGAGGTGTCATAAGTGGATCCTTCGAAAGCATAAGTGCTGCTAACGAAGACACCAATGAAGAGGATGCAGAGGTCCCACTCATATAAGCATAAGCAGAATTAGATGTTGCTATTGCACTCCATATGACTTCACCAGGTGCCATTACGTCTGTGAGGCCTCCAAAATTTGACCAAATGGATTTGATATCCATCGAGTCTGTAGCACCCACAGAGATAACATATGGGTAATTGGCAGGATAAATTGGAACATCAGTACCTCCATTCCCCGCAGCGGCAATGCAGACGATTCCTTGCTGATTTGCAACCAATAAAATTTGTTTCATCGGTGAAGATTGTCGAACATCTCCGAATGACAGATTAATTACGTTTGCCTTTGCTGCAACTGCATATTCTATCCCTTGCACTAAATGTGTTAACAAGCCCACTCTAGAAGAGCTTCGCGCCGCTTTTACTGGAATAATTCGAATATTATAGCCCAAGGAAGCCATACCAATGGCATTGTTAGTCTGTGCTCCAGCAATCCCGGCACAATGCGTTCCATGGCTAAAGTATTGGTTTGTTATAAAGGTTGGGGGTGGTCTTACATCTGGGTCATTGTCGGCCACATCGAAGCCATTAAAATCATCGATATAGCCATTCATGTCGTCATCAATTCCATTTCCCGGAATTTCATTCGGATTTTTCCAGATAGCTCCTATTAAATCTTCATGGTCCAACAATACTCCATCGTCGATAATTGCAATGGTAATAAGTGAGTCTCCTACGCTTTCATCCCAGGCTTGTTCGGCATTGACCTTCCTCAATCCCCATTGTCTCCCATTCAAATCATTAGGAATTAGTAGGTGCTGATATATGGGGATTTCTTCAACAAACTCAATCCAAGGGCATTGATTCGCCTTGGAAAATAAAACTAGCTTATACTCAGGGCCTATTACTTCAAGCGTATAGAAAGGACGAAGCGAGTCATGCTCCAATTTGAATGTCTTTTCATACGCAATAATCAAGTTTTCAGTAAGGAGAATATCTAAACTATCCGTCACAGCTTCCTCTGTCACTTGATTGAAGTTTATCTTCAAATACATTTGATTCGGCTCAGTTTGAGCAGCAAGATTATTGGGAATCATCATGCAAAACAGACTAACAAAAGCCCATTTGGAAAAGTTGCTCAAACGATTGAAAAAGAGGCGACTCATCTTTGTTTCCATTCGGCTAATTTTTTGGCCTTAATAGCATCAAAGCCCCATTTTCTGTTTTGTCTTCACCATTCAGCGTTTTGTATTTAATGAGATAGACATATGCTCCTTCTTGAGCTGGGGTCCCTTGATAACTTCCATCCCAGCCATGCTCCAGCGTTGTGGTTTTGTACATGATTTCTCCCCACATACTCAATATGATCATCGAATAGTCAGTGACTTCACATAATTCTGCTTTGAAAAAATCATTCAGTCCATCGTTATTCGGTGAGAAAGCATTTGGGATATAAGGGATACATGTACAGTCTTCCGTAAAAACGCGAATTGTATCTACCGCTGTATTACAGAAGTTAGTCATCTGAACAATGTACAGACCCGAATCCGTGAATGCCCTAAATGAATCTAGAGAACCATCATTCCAAATTAAAGAGCCTTCATTTATACGTGGTATCGCAATTTCAAATGTATCACCAATGCAAATTTTAATATCCGGAT
>Ga0100380_10003707_pt1 | contig 16179 bp, 20 predicted proteins | sample CryGeymeta201504_FD_80417 | JGI IMG/M metagenome (GOLD analysis project Ga0100380, IMG submission 80417) | Groundwater microbial communities from Crystal Geyser aquifers in Utah, USA - Crystal Geyser metaG 2015-04 | ecosystem: Environmental > Aquatic > Deep subsurface > Groundwater | place... | reverse complement strand
TTTTTAAAATTGTAGCGAGAATAATTAAAGAAGACTGTTGTTCGAATGGTGGGGGTTTACAAATCACAGCTCAAAGCCTAATAAAATGAGGAAATTGAGTATGACTACCCTTCTGAATAAAAAATGAGAGAAATTTGCACACAAACTTTGCCTGTCCTCGAATCAAAGACAATGGATAGTCAATAGCTCAGAAAATTGTACAGGCAGGTTGATGAGGAGTACAGCAAAATGCAATAAATCAACAATAGCTGTTCAGATTTCATAAAGATGAATCCGCTTAAGATCAAAAATAAGGCAAAAAACAACTTCAGTCTTGTTCCCTCGTATGAGGACCTCATGAACTTGGTGAAGGAAAAAGATCGGGAATTATGGGATCAAATTCTTCATACACAGCCTGAAATTGTTGAAGAAAGCTATAAGGAAGTCAAGGCATTGGTTGATTCAGCCTCGGGTTTGGCAACTGTTGACAATGAGACAATTATAAGCGAAAAAGTCGAGGACAATAAGCTGTAGAGTAAATAAGCCAAGGACGACAAAACTGAGACTGAAAAAAATGAAAATGAGAAGATTGAGAATGAAATAGAATAAACTAATAAAGAAGAAGCTTATAAAAAGGCTATTGAGACAATTGAAGCCCAGAAAATCGAAATCGATACAACCGAAAAGGACAAAGTTAATGATAAAACTGAACCGGCCAAAGAATAAAAAGAATAAGGCGAGATAGATTAATCCTAGCACAACCACGAAAAATAATCGAGCCAGCTTCATACAGAATCGGAATTTCCCATGAAACGCACCCATGCAGAAATGCTTAAAACATGCCTCAAAGCTGGAAAAGGAAACGAGTTTTACGAAAGTATCAAAAAGCAGCTCATTGAAAGGATGCCAGGAAAAAAGAGCTAAATTCTCAATATGACAAACGAATAAATCGAAAGCATCATGATCAGAATGGACGAAGTAAAAAGGAGAGCCAAGTGTCCATCTCACAAAAAGGATTGCACTATCGACCTGACAGGAGATAAAGATTCTGCCTGTGAGAAACAATGCACTTGTCAAAACTAACAAAAAAGTGAGAGCAACCCAACAGAGAAAGCAGATAAGCCTGAAATTATAGCCGAATGATTCCCTTATGTTATCCCCAAATATCACAATACTTCATACAATAGTATATGTTCTTATGGTCATTAATAAATAAAGCTGACTTTATTGAGAATGCTCAGCCCTTTGTTGCTTTAATACCATATGACATGAAGTTCAACACAGATGCATCTTTATGCTTCTACTTTATTACATTTTTGCTTGCTATTGATGATGGAGTATTCCATACGGATCATACAATCACTTTCATTTATGGATTTGGAAGCCGACGATTTCTCCGTAGTCTCTGAAACATTTTCTGCAGAGCATGAGGTCGTATTTGCGGATGAGACCAACATTGAGGGTGCATCTGCGGCACTGACGGGCGTCCTTTCCGAACTTGCGAGTATGGGTTCTCCACTGGTTGTTGGGCATGGTGTGGTTAAATTAAATACTAATATTTTATACAATAACCCATATATTAGCTTATTACCTTTAGAGCAGACTTAAGAATTAATGCAACCATTCCCCTCACAGCCAACCCACTACCTTCCTTTGCTCTCTCTTTTCTTCCTCAACATGGCAGGTGCCTCTCTATCCCATCAATGCCTCCTAGCATTCCAGCTGCTGCTCAGACCCAGCATTACTCAGAATTACTGCAATGCTGCTGTTTCCATTATCCTGACGCCGCTTATCTTACTATTCAATCTTCACGATTGCAGTTCCGTCATATTTTGGTATTTTCCTGTTTATTTAAGGCACAGTTCAAGCAATTTTCTGAGCATGCAAGAATCATTACTCCTAGATTGGCGTTTTTGGCTGTTCACTGCATAAGCTATATTCGAGCTGCTTTGGTGCCGATAATGCCTTCATCGGTATCGATAGTATCGCTGTGAACTGCTATCATGACTATATTGATAGATATCTATTTTATAACTACTATGCACAAAATTGGGGTGATGATGATGGGTAAAATGACAGATTCACCACCACGAAAGGTCAAGGAAATTATTCTTGAAGTCGAGGGAAAGACAAAAATGAGCAATATTGCTGAGTACCTCTTATAGATGAAAAAAATCAAAGATACCAATGTAGAGTTCTCTCTCTAAAAAAATGGAAGACCAGTCAGTGATAACTCCAACATCACTCAGACCCTCAGATACTCTCAACCTATCAACGGCGTTCTAAAACTATACCTATACTAGAAGGGCTAATACCTAAACGTGACGGTTGACACCTTAAAAGAAGAGAAGAAAAAGAAGCAAGAGATGATCCAATAAGAACAAGAGTAATAAAAAATATAAAAGCTGCAAGAAAAGCATGTATAGATAAGGCAGGTGGAGTAAGTAGAAAGTAAAGGGTGTTGCTGCTGCTGAGATTTGAGTTAATATTTATTGGATTCGAACATTATATTTACTAATCATTGCTCGTTGGTGTAGATGCCTTGAATCAGCTCGATGGAAGGTGAGGATTTTACCTCTCTCCAATACTGATCGATCCACTCAGAAAGGTAAAGGAACTGTTCATCTCTGATCTTTTTTAGAGAACTGTCGTCCTTCGAGCTGGGGGTGTAAAGATCTACGCAGTGGGCGCAATCGTTGCAATTGGCAACTCGAGAAATGACGCTTCCTCGTGATTGATTCAAACTAGCCCATTTCCAAGGATCTGACTAAGTAAACAAGTACCTTCATCGCCATTGCTCATCAGCAAATTAAAAGCCTTAATGTTAAGACCTCCATATTCGTTATTTTTTCTTTCTGTATCAGGCCACAAATCTTCTCCAAATGAATCAGCACAGAACTTCTTGTAGAAGTCGAGATTGACCTGTTTTGATCTCATCGGATGGACATCTGAGACTGTCTGCCACCATCCGTACTCGGTGCAGCACTGGAACATCCAAGCTCTGGAAGAATCCAAGTTAGCTCTGAATAAAAGATAGGTTACACATAGTAGCTATCATTTTTGAGATAGTAGGAGCCATACTCATGCACTCCATTTTCCTTGACGATGCCGATGAAAATTTACATTTGTTTGTCGGCTGACTTGCCCTTCAGATTAGCACACAGTTGTGTCCTGCTTCCATACTGTATCTTGTCGACTATTGAATCAGCCCAGAAGAACAAAAACTCAGCATCCGACAATTTATCAGCCCCTTCAAACTGAGCCTTGAGTTAACTGGCCTTATCACTCTTCAGAATATTTTCAATCTGAGCGCTAGAATCGTTGATAGCTTTCCAGCAATAGTCACCACTCTTGTTGGCAGAAATATACATCTGCTCATCAAATTCAGGATAGTAAGCAAAGGCGTTGATGACTGCACTGGAGGCAATAGCTCCAATTGTCAAGTGAGGGTATTTGTATCTGTACCAAGCTGATAAAGCACCGGGATAGGAACCACCCACTGCAATCCATGGATTGTTGTTGATTTTGTACATCTTTTTGGTGTTCATCTGCTCAGTGAAATAAGCCAGATCTTTTAGAGCTTGCTCTGAATTGAGCCAGTGCATGTTCTCCAACTTGAGACTATCGTTGCCAAAAGGCATGGATTTTCCGTAGTATCTGTGCTAAACTGCAATTACCAGACCTTGCCATCTCTGAGCCATCAAAATGGGCCACTGACGAGCCTCAGGCACTCCATTACAAGTATACTCACCACAAATGTACAAAATAACGGGTCCTACGTTAGGATTGAAGAAATTCTCAATGACATGATATCTCTGTTTCCAAGTGGTGGTAGTTTTGTAATCGAAGTGATCCAATATTTGATCAAACCATCGTTAAGTCGAATTGTAGGTGAGTTAGTGCTCAACATTTTCGGGCTTTTGCTCAAGATATCTGAGCTTTTCGCGGGTGCTGACGGTCGCCAATAAGACCAAGATCACCAGAGCTATTTTAAGCATTTGCTATGAATAATAATAGATTTATGATAGTTGAGTTAGTGAAACCACTCTTATATTAATTTTATTCCCCTGCATTCATAATAAATGAACGAACACATACTGGATATCTCCAAAATCCCCAAATTCTAGTTCTAGCTCCACAACGAAGAGCTTACTAATTGCATCAAGGAGTTACATTTCATGTCCAAAACTCATGAGAAACACTTGGCAAAGGCTAAAAAAGATATATAAGCCAGACCGTCAGAACAAAATATTGCAGATTTGCTGACTGTCATCACAAGCAATATTGATATCGACCCGAAGTTAGAGAAAATGGTGGGAGAAAAACCACATAAAAATGCAGAAGGAGTAATGAATATCCATGGCAGTAAATTGGGAGTGAAAATTGGACAAATCAGCTAGCTACTTAGAATTTTGTTTGATAAAAATCAAGTCATCGACAAAAGATTAGACAGTATAGCTACAGAGTCTAAAATTCTAATAACAGAGAAATGTACTACTTTGCAAGCTCAAATAGACGACTTCAAAAAGACACAAAACAAGGAGAATCGAAGCATCAACGAAACCATCCAACTAAACCTAAATAAATACGAGTAAAAACTACGCGAGGTGTAGTCTAAAACCCTTTGGCAAATAAACGATTGCAACACCAAACTCAGCACTCGCATCAGCTAGCAATTCGTCAGAGATATGGCGAAATAGACAGAATCCCGGCTGATTAGCAAGGTGCAAGAATCCCTCGTGAAGAATAACATTGATCCTGAAAGAATCGATAAGCTGGAGTCGAGGTGCTTGAGGCTGGAAAAGGAGATTGATCTCAAGATGGTAGAGAATATTGCCAAGTTGAATGAATTAAAACAGAGTGTGTAACACAACCTGGCCAGTAAAAAGGAAGTAGCCAATGAAAGGCTTGAGAATGAGAAGAAATTCGGTAATTTACAGGTGCTCACAGCTGAGTTGGCCAGAAAGACAAAAAATACTGACATGGAGCTTGGCACTTTCAAATAAGATTTAACCTTCCAGACTAATAAACTCTAAGACAACTAAAAATAAATAGCAAAAATGTCTAAACTTGTCTCAAATCTAAAGATCAGCGACGACTTCCAAAAATTAATGCAGAACCTCGACCCTCATAAGATATGCTAAATTGACAATACTTTGAATAACTTAGCTGAAAGGGATCTCAAAATAGAGAAGGAACTAGATGCCATGAAAAGATATCAGGAAAAATTGAAATAAAAGGTAGAAATTTGTAACATGCTCAACCCGACATAGCAGAAAGGCAAACTTGACAGATAGGAGATCACCAAAATATTTGCAGAGTTGGTGACTGCCAATCCCACCTTCAAAAAAATCCAAAACATCGAAGGGCAACTCTATGAATTCAAAGCACATGGAGATATGATCAACGAAATCAACAAGCGGATCGGTAAAATCCAAAAAGAATTCGACCTCCAAAGTGTCATCTACAACATCAAAGGACTTGAATAGTACATCAAAAAGGAACTCCTTGTCATGACAACCAAGGTGCAAATGTTAGAGAGCCAATTAGCAGAGTAAAGAAAAAGAAGACCTATCAGTGCCAGAAAGACCTCAGATGGAAGAATGACATCAAGTGTCAGCTATAAAAAACTAACACCCGTCGACTGCATCAGTTGCTTCCAGAACCCCATGGAAAGAACACCTCCATAACAGAGGAGATTGTTTGGGCATAAATATTGATACTGATCATAGCATTATTTTGATTAAACCTATAATTGAACGATCACCACAACTATTTGATAATGCGGCCTTCTTTTTCCATCTACTTAACGTGCTCAGCTCCGAACTTTTTAGTCAAAACATCAATAATGGAGGCACCCATGGGCAGAGAACCACATATGTAGATGGCAGTTTCCTTGCAATGACCTAACTCCGTCAATTCGGCCTATTCTTTCTAAAGGAGGTCCTGGACGTAAACTTTCTAGAATAGATCAAAATAGTACCTTTTCAGAGTCTCTCGAGAAGGCGAGGTGCAATCTGTTGATAATTCCAATATCTCTGAGTCTGATTATTTCGTCTTTATAGATGAAATCTCCATGCTAATGCCTGCAACCAAAGAAAAGAGTTATAATAGGGACATTTGCCTACTTGCCTTGCTTTTTCAGCTCTAAATTATAGACTTTCTCCTGAATGAATCCTCTAAAAGGAGCCAAGCCAGTTCCAGCAGCAATGTAGATCACTTTTTTCCAGTCCATGGAAGCAGTAAAGGTTGACTTTCTCAGCTCAGTCTTGACATATTGTGGCTTGGTCAGGAAAAACTTGGAAATCAGACCATTTTCTATCAAACTAGCAGCGATGACCACGTTATTTTGAGTGTGATAATGTGATGCTATGGTGAACAATCTAGGAGCCATTGAGTCACACAAATCCACAAAGTCAACAAAGGTCATCTCAACTTCGTGCTATTTAACAATTTTGATCAAATTGTACCAATGACCTTATCCTTTCTCAGTAATTCTCTTGTACTCTTCGGTTGTTTTGGGAGAAGCGTTGGCTGCGAAGTATTCTGGATTTTTGCTCTTGAATTTCGATAATTTTTTGAGGACTGACTTGGTAAGTTTACCCTGAAGATCAATAGACTACTCCAGAAGAGTACGAAGAGTGTTAGGAACAAAGTTTAGTTTAATTTTCTTTTCTGGATAAATCTAGGCCAAGGAAATTTTACGATCCAGATCTTTCTCCTCGATTTTGAAGTACTCCATCACCTCTTTGACTATGTTGGGGTCATTCTTAGCGTATAGAGCGATGTTTCCTGCAGTTGAATACTCAGGTTTTCCTGGCAGTTGCAGTTCAATTTCTAGCGTTGAGCCATCTTTATGATTCTCTCTCAGTTCTCTAATTGCCTTGACCTCGCTGACCTCTGCCTTGAGGGAAGCCTTTGTTTTGAAATCGAAGAAATCTTCAGATATTTTAGTTTATTCTTTGTTGTTATCATTGAAGAAGATGCGGTAGTTGACCAGCAATGGAGCTGCAGCTGTCAGTGGACTTTTGTCAGCAGCTTCAGCTGCATCAGAACTTAGTTTACGGGTCTTATTTGACACATGAATCTCGTCAGATACTTTGAGATGATGATTTTTTCTGAATTAAATTAGTGTGGTCCATAGATTTTTTCTCCATTCCATGAAGTCGTCCTCCAAACTGCAGTTATCATCACCTTCTCCCAGTACATAGATTCGATTGGCACCGTTTTTCTCCAACAATCTATCTGCCACTCGACCAGTTTAGTTATAATGCTCGTATTGCGTATTTCCCAGTCCGAAGACAGTAAAGTTCATTTTACCCCATGGCATTTCTTTGACATCATCTATTGACTATTTGCCTTTGAGGATGTTCATAAATTTGACAGTGTTATCAGGTGGATCTCCTTAGCCGGTGTTCGACAGCAAAAAGATGGAAATTTTGTTGAGACCCTAGAGATAGGATAACACTTACTTCGAAGAAATCAATGGCTACGTTTTTGAGGTCCACAATCACAGGTTCAAAGCCATTTTCTGTAGCCTATTCCCCTAGTTGTTCTGCTAATTTGGCAGCAGTACCTGTCTGCGAGCCAAAGAAAATACAAATCTATCCATAGTTGACCTTCTCCTTGGTTTCCATTTTATCCTCAATTTTGGGGCCCTATTGTCCCTGGCCTGATGATTATTTTCCTTTTGTGACAAAATAAATAATCACAAAGACCACAGCTAGCCCTAGGAAGATGTAAGGGATCATTCTACTCTAGTGTTGATTATTTTAAAATATAAGTATGAGGTAATGATTGTATGTATAATTATGAAGAAGAAAGGCCTATGTTCTGATGATTTATATTGAGTGAAGACAAGCTTTATTGTTATGATTGATCAGGCAACTATAATAAACTTGCATTTATTAGCAGAAACTAATCCAACTGCAATGAACTCGCTCAAATCCTATAGCACCTGGTAACCCCTCAGCACAGCTCACACTAGCCCTCCAGCTAAGGTGGAACCTTGCGAATCAAAGAAGAAAGATAAACAAAGCATCCGCAAAGATTACTATGAGGAGTATCAGGCCTACCACAAGGCCAAACAAGATAAAATACAAGAACGGATGCTACAGATCGATTTTATCATCAAAAATGCTGCTGAGATTAGCGATATAATGGAAGAAAAACAGATGTGAGGGCCCATTCACAGTGTTTAGTGTTGATATTGATCTAACTAATAAAATTTGAACTAATTTTGAAAACATGTAAAGGTTTTTACGTTTAAGAATGTTAAAAAACAGTTTGTCTTTGAGTTTATTTTGTTCCTGAAATTTTCGGATATTGAAAGTAATGAAGTTTATTTTTCAGTTTTTGATCTTTCCTCTTCTCTAGCTATGGTCACTTGTGATTTCTTTTTTTCTTCGCTTCGGTAAATCACTCACAATTTTATGATATTTAATTCCCACATCATGATATCAATCACCCATATCCTCATACTCCTTCTAACAATCACCCTCTCACAAGCTATATTCCTCCCTCTGGTACCTCGTCGCCCTCGTTGTATGATGGTCTACACCGTCAGTGCCAGTGACTCCTAATCCGTCAAAATATTCCTCGACCTCCCTCAACTCGACAATCACCAATCCGGTTAATACTACACCTTCTCCATCAAAAATACCGAAACTGATGAAATAAAGTAGTAAACAATCTAATATGGTACCTTCAACCGTGAATACGATCTTTCTCCCAGTACCCGATTATTTATTCAGATGTGATCTATTAAGCTTGCATTCAGCTATTGACCAACAGGGCTGCCGATAACATCGTCATTTACTACAAAGCCGAGACAGTCTATAACATCGAGCATAGTGAACTAAAAGTACCTGATAATTTGCTCAAAAAGGAAGATTTCAAAGGTGCATACTAAGCAGCTTATCACATCGAAAAAACAGTTTAGGATTACAAAACCATGCAACAGCGCAGAGATGTCACCAGCAACGAACAATTTGTCGACACCAAAGCAGTTGATTCCCGTCTGATCACCATTTCCATCCTTGAGATAGCCATTGTCCTGGGTGCAGGTATATACCAATTCTATAGTTTGAAGAACTATCTTGTCACCAAACAGTACATCTGATCGTGTATGTGTGCAGATATAATATAACTTATGAGGAATAGATAGTTCGACGAGTAAAGCAGAAAAGGTTCCACTAAATTGCCAACTGTTGGAAATGTTCCCAAGTATGATAGTCCTTTCGCCATTCCTGATGATGCAGAGGTAAGAAATAGTTGAGGTAGATCTTCAGGATGAAGGAAAAATAGAAAGAACGAAAAAGAGAATAAAAATAAAGAAATCAAAATTTGAAAGTGTGGGAGAAGGGTGTCAAGAAACAAGGTATCACCATCCGCTAACTCAATTAATTGGGCAAAAAAAATTAAGACTAGTCCAACTATCAATCCAAAGCTAGCTTCCTCTAAGCAGCCAAAAATGCCATCAAAAACAGAGTCAAAGTTAACGAACCTATGCACGACTTTGTCAGCAAAAAGAGATAGACCCTCCTCTTTCAGATGCTCATCGATCACAAGCGATAAAAAATCAACTAATTCGAAGAATTGACCAAATTGCACAAGAAAGGATTGGAAAGAGCAGAGCAAATGTTGGAGGAAGATATGGAAAATTTCAATACATACTTAGCTGAAAATAAAAAAGAGGCAAGAGATGCTATCAAAAAGGCTGAGCTGCAGACGAGAAAAAAGAATGAGAAGGTAGCAATAATTAAGGAAAAGTTGGAGATCCAGGCTGACTTAACAGGCAAGAACATGTCGAAGAAGGACACACTCCAAAGCTTGAAAAAATACAAAAATTTCCTGTAAAGCCTCAGTCCCTAACTATCTGAGTAATAACGTCGGAAAAGACAAGAAAGAATTGAAGGTCTCGAAAGCAACCAATTTGCCAACAGCACTGCTTTGAATGACTAGCTTTCTTCGGATTCAGAAGAAGAGGACATGTATTTCAAGGAACCAGAGCAACTAGCTAGCATTTTTCATTCATTGGAGGAATCAAATCTGTCCCTGATAACTAATTTGAAAGAAATAGAGCAGGAGATATAAGAAGCCAAGTCTAAATTCAACGAGAAGAAGGAAACACTTTCAGCCAAAAGAAACTAACTGCTTCTTAGCAAAGCCGACCTGATGAAGCAGCTGGTCATCCTAGACTAGTAGATCTAAGAACTGAAGAAGACCACTAACAAAGATTAAATATCAGATCACTACATGGCTCTCTAGTCCTAGATCCTCAAAATATCCAAAGACACTCTCTCAGTCCAACGCAAAAACATCTCGGCTTTGTAACTGCTCAAAGATATTGAAAAAAAGATAGAAAATCAACTATTGATGCTGCGTATGTCCAAAGAATAAGCTCCTAGTGTGATCAAGTAGGAAGAGAAAAATAGGATCAGCTAAAAAAGAGAAGAAAAGAAACGGAAGACTCAAGCCTAATAAGAGGAACGAGCTGATAAGCAGAAAAACGAAAGTTCACCTTAGCGCTAGAAACGCAAAGGAAGGCCCATCATGACCCGTTCAATTATCAAGAAACACCAGAAAAAGGCCGAGGTTATAATTTAGTAGCCTTTGGAGTAGATCGAGAGAAGGAAATATTTGATGTGATTCATGTATTTGCTTTATTATAGCCCCAACAATACTAATAATCCAAAGTTGATAAACATGATATTGTCCAGTCGCTAAGTTTTACTCATCTCGGCCCAAGAGCATCGCGAATTTTTCATGTTCGACCCTAAGACCACCGCTGTTATGCATAAATATCACACTATTGAGCACCTAGCCTCACCACAATACTACCCCCATGCTCAACAAATCATTGCTCAACAGACCAATAAAACTTTCCTTAGCTTATTCAACTGGGACAGTCAAGAAGTGGAACTCAAAATTAGCATGACTGAAAGTATGACCGTGTTGAGATTCAGCACAGACGGACACTATTTGTATGGTGGCAGTCAGACAGGTACCCATAGATATAATGTTAGGAACTGTCTATTTGTGGGAAATGCCCAGTGGAATCCTTTTAAAGAAGAAAAATATGCATACTGGGGCCATTGTAGCCATTGTACCTTATAGCAACAATCACGTGATTAGTGCCTCCAAAACAGAAGTCAAGATCTGGTCATTGTCTTCACTGTTGATTGAGGAAGATAACTCTCCAGCTCTCAAGCAATACACCTCAGTTCTTGATATCTTGGCAGTCTCCCTCTCGAGAAATGTCATCGCAGTGCTGACACATAAAAACTTGACCCTACTCAACGGCTCACTCACATCTCAACCTAAATAACTTCAAATGTATCAAAAAATCGACTACGAGTATGCTACAACTTTAGCAACTTCCAACACTAAAGCTTTCGTTGGCGATGGCAAAGGAAACATTGAACTTGTGGACCTTTTGCCTCAAAAAGAAGACCAACTTTAATTGCATTTCAAGGAGCAAGCCGGCTAGTTAGAGATTTCACATGCCAAGAAGAGAAAAATCTTAAGCGGAAGCAAACATCCAGTGACTTCTCTGGTCTATGTTGAAACCTTAACATATGTGGTTGCTGGTCATGCCAGTGGATAAGTTGTCATTTGGCACAATTATGAAATCAAGAAAAGTTTGCACCTCTTCAAGACAGCCATCAATAGCATGATCGTTCTCACTAAACCAACAGATGGCAAAATCTATCAATCCAGAAAAATTAAGGCCCTCCATAAATACGAGCTGACCAAAGATCAGGAGGTAGTCGAACTGATCCCAGCTGAGATAACTGCAGAAGACAGAGAACCCTGTCTATCATTTGAGGGTATCAACTAAGAAGAGTAAATTCTCGTCAACATGTTGACCACCCTTCGGAAGCCTTAGAAATTACTCAGATAATAACTCGGTCATCTGCGACAAGAACGCAGCAAATTAATAGAAGCTAACTTGCATTACTTCAAAATGTTAGCCCCTTGATCTATTTTCATACTGCTCTTTGCTTCTATATAGGGAGCTGTGTGATTTAAATTATCACTATTATTGATAAATTCTGTAACATCTATGTTGTCAGCCCCTCGCAGTCGAGCCGAACAGCTCATATACCAACGCAGAGCACAAGAAGACAAACTAGTCTCGATGCAGACCAAACTCAAACAAGAATTCCATCACTCTGAATTCGCACGTTGGTAAAACAAAGGCAAAAAAATCTAGGTCACCAATCAGGTCCGACAAAAATTGGCAGGACTCCGTCAGCAATCACAGGCTAACCTCAACCAACGCAGGTATCAAATGTATCATGTAGACAAAAGTTAGCACAATTGCTGGCAGATGAGGACGAGATTTACAAAAAACAGATCATCGACATGCAGGAAACTCCTGAACAGATTCGAGAGCGAATGGCCAGAAGAGTTAAAGAACTTAAGGAGTAAAAATAAAAAAGAAGGAAAGAGGAAGTCAATGATAAACTGGAGAAAAGATTCGAACAGAATGCTGACTAGTTGAGGAAAGTCGACCAAGACCTCAAATAACTAAAAACTGCCTACGAGCGAAATATGCAACTTGTTGAGAAGCAAAACATTCTACAAGATCAATACGAAGGTACATCTCCCATCATTCAGAATAGGTTCTTTTCGCCTAACTCAACCGCCGAGACATGCTCAAGAAAGAAGAACAGGAACGTCTCAAAAAACAACAACAGCAGCAGAAGGTCGAAGAAAGAAATGCCATCCTTGCTATTCAGAAGGAATGGAAGAAGAAAAAAGAAGATGAGCAGAAAAACATGTCCCATCAAGAGAAATAAATGTTGAGACAAGAATGGGAACGACAGAGTGAATTGGCTAAACTCAAAGAGAGACAGGCTATAGAGCAGCAAAAAAATATTCTTCAGACGATTCACCATGAAAATGAAAAAATCAAAATATAAAAAGAGGAAGAACTCCGTAGAGAAAAAGAAGCCGATAGGCTCATGATTTAGAGAATTGTCATGAAGGAACGACAACTAGCTGAGTATTAGAAACTAATGAAGGAAAAGGAAAGATAAGAGGCCAAGAAAACTTTAGCTGGTGTCAAGAACAAACATCTGGATATGATACAATACGAAAAATAACTTGATCGACTGATCGAGTAAGAAAGACTGAAAAAGTAAAGAAAACAGCAGGAAGAGTGGTAGAAACGTGAAAAGGCAAGAATCAACTTGTTGTATCAGGTCTACGATGATCGTGAAAGAAAAGTAAGGTAGCACAAATCTGAAAAAGAATAAGAACTTAAAGTGAGATAACAAGACAGAGCTGAAGTCGAAAGAAGAGTCAAATAATATGAGGCTGAGCAAGAACGCAGGAGACAAGTTGAGTTCTAAAGGAACAGAGTTGAGCAGCAAAGGTTGCTTGAAGAAATAGCCTTGAAAGAAGAGAAGCGAAGACTGATTTTGCAGGAATTGAACAAGTAAGAGCAGGAGCAGTAGATGACCCGTCAAGAATACTAACGCAAAATCCAAGAACGCAAATAAATCGGGCGCAACACACTAGACCAATTCAAGAAAACCAACCGCTTATTCTGATTCATCATCATTATCAATATCATTTTTATAATTCACACTCACCTTCGATCCTCATAAAGTACTCGAAAAGATCGCCCTCTATCTTTCAGCCACATTTGGAGACAATCCAATCTTGAAACGGCAATAACTGTCAAGAGACAATCAACTAGCATTATTTGAAAGGCTATGAACATATTTAAAATCAGTGGGAGAAGGGAGTCAAACTAAAAATTGACCTACCCAGCTCATTGGCTCAACAATGCCGGCCGATATGGTCTCAGGTTCCTTTTTAGCCAATAATTGAAAGTCAACGCCCTGTCCTTCTTCTTCTGAGCGAATATTCTCAATATTTTAAACCCGCTCAACTTTTTTAGCCTGCTTTTTGGCAGGTCTTCCCCTCTTGCTAGGAGTTGCTGCAGGTTTGATAGTCTTAGCAATTCTTTTGTCTTTCTTTTGGAGAATTTTGACAAAGCTAGAGATTGTTTTTTCAATTTTTCCCTTGGTAAGTCTATCTTTGTGAGGTTGGTCGTTGATGTGGGTGAAGTAATCATCATAATGTTGACGACAGATGCCACAGAAAGTGTGATTTTTCGAGGGTTTGGCCAAAAATATTTCCTCCTTCTACTCCTCCATTTCGTGTATTTTATTGAGGTGGAAATTGTAGTAAGAATTCAAATTCTTCTGCACCTTGTCCAAGTCACTCTAGATCACGAAGCAAGGTGTGAAATAATAACGGTCAGGGTTGAAAACAGGAGTGGTCCTAATGGTGGGAGAGGTTGCATTATCACCATCGTTGTCGATGCGAGAAAAGATGGGGAAGTTGACAGCCACCTCAGCTATACGTTCTGAGGCATTCACTCTTTTGATATGGAAGGTTGTCTCATGAGTGGAGGAGGCTTGTTCTTTGAGTTGCAAGTCTTTCAGAGTCTGCTCCATAATTTATTACTTATATCGGCTTTCTTACACGACTGCACAAATAGCATAAAAAGCAATCCCTATGCTACTGTTAAACTGCCCCACCCATCACATTTCACCTGCTGACTTCGATCCTCTCCACTGACATATCAATGGCTATCAATAAGCTGCCTAACCTTCTAAAACCCTCTTTCCTGATTGATATTCTAATAAAACTACACGAACAAAGTTCTCGTTAGGTGTACATTTCTCCAAAGAGATATAAAAGGACCTAAGATTCCATTCTGAAGAATAGGTGAAAAGGCAACGAGAGGAGACATTTTCAAAAAACTCATTTATTTTTATTGCTGATAAGCTCCGTTCAATGTTGTTATAATTTCCCTGCTCGGCTTTTTGAGGCCAAGCATACTGAAGTTCATTTATCTTCTGATATTAATAAAAGTATTAGAAATGTGAAACCAAAGCATATCATGAACTTATTTTCACTCTATTGTTTTTTCCTTTAGTTTCTTCAATAGTCATCTCATACTTTATTCGAGCATAATATGCTACTAAACCTTCTTTCCTGTCGCAAACCACACCGATAACCCATTGACCCCAAAAGAACACTGTTGAAGCCAGGACACATTATAGCCCATTATTCTCTTATAATATCAGTTGGCAGTACAAAAAATCTCACACTATTATTCTATAGACTTAAACGCTAAATATGAAATTTCTTCGGCAGCTGTTCAGAGGAGAAAATGGTTCAACACCATCTAAAACTGTGTAAAGATTGTTAGCTAGACTGAAAGTAGAGGGTGGAGAAGAGCTACCACAACACTACCACGAGATCGTGATGGAAGTATCAAGAGGACCGTTTAAACCTCGACTCATATTTAAAGAGTTAGTTGCCAAAATCAGTCAAATGCACACAATCGCTGGAGTTATTAAGCTCTTCACGATAATATTTAACCTTCTTCGCAAGACCAACTACCCTTTTAACTATCTCTAATAGCTATAAAGCTTCAACTAGTTGCAAAGCCCACGTTAGTAACTTATCAACAAGCACAAATGGTTGAGATAGCTCTCTTGTGCTTGCATTACTTACCTGGGAAGATTATCATCCATTTCTGATATTTACGAGCGAGCCCAGAGCTTCAGAACAGCATTGATTGGTCCCTAGATCATGCAGACAGATCTATTTAGGTTGGTGAATGTCTACAGCATGCTTGTGCCTTTGCTGAGTCAATCCACCAATACTGTGGGCCGTTATTTCAAAGATTAGATACCCTTCTATGACGACTTCTATAAAATCATGAGATCTGAGCTGCTGTTGGGGTACTACTACATGCGATATATATGCAATCACTATATGACTGCCTGCTCTTCGATCCCGATCAATTTGCTTGAATTTTTTAATGAGATCGTGCCATAAGTTGAACTCTTGTGTGATCAGATGGAAGACTACTTTTTGAACAAGCACTTTAGGTGCAGCGAATTGGGTAGAAGACTTTATTTCAAAGAGGAGCAACTACAGTAGCTAAGATATCATATCTGGCTGAGAAAGAACGAAGGCGAGGAGGAGCAAACTGAGAAGAAAGTAGATTAAAACCTTAAAACAAGCGATTCGTAAGGTTTCGAGTTTAAATTTAATCCCAGCTAGATACGTATGTTGTCTCATCTTCATAATTGATTTATTATTTACATTTACTTCATGGCCATATCCAACAAAAGACGGAACATATAAGATGATTGAGTAGCT
>Ga0100380_10003705_pt1:0-15000 | contig 16183 bp, 13 predicted proteins | sample CryGeymeta201504_FD_80417 | JGI IMG/M metagenome (GOLD analysis project Ga0100380, IMG submission 80417) | Groundwater microbial communities from Crystal Geyser aquifers in Utah, USA - Crystal Geyser metaG 2015-04 | ecosystem: Environmental > Aquatic > Deep subsurface > Groundwater... | reverse complement strand
AACAACAACAACAAAACCAACAACAACAACACGTTACAGTGGGATCCATGATCGATCCAGGCATGTCCAAGAAAACGAAACCTATTCGTAAAAAGAAGGGTGTAAAAACCAAGGAATGGATTGTTCACAAGAAGGAAACGCAACGGAAAAAGGGCAAAGATGTGCGTCCGGATACCAAGTATACGGCACGAAGACGACCTCACAAATTTTAGAAAAAGATACGAATATATATATATATATATTACAGTATTATTATTTGTGGAGGAGTTGACAAGAGTGTTGGATATACCTTCCGTGTGAAAATTTTGTAGTGGATACGAAACCCCTTTTAAGTATTAGCTACAGTACAGTACCACGACGATAGTGCTGCAAAACAATTTAGTAAAACAATAAATATTCTGCATAAAAAATTGGGCTTCGCCTTCAATGTTTCGTTTGTACCATTTCATTATCTACATTCACTGCCATTGTCTGCCGCTTTCAAGAAAGTAAATTTAGTCAAAGCGTTCAAATTCGCCCCTCTTGCCGAGGAGGGCTTCAATCTCTTCGTCGTAGGACTCTGTCTCGCGTGCAGCCTTCAGTCTTTGCTTGGTCAAATTTCGTTGTTCGAGCATTCTCTTTTTTTGCCTGGCAGCCCATTCGTCTGCATCGCGACTCATCATATCGATCCGCTCTGGAGGTAAAAGCTCTTTCACATCACGATGCAGCTGCATCAACTTGTTGGTCATTTTCCCCAGTTCATATCCCCCGTCGAACTCTCCCTTGGCCGCCTCGCCGAGGGAACCTACAATATTGTCCACAACTCGTACAAAGGGTCGTACATCCAATGTGGGCATCACATCAATCAGTTTTGCCAGTAGCATCTTCCGTTCGGTAGCCGTTTCCATGCGAAGAATGTACCACAAGTGCGTAATGTAACGATTGATACCTTTTGCAATTTCGGCATACACTCCTTGCTGCACAATTTTGAGGACAAAGAGCCACTGGTTATGTTCTGGATCATCCAAGACACCAGCTCGGGCCAATCTTCCTTCTTCTTCAGCAACGGCGTACTTCAAGTACGCTACAAACATTTCATCAAACAGCGGCCGCATATCTCGCACAGCATCAGTCAAAGCTGCCTCAGCTTCTTCCTCGGTTGAGTGCGATGGATCCATGGCAACCTTGCAAATGGAGCGGATGACTTCTATTTGCTGCGCTTCGAGCTCGGCACCAAGAGCCCTGGCTTCCTTCAATAACAGTTGAGCATTCACGACCAGTTGACCCAGTATTGCACGCTCGCGCGCGTGCGCTCGTTCCAGCTCGACATCCGTGTCATCGTCATCGGAGCGCTGTCGCAATGCCTCCAGGTCTCGATCCGCCATGGACTGCAATCTCTCTCTTATGAGATCCACAAAGTTGTCGGAAAGGAGCAGCTCCTTGTAGTTCTCAAGAATTTCTCGGAAACGCTCCTCTGGTTGGCTCCTAAGTTCATCCAGAACTAGTTGAAGACGGGCGCGTTCTTCCATCAGAACCAAAGGGTTTGGAATGATCCCCATTTCTACTGACTCTGTGACAACAGCCTGCAGACTGTTGACCTGCTCTTCTGACAATTCACGATTTCCCACGAAATAGGAAGTCTTGTCACCATCTACACGTGCTTCGAGTTTCTGCATTACTTCCGATGCAAATTTAGCGTATTTTACAGCCTCGCCAAGTTCCTTTGGTAACTTGGCTTCGACAGCCTTGGTACTCGTACCAGGTCTGGCGCCAGGCCAATTGACTGCCTCTTCTGGATCGACATTGGGGTCGTATACTTCTGGACCCGAAAAAACGTCAAAAAGGGGACTCTTTTCAAAGGAGGGGCCATCGTTCTCTTCTCCAGGCGTCTGCCGTATCTGAACCTCCAGTTCGGCTAGCTCATCGTCTAGGACTCTCGCGTGATCGGAAACACTCTTTTCATTTGCAATCAGCTCATCCACTTGTTCTTCTTCCTCCTCGCTCATGGCGGGGACCTTGTCACCACCACGTGTGGCAATGGTGATGCGACCGTCTGCTAGCCTTTCACCGGCTTCAAACATTTTCCTCAGTTCTTCTTCCTCAGAGCTAATTTCGCGTTCCTTAACCTGCGGAGCATCCTTTGCTTTCGAAGCTTCCTTCTCGAATCCCATGTACTCTGTTTCGACTTGTTGTTGTTGTTGTTGATTAGTTCGAGAGTCTCGTTTTCGTTTTTGTTCCTGTAGTAATTCCTTGGCCATTTCAAAAGCTCCACTGACAAAGCCACTTCCAACTTCATTGTTTTGCTTTTCTTTTTCACCAAATTTGAGAACACTTTCTAACATTTCTTCCGCGGTCATGTCGGTACCTTGTTCCGCTAGTTCTGACATGACATCCTGTGCCGTCTTCATAATATCTTGGTCACTCGGGATCGAGGGCCCTGTCTTATTCTGTTTGACATTTGTGCTTACAAATGTTTTGGAAAGATTTGGGTCTACCTTCTTGTTGCTCTTTTTGTTGCTGCTGATTTCCTTTTTGTCATCTGAAGCATCATCTTCAAGATCATCTTTGTCGACAACCTTCAAGTTTAGTTTTCGTTTTTTTGGCTCCTTTTGGTTACCCGAGGTAGACATTTTTGTATTCGTCGATTTCGTTCCCTTAATGGCATTATTGTTCGCTTGCTTCTTTTGTATTCCTCCTTGTCCTTGCTTGGCAGCAAATGATTTGGGAGTCGAAAAGGTCGTCCGAAAGGTTCGATCGTGGCCACCTCCATCAGCAATCAATCCAGACGATTCTTCTGGAACAGAGCTTTTTGTTGCAGGAGCTTCCACTATGGATTTGGTCCTCATTTCTTTTACAGCAGCAGCTCCAGCAACAGCAGCAGGAGAATTTGATGATTCCTTGCTGGAATTGCTATTCCAAGCAGCAGCTTGTTTGTCTTTTTGTTTGGCAATTTTTTGGGCGGCTGCTACGGCAAAATCTACATTTTCGTCATTGTTTTGTTTGTCTGCTTTTTTCGTTGTCTTGTTTTGATTTCGTTCGGCAGCAACTTTGGCAGCGGCTCGAATAGCATAGCCCTGTGATGACGAGGAATCCAGATCGGATAATGTTTCAGTCTTCTTGGTAGTTTTCGACTTTTGTTGTTGTTGTTGTTTCTTCGTAGTACTCTCTTTTTCCTCCTCAACTCGCGTAAAATCAGCATCCACAATATCATCATCTTTTTTGTGGTTGTCATTGTCACTACTATCACTACTGTCTTTTACAGAAGAATGGATGTCGGTTGCACTTTCTAACAATTCTTCAATCATGGCATCTTGTGCCGTTTGAAGCACCTCTTGAGAGGATGATGTTCGAATCTGACGTGTCGGTGTTGTTGTTGTTTTGGAAGACGCATTATTATTATTATCATCATCATTGTTGTTGTTGTCATCGTCATCTTGTTTCCTGCTGCTGTCCAATGCAATTATTTTTCCTGCGACAAAATCGTCCAATCCACGGTCGAGCGCTTTTAAAATTCGTTTTTCAGAATCATCAAACAAATTTTGCATCATGGGTGATATTTTTGTTTGTTCCGTCAACAACAACAAATTAGTTTTACGTACAACTACCATAGCCATGGTCGGTACTGTGGTGGCTGATACTGCTCTTCTTTCTTGTTGTTGTTGTTGCTGCTGTCGTTGCTGCTGCTGCTCTGACATTGCACTTTTTTCGATTTCCGGATCATCCGTATAAATGGCAATGACTTCCAAATATAATCGAGTAACATCAGGATTGTAAGACATTGGTGAATCCCAAATAACGATGCTCTTGTCGTCACCATCACCATCACCATCAGTAGCAGAATCAGTAGTAGCAGAAGACAGTGGCATTGATTCGTATACCATGGGTAACGTATCTGGTATTTCAAAATGTTCTTGCAAGTATTCTACCAAGTGTCCCAAAAAGACAGGATTACCGCGACCATAAACATCCGTCGTGGGCGATTTCATTACCTTTTGATAAACGACTCGAGGGTTGTGATTTTGGTTTTTGTTCGTTTGTTGTCGTTTTTGTTGTTCTTGTTCTTTTCGTCGTGTTGTTTTGTTCTTGCTATTGTTATTGGAATCCTGACGAGAAGATGTGGCAACGAATAAGGACGTGGTGGCGGACAGTCGTCGTCGTTGTCGTATTTGTGAAAGTGGTGTTGGTATTGATTGTACTAACGAGTTGGACAGCTGCGTGGTAGATGATGATATTGATGACGATGATATTGATGACGGTAGATGAGGTTGCAAAAAAGAGACTACCCTTCGTGGAAAAAGGGATGATGTAACAAGAATTACATAAAAAATACCAATCCATGATAGTGTCGGCGGTAGCCTTGTACTCGTACTTAATAATTTTTGCGGTGGCCTCATCATTTTTAATTTTTAGCACTTGGTTGTTGGTTGAATAGAATAGAATTGTCTAGTTTTTGAAAGAAGAAAGATAAAATTTTAATAGAAGGAAATGAAGATAGACATCGATCATCAGGCCTTAGCTGCTGGTCTAGCCTAGTCTACTGTGTGCATCTATTTTCGTATTTTCTCTTTTGATGGGTGGCTGATGATAGCCGCATGAACAAAGATGCGATTACGCATAGATTGATTCTTCAGTCAACAATCACCATCATTAAGGGGAAAGCTATTGCAACAGTTTGGAGAAGAAAAAAAAAAACTCGTACTCGTAGTAAATAATTAATAGAGTACTGAAGAAGAACAGACGTGTCTGATTCAAACACGAAACGTACAACATCACCACAGATTAAAAAACCATTAGTACCCTGGTAGACTAGTCTACTTCGAGTACTACTACCCTAGTAGAGGACTACTAGGTACTACTACTAGCTACTACTCGAGTAGTAGTAGTATAAAACTTTAATAATATCACCACATAGACAACGTCCAGGCGTTCTCTCACACATCCACCGAAGACGTACAAGAAAAACAAGAAGTAGTCTAGTAGACTAGTATAATAATGTCATCGTTCGATGAACGACGGATGACCAGTACCATAAGTTTATTAATGGGTGGCACGTCCTCTCCGTCCCTCAAAAAGAGTGGTCCACCAAGAACGACACATTCAGATACGACGACCATGCGACGCAATTCTCGAGCAGCAACTGCCGACAACAATAATTGTGATGAGAATGATGATGACGATGATAATAATAATTGTGCTACACCTCCTTCTCCTTGGGATACTTCCACTTCCAGAGCTCCCATGTTAACCTGTTTACATGCCAATCATCATTTACACCAGCACCAGCATCACTACAGTCCTCGATCTCAAGCAAATAATGGCAGTAGACGAAGTTTTTCTTTTGACGATCATGTTGATTTTGAACACTTAATAGCTCCCATGATAATGTCCAAGGAAGATACAAAACTAGTATCAACCAACGACACAAATAATTTATTCAAACAACAACAACGTCTGTCGACTCCCCCTTCCTCTCCTTTTATCAGATCCTCCTTCACAGCTGGACAAAAACTTCCACAAGAAAGTGACGACAAAGAGCAGCAGCAACAACAACAACAGCTACTACAACAAATAAGAATACCTCAAAATAATTTTCAAAAAGAAACAACACCTGTCGGCATTTCCATCCTGTACGGTATGATCAATGCGACCATTGTTCTGCCGGTACTGATGAGTTTTGGTTCCATCATATATCGTGATGCAGCCTTTCAACCCTACCTGAACGTGCTCATTAAAATGACCGTCATTTCTGGTGTGGTGCATCAGCTGTGTTTTTCTACCTTGTCCAAACTGCCCTTTGCTGTAGGACAAGTGCAAGATGCAGGACTCATCTTTTTGTCCAGTATGGCTGGAACGCTCGTAACGGCCTGTCGGGACCGTGACGCCGACGATGAAACGCTACTGGCAACCGCTACCGTAGGACTGTCTCTGTGTACGGCACTATTGGGATTGTCTCTGGTATGGATTGGAAAATTACGACTGGCATCGTGGGTTCAAAAGTTACCGACCAGCGTCGTGGGAGGATATTTGGCCTTTATCGGCTTCTTTTGTGGCATATCGGGTGTAGGACTCATGGCAGGCGTATCCAAAGTTACGTGGGACGTAGTTTGTGCCAATCTGCAATTTATTTTACCGGGAATTTTTGGTGGCATCTTCATTTACAGTCTGGTACGGTATTTGAGACACATGGCGGTTTTACCGACCTGCATTGTCTTTTTGTTTGCCACGTTTTACTTCATCCTGTGGATGGGTGGAATATCGGTGGAAGAAGCAACCAATCAAGGATGGATTGCCAATACAAAGCCTCCACCTGTCTGGTATCACTCGTGGGACTATTTGAAATTGGACAAGGTCTTATGGAGTGCGTTGCCTCAGTTGCTCCTGACAGAAATTAGTATGATTTTTGTTGTGGCCCTGTCCAGTTCTCTGGACATTGCTGCAATTGAGTTGGAATTGAAAGAGCCACTCGACTACGACAGCGAATTGAAAATGATTGGCATTAGCAACTTTGTGTCTGGAATTACCGGAGGTTATACTGGAAGTTACATTTTCAGTCAGTCCATCTTTTCGTTGCGTGCAGGAATCCGTTCACCTCTGGCGGGTTACGTTCTAGCAGGATGTGAAATCCTGTTCTTAATTGCACCCTTTTCGATTTTAGCGTACGTGCCCAACTTCTTCTTTGGGTCGCTCTTATCGCTCATTTGCGTGGATCTGGTATTCGAATGGCTCATTGAATCGCGAAATAAATTGACGTCGGTTGAGTACATCATCTGCTTGTCAACCTTTGCTCTCATTCTTGTCACTGGGGTTGAATATGGTATTGTACTGGGGGTGTTATTGTACATTGGATGCAAGAGAATGGGTCTCGACTTGGGCGATAACAGCGTGGAGGAATCAGATGACGAATTCTTCGTGGAGAACACAGGAGATATCAAACCGTTGACTAGCAGCGACACCAATGGAGTTGGCTATGGCACTCTTTCGGACACGTGAAGATGATGACCACCTGCTACACCGTAAGAAATGAAAATAGATTGATGGATGCCTGTGAAAAATAATGAACACTATTGTAAATAGTCGATCGAGTTGAAAATATCTCGTCTTTGGCAATGAAACAGCAGCAGCTGCGACCATTCTGGTTGTAAAACGTCGTCAACCTACTCTACAGCTGGCATAGTCGTGTCGACGTCTGACCCCCCCAAAGGAATCCATCGGGTGGCACACTTGTACGCCACATTTCCAAAGCTCGAGAATAACTGAACGTTCCTCCCACCAAAATTGCCACGCCTTTCTCTGCTTCAAATTTCTACTTCGCGGCGGAATTTCAGAGCTTCGATGCATTGCCGCTCCAGAGAAGACCATAGCAACACAAGTCAGAGAGACTTCTTGCAAATCGTGCAGGAAGATCCTGGCTTAGTATGTCTACCATTTTTTATCGTAAGAGGTCGTGTCATGTCAAGTACTGTAGAGAGAAGAGAGTAATAATAATGAAGAGAGGAGAGAGAATTCGAGGAAATCGGAGCTCAAATAATTGTACCATGAATGCGTACTAGTCTAGAGGACGATCTTTTGCTCCACTCACGTAAGGAGCACGTGCGCGCTCCCTACAAAATGACAGACAGACTGACGTGAGGTCCTTCTGATTTGATTTTTTGGCAATGATCCAACCGATTCCGCCATTCATTCAACAAAACCAGCACCAGTAGTATCATCTATCATCTCACATTCCACTCTAATTCCCTGCCTGCAGCTATGTTTCGAACCTTTGATCCGAGCAAGGATGTTTCAACATCAACACAAGTAAAGGCGTCTGTCACGAGAGCCCTGAAGTCACAAATTTTGCAAACACACAACAAAATTACGGAGGAAATGTTGGACGAGCTCATTCCCAAAAAGAGTTCTTTGATCCAGTACAAAGTTGGTCCACACTTAATGCTGTATTGTCGGAAAGTGGAAAGAGAAGACAGTAGTCCCATTGATGAACCTATATTGTTCCAACAGCGAGATGGACCAATACTTCCGACACTCAAATTGGTACACAAGTATCCTGGATTGAAGTTCAAGTCCGTAACAGTCGACAAGGGAGCCATTCCTTTTTTGTTGGGCGGAGCCAATGTCATGTGTCCCGGACTGACCAATCCAGGAGGTGAAATGCCACCAGATGGAGAAACGCAGGATGCTCAAGGATTTGATGTCCCGGGTGTTGCCAAGGGTGAAGGAGTTGTCATTTATGCGGAAGGAAAAGAGCACGCTCTCGCTTGCGGGGTCATGACCATGTCTAGTGCTGAAATGTAGGTTGCGCGTGTCGACTATTCTTTGGCATACTTCATACCAGTGATTTCCTTGGCTGATGTGCATGCTTTTGTCTATTTCTCCTGTGTCTCGTCGTACTCACCGCTTCGATTTCCCTTTTGTGCACTTTTCCCCGATTCAATGAATGTATTGGGTTTTGAATCTGTAGCCGAGAAAGGAATAAGGGCAGCGCAATTGAAATATGTCATCATTTAGGCGATGGTCTTTACGAAACAGACGAGATTTAAATTGATGTGCAGTAGTAGCTAACGGTGATAATAATATTATATTCTCTAGCAGCAGATTTGTTAGTATTACACCTATTCACAGCATCGCAAAAGATTCGTAGCGTAGAAATAGTTGCTAGTCCAGTATTGCAGCAAGTCTGGCAAAAATGCCTACTCAGTATTCATGACTGAAAAAGAACTACTACCTGGTGTATCAATACTTTTTTTAAACACTTGGGAAGTAGTGATTGGCGTGGCGTCGCAACCTCGTACTACTTTTGCTTTTTGAATTTTTGTCGATCCAAGTATTTGTTTAAGTGATAGAGTGTACCTCCCTTGCCCCGTTTCTTCTCTTCCAAATCTACCTTTTCATAGCATTCGTCCGCTTCCTTGACGTACTTGTAAAGAGGTTGAATTTTGTAGTCAGCCAACTCAATGGCGTTCATAATTTTTTCAATATGATCATAGCATGGATTGGTATATCGTTTGCTTTTGACTTGCTACAATTAACAAAGTTATAGGGCAAGACATGAATTATTATTGTTAGTGCTGTACTCGTGAAACAACACGGAACGACACTGCTTGCCGCTCATTAGACAATTTTTCTCAACGTACCTTGCTGGCTATCTTTAGCTGATCCAGCGTAATTCTCAGCTTGTTGGACATGGTCTACAGATTCTCGGAAGTGGCAGTAGAACTTGTGGAAGAATAAGGGTGCTTTGTCTCCTACAACCAAAGGACAGCCAGCTACTTGTTGATTAGTTTGATGTTTGATGATGAAGTGTTGGATTTTGGATGTATGGCGTTCGTTTGAACGATATTTTTTAACGGAGAACGAAGCTCCAACTCTAATCACATCATACGATAGTAGAGTTGGAGTGAAAGATCGCACACTATCTTTGTCTGAGTCACTTTTCGTGTCACTGATTTTTGTATGTGAAAAAAGTAATGCTTCGTTTGATGCATTTGTTTTTTATTCTTCGATAATCCAGCATAACTGAAGTTTAAGTTTACAACAGTTCCTGACTACAGCTTGCTTTCGTGTTGCTTATCAACTACATATTATTTTTCTCCTCACAAAAAGAAACCAGAAATTGCTTCTTGATTTCATTGTGCATCCACAAATCCATACAAACCATCCTTTCGCCATCGACTTTCAGTTGCCACGCCAGCTTCTTGCTCCTTCCAGAACACCTGCCTCTACTGGAATTCTACTAGAGAAATAGACAGAGTATGTTTAAAGCATGGAGACGTATGTCCCGAGAACAGCGTAGTGTCTGGACTGTTATCGGCTGTGGTGTCGTCGGTGTCAGCTTGGGAAAGGTATGTTTTCTTTGATTCCATGGTCGTGATGGCATATTTCACCAGGCTGGCCGAAAACGCTACTAGTAGGCTAGTAGGTATCAAAACTCAATTTTTCTTACAACTTTTTTTCTTCGCTTGTCGCACAGATTGGCTATTTTTACTTTACCAGACACTTGCTCGTGACACAAGGTGACCGCAAGCACAAGGAAGCGGTAGAAAAGCTCAAGGAATCCTACGAATTTGCCGACTGGTCTCACAATGAACGCGAGCGACAGCTACCCCAACTAACACCCGAGGAGCGTCGACAAATGAAAAATTTTCTAGACTTGATGATGGAAAATGAAATGAGGAAACACTTTCCCGAGGATGCTAAGGCACTGCCATCGCAGCGACCGTAAAAGCGAGGCACAGAGATTCGGCACGTGGCGGAAGCAGCGCAATTTACTGATTGATGGTTGAATTCTGATGGAATACCTTGCAGAAGGAGGAGCTAAAGTGCATGTAAACTACATCTATTGGCTGGCGGGAAAATTTATGCTTAATAAGAAGGAAGTGATCACGTTTCTCTAAGCAGACTGTTTGTCACCATGTGACCCCATGATACGAAATCCGAAGTGACTTGTTTTTGTATGTCAACTAGATTTGGAGGTAGGCTCAGAGCTATGGCTTGTTGCATATTTTGAGTTCAGTCTTTTCCCGTTATTTGTCATTCTGTTGAGTAATAAAATTTTGGGAACAAGCATGGTAAAATCAGCGGGTTAGGCGAATAGCAAGACATCAACGCCTCGAGCATCCTTGCTCGGCAACATCGGTAGGCAGAGCCTGCCCTGGCGGGCAGAAAGATGGCCTCAGTGTGAATTTTTTGGTCTTTTAGCATGGTCCATCCTTCTAGCAAAAGTAGGAATATGTTCAATTGCCTTACTATACTCTTCCAAATGTTTGGCCATGTAATCATCCACCGGCTCGCGGATCTTTTGAAATAATGTCTCATCTCCATTTGCCCTCTCTTGCTGCGATGGTACTGACGCGCTGGCTGTTGCTGCCTTGTTCCGCTGGAACCAATGTATGATGATCCAACGTTTCCTCGTCACCATCACTTGTTCGTCGTTTGCAGTCGGCGACCTCTGCTTTGAATTTTTCCAGCTCTTTCGAGATGCTGGAAAATGCCGACTTGGCTCCTCAAAGTGCCGGCTTCGGTGCTAAGCTAATCAAAGACGATATCTTAGCACTGCAGAATGAACATGGACAGCTCTTTAGATGTGGTATAAATGGGTACGGAGTGTATCAAAACTAAGTTCTTGTTCTCTGCATCGCAGGAAATGGAAAGCTTTTATTTCTTCGCCCTTTGGGTTACCGGCAATTGCAGGCCGTGCGACAGTGGCTACAAGAGTATGAAGTGATTCTGAAAGGAAAATACAGGCTCTATGAGAAAAACTATCATGCTCAAACACCGCGAAGCAGTTTTGGCATATTTTATTTGTTTCTCTATGGTCTATGTTGGGATGAAAAAAGTACAGGGTCACTGGCGGGGATAGGCGAGTGCTGTGCAAGTTTAGATGAGAGCAGTAGTATGCACGTAACTTGGCGACGAATCATCCTGCAGTAATTGGATGATATGAATAACGACACCGTCACCTCGTAGACAGCTCAGGATTTGAGGTTACAGTCGTTTCGCTGAGCTCGAATGGATTGCGTTAAGCCTTGCCAAGTTCCGTCCACACATCATAATTTTCCCACGTCAACGTGTTCATCTCTTCTTCAAAGAGCAAAAGCGAAATTTACTGCACTAGCGCTACCTGCCGAAACCGGCGGGCAAGCTAGAGACTGCAGTCTTGTCGAGTCAAGTTTTTGATTGAACTGCTAGATCAGATGCAAGACAACTTTAGTTGTATCCATGCTGCATGTGCTGAAAGCTGAAAGAGCGTTGCCTCTCGGTGTTTTAACAACTTTGCCTGCCTGATAACTCCGAGCAAACACTGAGCACTCCTCAGCTCTGTCTTCCTCTGAGTCTAGCATTCATTCGAGCAAGTATTCTCCGCCACTGCTCTGGCCATTGTTCGTTTCAATGAGACCATGGGGATACTGCAATTCGGCAGTGAGTCGGTACGCTCTGGCTCTTGGTGTTCTTGGTTTTCATCTTCGTCGCATTCGCGCCTGGCGCAGTAGAGGCGATTCTGTTCTCTCAGGATGACAGGACGAGACGGCTTGCCGAGAGGTTGAAGTCTCATATGTTCAATCTCTCTTGGCTGGACTGAATCATTTCTAATAAGATCGTTGCTTCTTCTCCTGGCTCCTCTCCTCTTTGCTGACCACTTGAGCCATTCGTTGTATCTTTCCTGTGATGAGACATAAGGTAGCGTTGGTGATGTTTTCGTGGAAAACATAATTTTTTTGTAAATTTGGGTTTTTCTTTATTCGTTGTGGATGATTGTGGATTACGGATAATTAATTGTTATTATTATTTGTGGCTAGTAGACTAGTGTGGTAAAAAATTGTCAAATTTGTTGCAATCGAACTTCAAGGAATTTAATTAATCTAATTAAGGAACTTACGCATAAAATCTTCCTGGTGGCGTCGGCAACCGTTCATGCTGCAAAAGGAGGCTTACTTATTAAGTGTGTTTGCTACTTTGGCTTTCATGAATACTTGTGCTGACCTAGTGAGTATACACGAAAGCAATACTAAAGCCTCTTTCAATGTGTTTCCAAATAGTACTTTTAAATCATGCGTTCTTTATTAGCAACTGTGTACCAGTATTGATACCCCGTATACCGCGTGGTACTAGTACCAGGTACTAGGTGCGTTGTACCTAGTAGCAGCTTCTACGATCTGTTACCGTACATTTCTCGATGCCGTCTCGCTACCATGCCACTACTAGTAGGGGTAATAGTACCTGGTACTAGTACCAGGTACCTGGTAGCTAGTACCAGTACTACGGTACGAACTACCGTACTACGTACACGGTACCAGGTACCTGGTACAGTACCAGGTAGTACTGGTACCACCACCACCACATTAGAGTACTACGGTACCTGGTACTCTTTTCGATTACTACTACTAGCTACCAAGTACTACTACTACTACTAGTACTCTACTACCAGGTAGTAGCTACAATAGTCTAGCTACCTGGGCGGGTACCACGAGTTGTACAGTACCGTGCTACTAGTTTACTAGTACTCCTCCTCTACTACTCGAGTACTACTAGTAGAGTAGAGTAGACTACCTGGTACCGTACTAAACTGAACTAATAGTAACTGTTCCGAGTGCTACGGGAGCCATTTGAATAATATTACTCGTACCTACAAGCAGCTGATGTAACTCGGCAATTCGCTACTACTAGAACAACCAGCTTCTGACTGTCACATCCCGACGCTTTCAATATTGGCATTCTGCAAGACAGGATTGAGCAGCCCGAAGCGCATCATCCAGAAAATGGAAACGACCGGGGAATTCAGGTACCAGGTATTTACCAACGCATTCGGAATTCTTCTGGCAAAAGGTTGAGAGAAGACAAAGCTGGAAAACAGCGACTACTAGTAGCTTGTTGCTTGCCTTCTCTATGGAGCACGAATCAATTGCTACCATAATACCCTAGCTAGCTAATAGCTAGCTAGCACAGGAACGTACTGCTCGCACCTCAATCGAAGCGTCTTGGAGTAGAGCAGCAATACTAGCTAAATTTTTCGTAACAAAAAGTAGACCACAACGCTGAACAGCCCAACTGTTAGTGCATGCAGCACATTATGTTGTAGAGGAACAAAAACTGCTTTGGACAAGATTCTACTTTCGCCTTTCGCCGAGTTTAACACCCATGGCCACAAGGGCACCGCCTAGAGCGACACCCATTAATCCTGGAACCAAATCCGATCCGAAACGCCGAACCTTTGCCAACTGCTGCAAGCGATTATTTTCGTCACCATCGTAACAACTTTTTCCATCGGCCGGTGGCATAACTTCGACCCATTGAACCTTCCAGGGCGATCCTCTCGAATCTAGCAGAATGCCTTGCAACCGTCGAAAGAGGTCGTGGACGCCATCGATTTCGGCCTTGTAAATACTGACACTCTCGCAACTAATCCCCAAAGGAACACCGATACCCACAGTGTCACTGAGAATAGTTTTCAACGTGTCGCACAGAAACTCGACCGATGCATCGACGGGTTTCTCGGCTGCAAGAATGTTTTCTTCTGCTTGGGGAGGCACTCTGACTCCCAACCACTTGATAAAGTTCATCGTCTTGCGACGGCTGACAGGACAAAAGGTAAGAACTATCTTTTGCGGTGTAACGCCCTTTTGTCGACAGAGTGCTGCATAATCCTTCAACAATCGAATGGTAGGTTCCGGATCGTACACGGCCTGAGAAATGAACCACTGTGCACCTGCTTGCTGTTTGCGCAACATGTTTTGGTGTTCCGTAGGATAATCTCTGTTGCGTGCCTGAGCAGCCTCTAGCGTGTGTCGTTCAGCAATGCACACGCACCCAAAGGGCATTTTGTTCTTGGACGAGGCACAAATCTTCATAGCCTCGACCATGGTCGGCCCTTCGTAATGCTTTTCAGTACTGCTACTGGGACGTCCGACCAAATTAATAGCATCGTGACCATGTTCCCGACGTGCTGTATCGATCCACTCGTCAAAATTTGCGACGGTAACACATTTGTACACGAGACAGGGTCGTTCCGACGATCGACGCAATAGTGCTCCGTAGGAACTACTGTCCATTACCTTGCGAAAGGGAAAGGGACGTTCGGTACCATCTCTGGAGGGTTCATCTTGAATATCGTACACGATATATCCATCACAGGCAAGCGCCTTGGATCGAGCCTGGAATTTGTCACAAATGGTCTGACACTTGCCGGGTGGAGTTCCTTCGCCGGGAGGAACATCACCGAGCAAAAAAACTGGTCTCGCTGGATTGGCCAGAAGTTCAGGTAAGCTATCTGTCATGCTTGTGCAAACTAATAATATAATACTATGAAGACTTTGTGGTTGTTGTGGTATAAACGGATTTCGGGTTTACAAAAAGAATTGGGGGTGCTGAGTGCTGATTACTATTATTACTATTTGATGAATCGAATGATATCTACCCGGAGTAGACCAATGCTTTACTATCAAGACCTGGACTACTATCTACTAGCTAATACTGCTGTGTTAATCTAGCTAGTGTTTGTGTATTCTGTGTTCCTTCGCGTGGTACTCT
>Ga0100380_10003703_pt1 | contig 16189 bp, 8 predicted proteins | sample CryGeymeta201504_FD_80417 | JGI IMG/M metagenome (GOLD analysis project Ga0100380, IMG submission 80417) | Groundwater microbial communities from Crystal Geyser aquifers in Utah, USA - Crystal Geyser metaG 2015-04 | ecosystem: Environmental > Aquatic > Deep subsurface > Groundwater | place: USA... | reverse complement strand
TAGAGACTATAGTGTGGATAGGAAGCAGGCATAGGCACACGACCTAATAGAGTAAGACCTAACTCCTGAGTCCTATGGCAGTCCACCTGGGCTTAATTTGGTACCACTACTAGTCTAGTATTGACAGCTCAAGTCCAGCCAACTCTAATTATTTTTCTACTACTACTACTACTACTACTACTACTACTACTACTACTACTACTACTACTACTACTACTACTAGCTTGGAGCTGTCGTTCCATTGGCCGCTCCAGTAGTACTATCACAGTAGCTGTCGTTCCAGTGGTAGTACCAGTATTGGCTCCTATCTAGGTTTTCTGACCAAGCGAAATTCAGTGAGGTCAGGTCGCCTTGGTGTAATGTGTCTCCTTCACTCGTCATTTAGACTGCCAAGAAGTACTCGTTCCAATTTTTAATGATTATCATGAGACAGGACTTTTGGACACAAACAATGGGGGACAATAAAGCTAGCGTGACATAGGTTTTTAGGATGACTGTAAAGTACTTTGGAGCTCTTGGTCACTCATTACATATTCCTTCATGTATTATTATTATGTACTATTACTTGACTATCATGAGGCTGGACTTTTCCACACAAACAATGGGGGACAATAAAGATGTCCAGTGTTACTCCTCTCCCAAAAGATTTTCTTCAATTGCTATCCCAAAGCAGCAAATTTTTTTTCCAATTCTTCATTTTTAAACTTGTCCATTTGACTGGGGAATTCCACATTGAAAAACTGTGCCACTTGTGTCCTGAAGAGGTCTGTAGGGTTTTTGGTGTACTTGGCCAGACGGAATTGATCATAAGTGCAGACAAGGTGGAGGATATTCATTGGAAAATTTGGATTCTTTACGCTAAGCAGCACCTTCTTTAATTGCCTGAGTAGAGTATCAAGCTGGTTGACAGGAACTGTTGCAATAATATCCCAGTCTCCTAAAGTATAGTCTTCATCATCCTGAACCTTGAAAAAATTACCCAGTTGCTGACGAGTTCCACTCTTTATGATTTCATGCTGTGTCTGTTCCACTGTGAGGAGAGGAATCGAGGCCTTAAAGCATGCAGGTAAAGTTTTTCTTCGAGTAGATTTTGCTACAGGCCTTTGTTCTTTAGTGTGGCGAGGACACTCCTCAAGGTCAGGCCTGGACCCTGCTCTTGCTTGGTTTCCGTGGGCTGGAGAAGCACCCAGACCAGTACGGGTAGATGGTTCTGTCTTTGTTTTGGGATGGAGACGGCCCTTACCTTCGGAACTTGCAAAGAAACCAGCGGCCGCCTCAGTCCCAGACCAGGATCCTTTGTTTGTTTGACGTCGCTTGACTGAAGCAGCATAGCCAAAACTAACACGAGTAGATGGCGCTACCTTGGTTTGGGAGTTTGAATGACTTGGAAAAGGCTGCCGATTGGTAACGGTAGCCTTTGTTGTACCACTGTCGGTCTTTCTGGTCGCTCGTTCTGACCGTTCTTGTGCTTTTGGCTTCTTATCGTCATCCACCGAGCCAACGGCATCCATGCTTTGGATGGCAGGCAAATTCCTTTGTCCCACGCTTGGTGCAACGTCCTTGGACCCGTGGAGCTGTTCTGGCAAGCAATTGACGCTTGCTTTACGAGACGCTTCAAGGGCACTCCCTTCCTTTGCTTTTTCCACCTTCAGCTTAAGCCATTCAATTACGCAAGCTTTTGCATGCTTTTGTTCCTCGAACTTCACCTTGAGTTCCTCGAGTTGCTCTAAAGACTTGACAATGTTGCTCTTCTCCTCGTTCAACTGATGCATACTTTGGCTCAGAAACATCAACACCGGATCTTGTTGCTCAACAGACTCGTGATGATCCTGGTGAGTGTTAGTGCCGTCTTGGGAAAGGTCATTAATGTCATCGAGACCATTGTTGTCGTCGTCCCGAGAGAGGCCATTGTTGTCATCGTCGTCATCGTGCGAGAAGTCATTGTTGTTCCCATCACTGGTGGTGATGTCGGCGATGTAGCTCCCGTCTTCGAGCTTTCGTTTTACAGGATAAGAAGGGCGGCTCATTGTTCGGAAATAATTGGCAATGAAGGTTGACAGTTGATAGAGTAATACGTAATACGTATTGCTTGAGTTGCTAATGAGATGAGAGTTGCTAAAGTCGGGAGGGGGGATAATTGAATAATAATAATATTTTTGTGCTGTTGTGCGTGTGGCTCGTGTGCCACATGCTGGGTTACTAGGTGAAATGAATTCCTTTCAGACCCACATCACTCTCTATGGTACTAATGGTTACTACTAGAGTAGTAGTATGGTAGTATTCTGTCATGGTAGTAAACCTTTGTTGCATGCGTCTACCAGGTACATGGTTGCATATGCACGCAGGTTCCAGTTGTTAAGTACAGCAGTCTTGACTTTTTTTTAAAAAATTCACTAGATTACTGCTACCGTTGTACCAGTGGTACTGGTACCGAACAACGCTTACCAGTACTCTAGCTACTCCTCCTCGGAGTAGCTACCACTACTGTAGGGAGGAGGGGGAACTACCAGGTTAACTCTTCCAGTCACATACACACACAACCAATTCAAACTAGTAAGACCGAATAGTATGGTATTTGAGTACTGTACCTTGTAGTAGATACTACTAGTGGTCCCGTCGTAGCTTAGCTACTACTGTACTAGCTACTACTAGTACTACTGAGATTCTACTACTATGCTTGTACCTGGTAGACTAGACTACCTGGTACTAGAAAAAGAGATGATGTGCCATGAATAGATGATGTACTCAAATACGTAATTTGATGTACTCAAATACGTAATTTAATAAGTACTTAAACGTACGAGTGGTACCATAGTAGATACGAAAAGACGGTTGGGGCGACAAAAGATCGTTGGGTGACGAAAGGGGGAATATAAAAAAGGGGGGAATAGAAAAAAGGGGGGCGAAAAAAGAGCAGGAGCTGGAAAAAGAGCAGGAGATGGAAAAAAAAAAGAGCAGGAGATGGAAAAAGAGCAGGAGATGGAAAAAGAGCAGGAGCTGGAAAAAAAAGATTTGGGGGCGACCGGAAGACTTACGTGGTACTATTAGGCCTTAGTAGTAGTAGTAGTGGTAGTACTGTACTACCAGGTACAACACAAATACTTCCGCCAAATCTTCCTGTTTGCTTTTAAGTACCATCATCATTAAGCATTAAGCATTGTTAAGCATTAGTAAGCATCAAGTGGACTACTTACTAGACTACTTGGATGTTTACTTTCATGCAATTTTTGTATTTGAACGTGTCAACGTTTCAACCGTAATGTTTTTGTAGTCGGGTACCACCATGACAACGAGCGCCAACACTTCACTGCCTGGATTGACCCGGAAAGATACAAATGAATCCATTGATCCTCGAACTCTAGGAGCTCCCTCATCAGCGGTGCGTCGGAAACGTCGATCCTCCAAACCACAACAGCAAGCACATGCCAACGATCCAAACATCATCACTACAACTGCCAATACAGGAATATCGAGCGAATCCTATAGCAGCAGCAGCATCAGCAGCATCAGCAGCATTATCAATGATACTAATCATAGTAATGATAACGACAGTTTCACGAGTGATGCATCTCGTTGGAATAATGAATCGGTCAAATTCAGTGCCAAGAATTTTGTCAGGTCGAATCGTTTTTCGGAAACAACAGCAAACACTTCAACAAAATCAACACCATCGTCATCGTCATCGTCATCGTCATCATCATTATTGGAATCTCATTACCGTTTGAACAAATTGATTGGTGAAGGTGGTTTTGGTGAAGTGTATTCCTGTCAACACCTTGCCACAAAAGAAAACAGAGCCGTAAAAGTTATGGAAAAATCGTTTGGTAGTAGTACCAAACACGAGCAAAGTATCAATGAAAGCATCATGAGAGAATACAATATTCTCAGAGAGCTAGATCATCCAAAGTACGTACTGTACATGGCTTTTATGTTTGCCTGATCCAAATTCGCTGCACGCTGCACTCACTCACAGTCTCGCTACTCGCTACATTTGTTCACACTTCACACAATTCGCAGTATCTTGAAGGTGTACGAAATGTACGAAACAAAGCATCATTTTTTCATTGTAACGGATTTGTATTCCGGTGGTGATCTGTTTTCCGAATTGGAAGACTTTGGTGTTTTCGATGACGACGATGCTGCAGATCTAATGAATACGATGTTGACCTGCATGAATTACTGTCACCAGCGTGGTTTGGTACACTTGGATTTGAAACCAGAAAATGTTCTACTGCCTGGTCGGCAACAACAACAACAACAACAACAAAAAGGTTACAGAGATTTTACCAACGTAAAAATTATAGATTTTGGACTTGCACAGTACCAGGACGACAACAAAAAATTAACAAGTTTAGAAGGTTCATCGTACTACATGTCTCCGCAAGTTGTAAAGCGGTGCTACAAGGGAGACAAAGCCGATGTTTGGTCCTGCGGTGTGGTCTGCCACGTTATGATGACAGGATACGCACCCTTCGATGGTCCCAAATATAAAGACATCCTCAAAGCCATTGTAGAGGGAAAATTTCATTTGAATGATCCAGAATGGGATGACGCTACAGAAGAAGCCAAGGTACTACGTACAACAACAAATTTGCGAGGCATGCGCTAGAATTCCTTGAGTTACTAACATTACTTTTATTTCTTTTTGGCGTTTTCAGGACTTCATCACATACTGCCTAACCTACAACGAAGACGAGCGTCCTTCGGCGTACGATGCACTACAGCATCCATTTCTGAAAAACATGCGTCAAAGAAGAAGCAGAAGCAGAAGCGATAGCAGGCAACACAAATTAGCACGCGAGTCTCTGCAAAATTTAATAGCCTTTAGTAGCGGTCATTCCAAGCTCAAACAGGCAACCTGCGCAATTATGGCGTCGCAGCTTTTGAACCAGGATGAAAAGGATGAAATTGATGCCGTCTTTCGCTCTTTTGACACCAGTTGTAACGGTCAGCTATCCAAAGAAGATTTGAAGCGCTGCCACGAACTCTACTTTGAGCAGGTCTTATCTGACGAGGACGTAGACAAGATATTTGAGCAAGTCAACTTTTCGTGCAGCGGGAACATTGAGTATTCTGAATTTACAATTGCCATTATGATGTCGCAAAATATGGTTGACGATGCAAAATTGAAGGCGGCATATAAAATCTTCGACAGCGGTGACAAAGGATTTATTTCTTCTGATGACATTAAGCGTGTTCTCCATTTAGATGATCAGCACGACGAATATTTGAGAAAGAAAATATTGCGGCAAGTTGACGCAGAAGAGTCGGGACGTATCTCCTTTGAGGAATTCAAAAAAATTATGCAATCAAGTGCATCCCTTCGAAAGCAGAAGGTGAGACACGGAAAGGCAATGGCAGTGCAGAGAACGCCGAAAAGAACGTCCTTTTCTTCGTCGGTTTCATCATCTATGGAGGTGAAGGTTGACATGAACGAACTGTTGAATGCATCACTAGTCAGTTCGATGGACCGGGGCGGCGACGCGGACGCGCACCCTCATCATCAGAGACAACTAAGTGGATCGTCTAATGCAATCCATCATACACCCATCACTTTTACTTCGCTTGGGAACCAGTTGAATGACTTGCAAGAAGGTGAACACGAAGATTACTCCAGTGGAGCCGATCTCAGTAGCGACAGCGATCTTTCAGATTCGGACGACGAAGACAACTAAACAAAAGGTTTGTTTTTGAAAGAACTTACATAAAATGTGAAGCTGCCGAATAGGGCAAAGCAAAACTACTCTTCGGATGATCAGGGCACCTTTGCGCGCTAACTGAAATAGTCTAACTTGCCTCAATGACACACACGGCCAAGAGAATTGCAATTTTAGGACAGTCTCTAGGCATGATGCCTAGGTCCGGCAGGGATAATCTCCCGGCGGGCTGGCCCAGATTAACAAAATAGGTTTATTTCGGGGCTGACCGATCAAACTCGTAGCCAAAGGCACGCTGCAGCTATTCATATTTTCGATATCAAACTAATCTTAATGACCGTTCGGGATTTGCATAACATGAATACTGCGATTTGCATAACACTAATAGTGCATCAATGTTATGCAAGAAATTGAGGGAGAATGCAAAGCTTTCTTTTTGTTACAAAAGATTGTGCTTATCTTATTACGGGTAATTTCTAACGAATAGAGTAGGATTGAATCCGGTAGTTATAAACAACAAGAAAAAGGTTCACCCCTTTCTCTTGATTCTTGTTGTTCAACTTTTTGAAATGTAAATGCGAATGACATTTGATTCGTTACGTGATGTGGGATTGTTGATGCAAGTTGTGCTTTATCCCAATACAAATTGAATAACATGAAATAGATCTGAATGAAAGGAAATGGATCTAACGTCGCTCTTCGTCCTGCTCAGCAGGAACTGGTCCATCAGTTTTAGCGTTGTTGGAGACTGATGGTTCTTGATATGAAATTTCGCACTCGCCACCGCCACTGGGAACTTGCAATACACAAGATTCAGCAATCGAACTTTCGTCGCCATCACCGTTGCGTCTTTCGTCGTATTTCCAGGTTTTGTTCTGGCGCATCCAAAACAGAATGGTAATGCCGACATAAATAAGTCCTGCAACACACCAAAATATACTTGCTGCCACGGCAGATTTAGCCATAGCAGGTGTCGTGGTATCGTATCGCAAGTAGCTAACAACAACGTTCACGAGTGCACCCCCCGCGAAAAGACCATCTCCGACAGCCAATGTCTTGCGTACGATATTGTCGTACGTGAGCAATAGTCGACTAAAGATGACAAATATTGTCTGTAAGAGAAAAAAATGGGTCGATAAGGAATGACAGGCATGAAAAGCATTTTTGTTTGAAAACATGGTAAATCCTCCCGCCATTACACCCGTGATGCCTGCTAGGACCATGACGACGTGAAATGCCAGTTTCTGTTGACAGCCATCCAGTATTCCAACCAACACCATGCAGAGTGCTGCGAAAATGTAAACCGTTTGATATTGTACGCCCCTAGCCTCTGGCGGGAAGTTTGTCCTCATATCATTATTACCGACAATGATACTCGAAATGTCATTGTTTTCGGAATTTTCTTCCCCTCCCAGGTTTTGGTCTTCCTCGCCCTGATTGTTATTCGCTTCATTTTGAGAAGGGTTTGGTCCCCCATTTCCTCCTCTCTTGCTGGCGTCCCAAGTCGTCTGGGTGTATCCCATGGTCGAAGCTGCCTCTTGCTCTTCTCCTGTGAGTTGATCCCAAAAGAGATTGAAAAATAATGGATCTTGATCTGCATTCCAAGTCTCTTCCGTATATCCAAGAGTAGTCGCAGCCTGTTGCACTTCTAGAGGCAATTGGTTCCACCATAGATTCTTGAAGTAGACATCATTATCTGCGGTGGGAGTTGCTCCTTCTTCTTGTTGTTGTTGATCCTCCACAGGTGCAAAAGTAGGGTTTTCGGTAGTACCAGAAGCAACAGCAAGAGATGGTGCCGGTGTAGTAGCCAGATTTTCTAGAAACTTTTCGACAAAGTTATTCCAAGTCATTTCGTTGTACCCGAACACCAAAATGGCAGCTTGTTGCTGTTCTGTCGTCAATTGATGCCAGTACAAACGGTCCGTGTAGACACTACCCGCCGCATCCCACGTTTGTTGATCATATCCCAACAACATAGCGGCTTCGCGAATGACGGGAGGCAACTCATCCCAATATTCCGTGTACCAATTGGTAGCTTCTTGTTCTTCTTCTTCTTCTACTTGTTGCAAATAGCGCGTTTCCCAAATATGGGTATCGGCTACCTTTTGTGTTCCGTCAGAGATTTCGTTGTCGTCGTTCCGAGCTTCAACGGCTGTTGTATTGTTCGTCTGGAACACTGGCATGCTGTTGCTTTCCGTAGCGCCACTAGAAGAAGTTGAGATAGTATTCTTCGTCTGAATACGTTGTAAATCTTGTACAGCCAAAACCAAAAACAAGATTGCTCCTACCAAGAACACCATTTTGGAAAGGAAAACTATGCAGAGCTCCCTTTTGGCTTCTTGTTCCTGTTCATAATCTCGATCATTCATCAATGCTTCTGTAGTAGACACGGTAGTATTGTTCTTGTCCGGATCCTTTCCTGCATACTGTCTTCCTTCCAACTCAGCGTAAGGATCCTCCAACAGATTGTTCACATCTCGAATGTTGGAATCTTCCTCCTCCTTCTCCTCCTCCTCGATGTCATCAGCGTCGACGTCGTCATCCTGATCCAACATGGAAGGAGCACCAGCACCAGTGTTGTACTTATCATTCATGATACGTTCACGGTCTGTTGATTGGTTGCCGTTAACGTACCCATCACCATCCACATTATCAATACCAGCATCTTCCAAAGATGTTTTGTTCTTACGGACATTTTTTCCTTTGGAAAACCACGGAAATCTTCGGTTATTGTTATTGTTGCTGTTATTGTTATTGTTACCGCGACTACTACTGTTTCGCATTTTCGGACTATCATCATCTGTAGCATCATCATCCTCGTCATTATCTCGGCCATCTTTGGTATTCAATTTGACAATGGCAATAGGATTTGAACTGGTAGTATTGCTAGTGGACAACGGTTCCAAATCATTATTGATACTACTGCCTCGTTGGGTAACAAAAATACTGTTGCTTCCAACAACTTCATAAGGACAAGTAGTATTAGTAGTCCCATCTTGCTGCTGCTGCTGCTGCTGCTGTTCCTTTTCGGTCGCTGCCTTCCACCCCTTCTTTTTAGGAAATCGCAACGGCATTGGATGAGAGTTTTGCCGTTCTGGATACTCTTCTTCTTCTTGATGCTGTTGCGCTGTTGCTGCTGTTGTTGTTGTTGCTTCCCGTTTGGTAGACTTGTATTGTAGTGCAGTAATACTCGAGGAGATTAGAATATACTTGTGTATTTCTGCTACTAAAAACGAAAACAAAGGCTACAAGTTACAAGTAGCTACTAAATGTAGTAGTAGTTGTTGTAGTACTAGTAGTAGTAGTCGTAATCGTACTAGAGTAGTAGTAGAAGTAGAGACTAGCTAATAATTAATTCAATTCCTGCGAAAGATTTCACATGCGCCGACGTGACCAAAATTGGTTGTCTTCTGGCTCGAACGTTTAAGGATTGCCAAAATTTCGTTTCTGTTGGACCGACTTGACTTTCGCACACACTCCGAACCATTTTTTACTACTACTACTACCTGGGTCTACTCTAGTAGTAGAGTACGAGATACAAGTATCTACAGTACTAGTAGACTAGTAGTGGACGCGATCCGAGTTTAAAACAAATAACTCGCACCCACTAACGTGGGCATAGTAAGGTACTGGTAGAGTACGGGAGGACTCGAGTGGTCTTGCTGCAAGGACGGTTTTACTAGTATCCTACTCGTACTCATTTCACTCCTCGGTGTGGAAGAGTTTTAATCTTCGAGTTCATTTTTGAAGTTCACTTTCATTTTTGAAGTTCACTTTTATTTTTGAAGTTCACTTTCATTTTTGAAGTTCACTTTCACTGGGTTAGATTACGATATTCACGTGCGTTAGGTTAGATTATATATGCTGTAATTATCAAGTATGCGTTGAGTGTAAACTTGAATCTTGAAGTTAATACCTGGTACCACAAAACGGTAAGCTTTATTTACACTTTAATCTTCAGGTTGTTAAATCAAAATAGTGTCTTTTATATATTTGCGTAGTTAACTATAGCGAGATTATAAACTAGTACCAGGTACTAGTACGAGGGAGTACTTAAGTAGACTACTACTAGTAATAGTTTGGTAACTGGTACAGTACTTCCAGTACGAGTAGACACCAAGTGGAATTATTGTTGTTTCTTGAGTTCCGTTGGTACACTGGTACTATCGTAGTAATTTTTTAACAACGTTAGCTAGCGCGAAGTTGTGTAAGTAGCCGGCCGAGTGCACTCCGAAAACCAACAACAATCACATTTTAATTCAAATCTAACTGTAACCCAGTAACGAGCTTCAAAGAAAGAAACCAGCAAAAACTTTACCAGTAGTTACTACTGTAGTAGTAGATTACTAGTACTAGAAATAAATAAATAAATTTTCTACTAACCACGACGAAACAATCAACAATCAACAAGCACCTGGTACCAAGTGCCAGATAACTTTTCTTTTGAGTACTGAAATTAATACTCATACTCGTAGTTGCAAGGAAGGTATACCATGGCCACTTCGAATAGTACTACTAGTAGCCGAACCGGTAGAAGTCCTTTCCGGGAAACCCATGGTGATAGTCCGAACCGACACGCTACTACTGCAGGAGGAGGAAGCAACAAAACAACACCTTCGTGGTTTGTAGCATCAGATTCAGAACAAGAACATTTTCATCGCCCCAGTCATAAAAACGAAACAGGATTCGTAGATGAAGATCATGTTGTTGACGAGAATATCAGCAATATCAACAACTGCAACGGCAACGACAACGGCAGCAACAATAATGTGCTGTCTATAAAACCTTGCACTACCAAACCACTACGAAGCAGTTCACATTCACCGACCACCAAACACGGCCAGCAACGATCTTCGTCGTTATCAAAGAATGTTTTTTACTCGTCTTCCAAAGCTAAATCCATGGATGCTTCCATGATGTTCAAGATTCCTTCTGCTGCTGATGATTATGATTCTGACCATGACCATGACGATCGGAAAGAAGACGGTGACGTGATGACGACAAAAGATCAATCACTCAACACAGCCAATAACAATACTACTAGTACTCCCGTTGCTGCTGCTACAAGTTGTGGCGACCAGACACAGCTCATTCCAGAAGTTGCTTCTAATTTTTCTTCCGAAAATCCTTTTGATGGATTGCTGTCGACCCCAACCCCGATGTTTCATGCTGTGCAAGAAGAGGAATTTGTTGTTGTAGTTGTTGAACAAACAGTTCCTACCACAAGCGATCATAAGCAATCTCAACTACTAGTACAAGCCCATGATGGAGAAAGTATTTGTCCTTCCACTGCTACAACGGTTGTGGCGGATAATACTACCACTAATCTTTACATTCGGAATCCTTTTGAGGCTGCCATGCTTATGCATCAAGAACATTTACAACAACAAGAACAAGAAGAATTGGCAAACATGTCCTCTGGTGATGTGATGGAAGGATTGATTGGAGAGGATACGATGGAAGGCGATGATAATGATAATGATTACGTAGTGCCACCTGTACCATATGCTATCAAGGACCAGAATGAAGGTAACATCCAGAAAGAAGGTGATGAAGAAGAAGAAGAGAGCGAGACGGACCCGCTTACAGAAACGTCGTCGTCCGACGAAGATGCAGACGAGCCTGGCTTAGAAAAGGAGAAATCAAGCCCCGCTTCACTGAACGTAGAAAGTACCAAAGTTGAAGGAGAACAACAGGAACAAGAATTGAATAATCAAATGAAACCCAATAGCCGTCATGACGACGACGATGCAACTGATCCAGCTGTTGCTGTCATGACACCTCCAAGAAGAAAGAGTCCTTCGTTGTCAAATGTTCTCTCTTCAACATCAGTTCCTACATCAGTTCCTACGACACCTAAAGAGCGGTACTTGATGGCCGTACAGCAAACAACCTCGAACACATGCATCAATAAGGAGGAAGCTGTCACGACGCCCATGTCTCCAAAGGATCGATACTTGATGGCCATTCAGCAAACAACAGCAACACCGACTGCAGACAATACCAACAAGGCAATCACGATGCACATTTCTCCAATCGCCTCTAAAATCACAGAACAGCAGCAGAAGCAGCAACAAGATCTCTCCTCCTCAATTTCCAATGCCTCTTATTCCACTAGTTTTGATCGTCAGAGTCGTCGCAGTACAAGAAGTACAAACGAGTTTGGTTTACAAAAAAAAACTAGTAATCGATTTGCTGCGCTTTCTCCTACGGTGGCGTCCATTTTGAGGGAAGCTGTGGGTGTAACAGAAGAGGAAATATCTCTTGTGCACGCCAGCAGCGGTATGAATAACGTACGCGGGCGTGATCGTAGACGAAATGATGATAAGTATGAAGGTTTCGGTAGTCCCACCCATTCCACCTATCAACACGACGAGTCTACGGAAGGTCTTCCTGTCAAGAAACAAGTGGAGCTAGGTGCAAGCGAAACGTCTCCGGCAAAATCATATCTACAATTGGATTTGAATGGTACTTCCTCGAATCCCAGTTTTATTGATTCCGTCACCGAAAGACAGCCTACTAATAGCAAGAGTCCAGACGCCAACGATAACAAAAACAAGACAAGCAGCCACAATGCTAGCCGAAATCCTATCGAGACTCTGCGTGCTTCTCTTGCCATGATTTGGAGAAGCAATAGGCTAAAACCAGATGCAGACGCTGAGAAAGCAAAAAATCAGGACAGTTACAATTCGGCACCTAAGAAAGAGGGTATTTCTACAATTGCCAGCGCAAGTTACGACGCTGGCTGCTGCAAGGCTCCAAGTACGCTCGCATTCTCGACAGACAGTACCATGAATACCTTGCGATCTAGTCTTATGACAATTTGGAAAAGTAAACCCAACCTGGCAGCTTTGGAATCTGAGGTGGTTGACCTAGAGACCCAAAGTCAACATCTCCAGAAAGAACGTTCCCAGCATAGGAGCGACTTTAGAAGTCTTCCTATGGGAGCTCAATATTTGACGTCTTCGCAAGCAAGACAACCATCCTACGATCAAAACAGAAACATGGACACTCTTCTCTGTAGAGGTGTTGGCAGTTATGATTCCATTGAAGATGCACAAAACAAAATGATATTTGATGTGTCGAAACCTCGAATGACGCATATTGATACCAGGGTAACCGACGACTCGTTCATCGACACAGCTTTGCAACCGCGACATGTCAATGATGGCGACTTGTCTTCCTCGCACAGAACAGTTGAAATCAAAAAGTGGCAACCTTCAGAGCAGGAACGGAGCGAACATGACACAATGGTCCGAGCTATCTTGGAACGACCGTCGTTGATTGAAAATTCTGATCTGGAACCGCAGCAAAAAAAGTCATGGGACTGGTCGCAGGTCCGAAAGTGGACTCTGGTCACATTTGTTATGCTACTTTTTACCGGAATTATTGCTGGTTGCTTGGCATGCGGTTTCAGTGGCAAGTGCCTCCACCGCCAGGCTTCCCAGTTACCATCGGAAGAACCCGAAGAAGTCAAACCATTAGTCCTTGCGCTACCCGAGTACACGCTGAAGTCTATGCAATCCTTGCACTCAGCCCAAGCAAAAGCATACCTATGGTTGGAGGATGACCCTAACCGCAACACATACAGTGAGCAAAGAATGCTCCAGCGATACGCTCTTGCTACGTTGTATTATTCAACCAAATTGGTTCAGAACTGGACTGCGTCGACTTCGTGGCTATCATATGACATTCATGAATGCTACTGGTTCTCATCGTACGAAGGCATTGATATTTGTGCAGGTGATGAGTTCAAGCATCTCGTGCTCACGAACAATAACTTACGTGGGAACCTTCCGAAAGAGTTGGCCTTGTTGACTTCTCTGGTTGAAATTGATCTTTCCCGCAACGTCCTTCTTGGTCGTATCCCTACTGAGATAGCTACAGTTTCCTCTTTAGAACGCCTTTGGCTGGAGAAGAATGACTTGAATGGTGATATCCCCAAAGAATTGGCATTACTTACCAGTTTGACAAGTTTAAGTCTCGCAACGAACGACTTGAAATCTTCTGTTCCCTCCGAACTAGCAATGCTTACAAATATGAAAGACATGCGGCTTTTTTACAATTTGCTAAGCGGGGAGCTTCCAAGTGAGCTCGGCTTGATGAGCAATCTTGAGCTCTTGGACGTTGATGTCAATAAGCTCTCGGGTATGATTCCAACCGAGCTAGGCCTGCTGTCGAATCTAAAAGAATTGTGGCTGGACTGGAATTCGTTCGTAGGGCCCATTCCAACTCAGCTCGGATACTTGGAGAGTCTTGTCAAGTTGTATCTCGGCAGAGCATTTGTGGAGAGCAGTCTCCGAGATGATGGCTGGAAAGCATCTGGGTATTATAGTATTCCATCTGAGTTGGGTCTCATGATTAGTCTAGAGGAGTTGTATCTCGACAATAACGGTTTGACAGGACTCGTCCCTACCGAGTTGGCGGGCCTGTCTAAGTTGCAAACCATGACCCTTGACAGTAATCATATCACAGACTCCATCAGCCCAGGCATTTGCAGTTTGTTTAGTGGCGAGCTAGAGTCTGTTTCTATTGATTGCTCTGATATTATTTGTAACTGTGGGTGTACGTGTGTTTAATCATGCAAGGAAAACAGCATTATATATATGTTTAGGTTAATAGGCACATTACTCTGGTATATCTTTCACTCGCTGCAGAGATGTTCTGGTAGTGGTTCAGTGCGGATGGTCCTGGTGCAAAACCAGACCAGTATTTAAATAACAATTTAAACGGTTCTCACCAAATCTGTCCAATGTGTGAAGCAAAGACATCGGTGGGTGCGTTGTTGGAGACCTGTATTTCTAAACCATGTTTGAATACTCCAGGAGGTCGTCTTTCTTCAATGTTGATGCTCAATCTTGCTGCTAGCTAGACGATACTAAAAGGACGGACTATACTATAAGACACTAAAACACTTGTACGCAGATGTTTGAACACTAGCTAGAATCGATTAATATTTCTAGCACCAGATTATTGACACGAATTTAAACACTAGCTAGAATCGATTAATATTTCTAGCACCAGATTATTGACACGAATTTATGTATTTCATTTATGTCGGCACAGTTACGCTGGGCATTATCATCGTTCTGTGTATGTTCCAAACAAGTCAACCTCTTCTGAAGCTGCCTTTCTTCACTTTATGTAATTTTATGCCGACCATTTGCAGCCTTGCCAAATCGAAGCGACATTACAAACAGATTTTCTGGTAGCAGCTTCATCATGGCTTGCTGCCTTGGAAAACGATTGGACAGATGTATCTGACATACTAGTGTTGACACTAGTAGTATTAGAGACTGAGTAGCCACTGTTGCCCGTACTGGTCATACTCGGAGATGGTGAAGCAGAGTCGACACCGTGAGACTCGACTTGTGCCATGATGGCCATGATTTGTCGCAGCACCATATCATCTTTGTATTGGGTTTGCAAATGATTAGAGACCTCTTTCCATGCCGCTTGATATCGACGTCGCAACTCAACTTCTTGGGCATGGGCTTTGATCGTTTGACCCCATTCCTCGCGACTCTCGGACAAGACAACATGACTCTCAGCCAGAACAAGTCGCGAATCGTCCCATTTCTTTTGGAGCTCATTTGTGAGTTGCTGCAATTCTTGACAAAGATTGTTATTTGTGCTGTTTTCATTGCTAAGACGGGCATTCTCTGCCATTAGGCGTGCATTTTCTTCACGCAAGTTGGCAATTTCATTTTTCGTGTCTTTTAAGAGAGCATTTGATTGGTCATTGAAAGTTTGGATGGCATTCGATGTGGCTTCCTTCTCCTCTCGAACAAAAGTCAAGTTGGTTTGAGGGTTGGATTCTGTGTTGCTATCATTATTTGTTGTTTGCAAAGAATCCGGTGTTGTTCCAATATAGTTCGCCACTTCTTCCCCTTCAGTACTTGCACTTGATACTCTGTCATGAGCAATTCCGGATTTTGCTCCAGGTTCTACTTTAGGTTCTGCTTCAGGTTTTGTCTCAGATTCTGCTCCAGGTTCTGCTCCAGGTTCTGTTTCAGGTTCTGCTTCAGGTTCTGCTTCAGGAGCTGTGTCGGCAAAATCTGCAGGTGCTTTAGGGGCTGTTCCTCCGCCTCCACTTCCTGCTGCGGCAAAATCTGCTGTTCCAAAATCTGCTGCGGGACGCAGTATGAGGTTAGAAGAAGCGCAGCATTCTGCTGCAAGAAGCAGTGCATTTACGGGGATTTTTGGTGCTATGAGTGGCGGTGCTGTGGGGTTAGCAGCGAAACCAGCAGCAAAACCAGAAGAGCCAACAGCTTAACCCGGATATTTCATGGCTCCATCGGCTGCAAGCCAAAAAGCCTTGATACTGCTGCGTTGCAGCCTAAAAAAGCTCAATCACATAGTGCGACTATGCTTCAATCGCTTTTTTAGTCTGGCGCCTTGCATTATCAAGCCTTTGTGGCTTTCGCTTCGATGGAGCCATGAAATATCCGGGTTAATAATTTTGCAAAGTTTAAGCTTTTGTGTGTAGGTTCTGCTATAAGGCGGGCCTAAGTTGACAAAGCTGAGTAAGT
>Ga0100380_10003700_pt1 | contig 16194 bp, 20 predicted proteins | sample CryGeymeta201504_FD_80417 | JGI IMG/M metagenome (GOLD analysis project Ga0100380, IMG submission 80417) | Groundwater microbial communities from Crystal Geyser aquifers in Utah, USA - Crystal Geyser metaG 2015-04 | ecosystem: Environmental > Aquatic > Deep subsurface > Groundwater | place... | reverse complement strand
TTGTTTTGATAATCAAAAAATAGCAAATCATTGATCTATGTCGAAAAACTCGTTAAAAATAAGGTCCGAGAGCATGTGAGACTAGATCGATGTTTCTTCCTTTTTCTCGTCAGCCACAAAAGGTTCGCTACTTTTCTTGCTCTCCTCTGCATACTACACCCCATCTTCCTCCAGCCCATGCTCATGGAGATAGTTCATGTATGATCCTCTTTCCTCCATCTTGGCCACATACTTGGCAATAACCTCCCGATCCTCCGAGCTGAGGTCTTCATTCTTCAGGTAGGTGAGTGCTGCCTCAAAGAGGTCCACTTTTTTGGAGTCAGGCTGAGAAACATAGTTCAAGTCCTTCATTCTCTGATCGAAGGATTTGCATTGGATGGAAGTTTTTTGAGGGAGTCCGGGAATGGTGCTGAGGTATTGAGCCATTTTTTTGTAAACGCTATTGGGCTTCCATACTTTCCAACTGATTTTGAAGTATGGGAAGAGCGTAGAATAATGAAAAGGGAAAAGATAGTAGCGCTTGGTGTGTTAACTCTGGAAGCGGTCATCAGGATTGTAGACCCGAACCTTTCTGTTTTTGTGGATCTGAGAGGTCTTTTCATTGGCGGAAGTTGAGGGTCGGTTGGCTGCCGGAGCAGTCGTATTATTTTGTAATAATGAATTATTTTCCTCCATTATTTCTTGTTTTTCTGAAATACCTCTCTCTCCAAGTGTTTTGCACTCCTTGTAGTCATCCGAAAGTTCTTCTAAGAATTTTTTCCCCATCAATTCTAAATTTTAAATATTATAGAAAGAATACTCCGTTAAAAGCATATAACCAAAGACGGAACCCACCTCCCCCTCTAAACATGATATATCAGTCGAGCTAGGGACTGATTGACCTCTTTACTTGCAGTTTCGATGATCCCTTGTTAAAACCTTTATTTTGGTTTTCCATTTTCGATGACCTTTAGAAAAAATAACTACAGAGGGTTGACTGGACAAAAATAGATATAAGCATCATTATTAGGCTCTTTTCCTGGCGTTCTGGCTGTTCCTGGTTTAGGTGGGCTTACTATTCATGGTTGACTCCACATCTACACATTATGAAGCATTTACTTTTGCGAGAGTTGCCATAACCAGCTTTTTGAACAAGCTTGGTCTTATCTATCTTAGTGGAAGTCTTTATGGTGAATTTATTCTCTATTTTTTTGTTTGAGTCGATAGCTCGATTCTTCTATTGATACTATTTTGCTAACCGAAAGGCGGTCGCCCTTGCCAGCTTTTTCAAGTTGTCTACTCTGTTATTTTTACACCCCAACATAGTGGTGTATGAGGTTGCTGTCCCAATGTTGATTTCCTTGTTCTTGTATATCAAATCAAAACCACCAATCACCTCCTAGTCTCCTTTTAATCTACATATCAATAAATGTACATTCCTTCAACGTTGATAACAGTCATCGTATCGTCGACCAAACCTTGTTTCAGTTCTAAATCTTACTTGGTGTTGGCAGTCATCGATGGGCCTCCATTGACCTCCAAAAGCCATGCTTTGCCATTGGAATCGAAGATAAAGTCAAAGCCATAGAGCTCAAATGAGCATGGACTGTTGGTTACTAGTTTTTGCACAGCTAGCATGGACTTGATGATGCATCTCTGAATATCATAAAAAGCGCTATTCGTCATTTAGACTCCACATTTGCTCAACATGAATTTTTTGAGTTCCTCCAAAAACCATTTGCCACCGATCCACTTCACATAGTTAGGAGAATTGATATTGATTGCCACGTTAGTTAGATGTTTATCTAAGTCGGGAAACAACTACATAGATTGTCAAAGTCTCCATTGTCATACCTCTCATGTGTAAATCTGGCAAATCCTGCTCTGTAAAGGTATATAGTGAGAGGTTGATATGAGGTGCAAAGAGCATAAATACGCATGTCAAACTTCCTGCCGCCGAAGAGAAGTGGATTAAGTAGATATCTTTGGCAGACATATGGCTCAGGAGGATTATCCCGATTGAAAGATTTCCATCTTGAGACGTCTCCAATTTTGCTGAAGATGAAAATACCCTTTCCCTGGCACTTGGATGTCTAAGTATCGAAATGGGTACTGGCTTCATGATCCACAAGGCCTTACTATCATTCTGAGTGCGTTTGAACTCCTAATAAAAGATGACGTATTCGCTAGGAAGGAGGAAGGTGGCTGGCAGGAAGTCATACTAATCGGATTACTATTTGTTGTTCTGCTTATCAAGTCCTCGTTTGTACTTTTTGAGATTTTTATTGAGCATATCTTTGCGACATAACTAGAACCATCCTCGGAAATGGTTGACCTTCATGTGAGGTAGGATTCTATGCTTTTCAAATACCCAATCAACTTGCTATTTTTCACACCAGATAACATTCCAATCATCGTCCCATGTCTGCTTCCACTCTCGATATTGAAACGCATCGTAGACACAATTTTTAAAGGATGTTTTGAATTTTATGTTGTTGCTGATTGAATTCAAACGTACGGAGGGTTCGGGTAATGCTATCTCTTTATGTATCGTCTGAAATATTCACTCATCTAATTTGGTTGATAATTATTATATCCAATGACCGCTTCCTGTGGCCTGACAGAATTGATAAAGATAAGTCAATATAAATAGAGAAGAAGCAACATATATTATCAGGTGAATAGCGGTAAGTTCAGAGCTTCAGCAGCCCTGATTCTTTTCTTGGGGTCGTAGACAACCATTCGAGCCACTAAATCTAACAGCTACTAGCTACAGTTTGGATTGTATTTCAAGATCCTATGTTTGACCCCCGAGCCCTGCATCTCCATCAGACTCATTTAATCATCTTCTATGTTCATTGACTTCAGATCTTAGATAGTTGGCGATCCTAAACATTTGATGATTTTCGAAAGCATTGAGGTTGCAGTGCTTCCCTCGAATAGGCCGTGATTGGTCATCATTTCAGCTATCACACACCCCAATGACCATATGTCTACCTGATAAGTATAATAGACAGCCCCAAGCAGCAACTAAGGTGCTCGATAATATCTCGAACAAATATAAGATATGTTTTTCTGACCAGAGCTGAGTATTTTTGCTGACCCGAAGTCACAAAACTTGGCATTTGCCTAATCCAGCAAAATATTGGAAGGTTTGATATCTCTGTGGCAAATGTCAAGAGCCTAAATTAAACTACCGTTACATGCAAATCTTTGAGACCCGTTAGCAGACATTTTGTATATTGGATGATGGTTGGTGTAGACATGTATATCTTTTGAGGATAGTAGCTTCTTAACACTCGCGATAGGGGCTCGGGAAGATATTACATGATGAGGTTCAGATATTATCCCTATCTTTATTCAGCATATACTTTGGTCTATTCCTTGTAGAAATGCTCGATCAACTTGACTGCGTAATTGCTGTTGATTTGTTTCATGATGTCCAGTTACCGATTTTTATATTTTTTGTTCTGAAGAACATGTTTCATGGCATATATGTTGCCATTCTGGATATTCTTGACCTGCATCCATCACTGATATACCTTGTAGACCTTGCCGAAAGTGCCACTACCTGCTACCTACAGTATTTCATAACCTTAATAGATCTTTCCTTTCATTTCGTCCTCCATCTATCCTTCGCCAAGCCACATTGTTATTATATAATTTCAGCATTAAGTCCGATAGATAATTCATTATGAAAGTTTATCTTATATGGCTTATCTTCAATAAAAAGAGGACAATTCTCAACTTGTTGAAATAGGGTAGTATGAATTACATTAAAATACAGAAATACAGTTCATTTTTTCTTGTTGCTGCCTCCACAACACTTCGAGTCATCTTTGCTTCCACTCTTCTTTAGGGGGACTTTGTCTGATCCTTTTGTCTGAGGGACAGAGGCCGAACTCCTCATATCATCGAGCTTCTCTGCAACGGCAGTGAATAGTTCCTAGATGAAGAGAGAAGTACGTTGATTCCCTTTCCGTCCTTCGCGCTGGTCAGCTTGAGGACTGCTCCTACCTTATCTGCATAGTCTTTAGCTTCATTAAAACTGATTTCCTATTTTTATACCAAGTCGATTTTGTTCCCAACAACTGCCAACACTGACTCAACTCAAAGTTACAAATATTTTAAGGGCCTTTGCTCTTCAGCTCGTCGACCCAGGTCTTCAGCACTCCGAATGACTATTTCTTAGTTATGTCATAGACGCAAAGGGCTATCTGAGAATCTAAGTAATAAAGAGAGTACCTCGATAGTAGATAGGAGCAATAGATTTGTATTTTTCCTGACCGGCAGTATCCCAAATCTACCTTGATAGCTGTCTACCTGAAATCTGATGGACTTTTATTCTCCATAGGTATGCACTTTTGAAACAAAAGCAGCCCCCAGAGTCGCCTCGCTGAATTCATTAAACTCATCATTGACGAACCTAAAGAGAATGCTGCTCTTGCCAACTCCGCTATCGCCAACTACAATGATCTTGATCTGAGGTAGATTTTGATCCATTATGAATAATAATTCTGATGCATTGGATTCCAAGTATGATAGTCAACAAATATATCATTTTCTACGAAAAACTATCCCCCTCCCCGAACTCTTTGAATTGACTCTTGCTCCAAACGAAGTAGCAGTGGTGTGATACTTGTCAATTGAAGGATCTCGGGACTCGAACTTGCCATGGGAAAATATAGAAGGAGGTTAATTCTGATCTTCTTCACATGGAAATGCTAAAGTGTGCCTATCTTTGAAGTAAAAAGTAGGCAATTTGAACTTGTTGTTCTGCCAATGACCCAAATTTATGATGTTCTTGAGCTGTTTCTCAGTAAAAAGGACATTCAGTACACTTCTCAACATCTCATTTTATTGACTTATGCTATCGAATTAGCCCTGAATAATCTATCTCTATTTCTAATGTTCATTTTCCATCTGAAACAGCTCTGTTGAAGCATCTTTGTACTTCCTCCTTAAGTCAGTCAGCTGAACTCTCATTTAATGTACCTAATCCTCAAGACTTTTATAATTATTTTCCATAAAATTCAGCTTTTGCTATCTGATGTTTCTTTCCTTTTTGTACTAATTTGGAAGTTAGAAAGGAGCGGAGATGAAGTTTTCTTCAAGTTTTTTGATCTTGGCAATTAACTGCTTCTTTTCCATTTAAGCTTGCATCGCTATTCTTTTGTTTTATTCGATCAGAGTATCAACATCTGGCTGATCTTCCTTCTGAATCTAGCTCAGCATTCCTCTTAGCTTGACTATCTCCAACTCATATTCTTTGAGCAAGGCATCCTTGGGATCAAGATTAATCACAGGAACGTTCGTAATGTATTTGGCTCTTGATGCATATTTGAGAGTTGATAGAGTTTATTCGTAGTTGTTGCAACATGGAGATACTGTTGCGATCATCACTGTCTTTGAGTTGCCTCCCAGTGAATCTTGAAGTAGTCTGGTTAATTTTGAATCTCTGTAAGGGACATGGCCACCTTTTCCTTCCACCAATGCCGAAATGACCTTTCCTAGAGCAGTCAAAGACAAATTGATCTTGGTTGCCTCGATAAATCTATCTCCAGTTGAATTCGTCTTGCTCTGACGTTATGATCCTGCCAAGTCGACAAGGTTGAACTTAGAGCCGACCAATTTTTCAATTTCTCCTTCCCTTTTTTAAAGTGATTCGACATAGATAGTGAAAATAGAGTGAGATCGTGATGATTAAGCATTCATCTGAGTCTCAGCAGTAGAACGATTTTGATTTCCGATCTTAATATACTTCATCATTTAGGCTGCAGAAGTTACTGACATTTTTTTCAAGTCCTTGATGAAAATTCCTTTTTCAGGGCATTCTCTCAGCTCAAGTTTGCTTTTATCATTGAAATTCAGTAAATCTCTCAATTACTCATTGTAAAGCTCAACATACGAGCACATGATGAGATAATCTTTATTGGAATCGGAAGTTGCAGCCTACAAAATTGATTCAAAACAACGCGGAATCAATCCTTTTTGCTGCTACTCTTTTGATACTCCCATCATAGTATGTGTTTTGCCTGAGCCTGTCTGTCCATATGCAAAAACTGTTCCATTATAACCCTCCAGTACTTCTTTCGTAAGCGCTTTGCTGGTGTTTTAAAACATTTATTCTTGGCTAGTTTCAGGAGGAAATATGTTATCAAAGCTGAAAGCGCGGTTTTGATGACGCTGCTTATTGACACCCTTCAAGATAACTTGCTTTTCTATGGTATCAAGCGTAAGGCATGTTTAGCTAGCTGACTTACAATTTTTGTACCTTTTTCTGCTTATCGAGAGGTGAGGGGCCTGATTCTAATAAAGACTTTGATGCTTTATTCGGGCATGGAAAATCGATTTCGAATGCAATAATATAATAATTCAAACATCCAAACAATAATATTAAACAAACTACTCAATACTGAAATTGTTCAAAGCCTATTTTTTTACAGATTAAGTCTCTATACCATGATGAACCAATTTTCACATGTTTCATAATTTTCATTATTAAATAATGAGTCAAAGTGAAGAGGAAAGACTACACAGATAAAAATGGAGACTCTGGAACGAGCAGAGAGAACGCGAACAGATTAAGAAAAAAATGAATGTAGAAGAAGGAATGGAAACATATGCTGCAAACCTCATCCAAAAGATGAATAGTCCCTTTGACAAAAAAAATGACAAGCAGTCAAAAAATATGAATAAGCAAATTTCAAGCTAGATTGAGTCTAATGTGTGCAGTATATGCCTCTAGTTGATGATTCCACCCGAGCATAACCCGATGATTCTGTTCCCTTGCGGACATAATCTTTGTAAAGACTGTCTGTTTGAACATCCTCCTCAAGGACTCATCAAGAAGGGACTAATATTGAAATTGAATAAATGCACTTTATGTCGACAAAAAATATAGTCATATGCTTTAAATCAAAGTTTGATGACTCTGATATGCACCTATAGCAACAATAAAGAGCTTCTTGAAAAAGAAAGGAGGAAGATCGAGGAAGAGTAAGAAAAATAAGAGTCTAAAGAAGAAGATATTTAACAGCTGAGGATAAGATGCAACATTTTAGAAGGCTAACAAAAAAACTTACACAAATAGGCCGAAAAATATTCACAATAAAAGACTATTTTGAGTGAGGTGATTGAAACTTTGAAGAAGGAAAAGAAGAAAAACGAAAGATAAATGTAAAAATTAGAATAATAGGCCAAGCTCATTAACAAGTGCCTAACTGATAAATTGTAACAAATGTAGTTGGTGTAAAAGAGGCTAAGATAATCACAGGACAAAGAAAGAGTAGTTGAGAAAGCACTTGCTCCTTTGAAAAGATAGAAGGAAAAGCAATAAATGTTAGAAATTGCAAGGTTGGTATCTAAAAAGTGAGTGATTAATAGACTGTGTTATTAAATCATTTTTTCGAATAAAAATGTTCGTTGATTGCTGAAATCGTCTTTGAAATGTTATCCTGGCTATCCTATTCGATCCATTTCAAAAATAGGTCGAAATCGAAAAATCCCTTTCCTTTTTTGCCTTTTTTGCTGGCCCAATTATTGAAAAAGCTGAAATATTTAGCATTAGAGTCTTAAAAGACTCGATTTATTGTATGGCAGCATAGGACCTGAATTTTCAATCTTTCTTTGTCTTTCATAGGGCACGAATGAACCTGAGAGAACACGTATCCTAAGAATATTCGATAAATATCTTTGAAAAATTCAAATTTTTAATAAGAGCTGTTCAGGCAGGTCATGTTGAAAGCAATACCAAAGGAGCCTTTGTTTGTGATTATTGTTTCAAGCTAGCTTTTTAGTTTTTTATACTAATTCATGACTCTTTCCACTTTTTTGGAGCATAGATCTTTGAACATTTTTTATTCGTGAAAATCAGCTTATTTTTGAGCAGCCACGAGCACAGAGAGAGCAATTTTATTGAAGAAATACTTGAGAACAAGCACATTGTCATCTTTGAGGACATCTTTTGCAAGAATTTTATTCTGAACTTGCTCAATGAATTCTACTTTTTTGATATTAAACAATCTTTGCTACTCAATCGATTATGATGACTATGTTGACTATGATTCCGCTTCGAGAGTAAACATGCTATCTTTGAACAGAGGATGCCGGCTGATTTACATTATCGTCATTCTTTGGTTAGGACTGATCACAAATATTTTGGAGAAGAAGTGCCTGAGAGTATTCAACGATTTGTCACTTAGTGATTTATTTTTCTTTTTGATCAGTTGAGGGTGCAACTATCTCAATAAGTCGTATCCTTCAGCACATTTATTTTCGATATCGTTCAGTAAATTTAGTCCTTTGAATGGGTAATCTCCAAACAGCATATAGAACAAGATTACTCCGATTGACCATATGTCCACACATTTGTCGTACGGCCTCTCTGCTAATATTTCAGGTGCCATAAAATTTGGAGTTCCACAGTGAGATTTGGCAGTTTAGCTCAGCTCTTTAGCAAATCCAAAATCCCCAATTTTGCAGGTGTAGGTCTGTTGCTTGGGTACTTTTTTGAGCAAAATATTTTAGCACTTTAGATCTCGATGAATTATTTTTTCTTGATGAATAGCCTTTAATCCTTTGAGAATCTGGACAAATATTTTGATCGCTTCATTGTATTTGAATACCTTGTCAGGCATGCCATATTGATATGAGTATAAGTTACCATATTCACAGTATTCCATCACCAGGAATATTGACTCGGCATCTGTATTATTAACATTGTACCCACAAATGTTTTGAGTAATTTGACTATATGAGGATGTCGAAGACTGTACATGGAGTTTATCTCTTGCTGTAAATATTTCTAGAGAGACGGTTTTTTTGCTAGTTGTTTATGGGTGATGCATTTGATAGCTAAAGGCAAGAATTCCTGAGATATAGAATTTCCTAAATATACACTTCCAAAGCCTCCACTGCCGAGTTTCTTGATATATTCAATTTTATGTTTCTCGAATATGAACTTCAGTTATTTTTAGGGCAAATCCATCCTAAACTGTCTTTTTTACAGCTTATTATTATGATAAATTTATGTCAGCGTTCTCTTCAGATATCCTAATTTACGTATAAAGAGTCCTGAGCAGCTTTTTAGGAAATTTAGTAAGAATCAGTTTGATCAATATATAAAAAGATCAGTATAATTTTAAACAAAGTCAATATCTTCTGGCTGGATATCCTCCCCACCATCCCAAATGTCCTATCGGATAAGAAGGGCCCGGTTGGTATTGTGCTTCCATTGGGGAGTAGATTGGAGGTGGGTAGTATTGCTGGGAATGTTGATAGCTCAAAGTACCAGGCATTCCTAAGCTCTTTTTGTTGTGCACAATAACGAGATTCGGATTGACCTCTACTAGGTCGCATCTGATGTCCTGAATGTCTGTTTGGATTTCTTGGTCAACCATGACACGATCAGAGATGGTGTATTTGGTGAGACTATCGAGATGTTTTTCGTGAGTCATGGTTTCCAACTGATCCATGAACTTCTTGTAGAGAACTTTGTTGAAGTGGGGCTTGAAGAGGGCGATAATGCGATTGACGTGAGTATACTTTTCCTCCAGTTTCTGGTGGTGACTACGACATTGCAAAGAATTTCTTGTGGAAATAAAGTGAGACATTTCTTCATAGAATTTGTTTGATCTATGTAAAATATAGAGTTACCTTCTTTTCTCCTTCGAACGCATCTTTTCTTTGTTGAAATCGATGAAAATGATGTATTTCATGTGCTCTTCATCAGACCAACGCCCACTCTTCTCTCCAGGGATGTAACTTGATCCCTTTTTGCTGCCCTCATCCTCTCTTTCGCTAGAAAGAGATATTGATGGTTCGTTTCGTTCGCTTGCTGAGCTCATCTTAATAAAAACTATAATCAATCTCTTAGCATTTCCCTATTATAGTTGGAAAATTTACTGACACATAACCGTTGCAATCATAGAGTTATATAGTAAGGCTACTTTCCATTGGGAATCCCCAAGAAATGGCCTCAAGGCCTTTCTCATTCAATACTGAGCCTATAGCCCTTTCATATACCGTCTGTTTCTCACCATTGATTATTACAGTTAATTATTAATCCGAATTACATAACATCATATAAAATAAAGTTTTTTTTTGCTTGCTGTATGTGACATAACGGAACGTAATTTCAAACTTACAGATTCCTCATTAAATGCTTCGTATCGGTAGCAATGCGTATGATTGTAAATGTATTTAGGCGAATTTAAATGATCAACTCGATCAGGTACTTCAGTTTCAATGGATAAAAGGATAATAAAATTTAGAGTAGGCCATGAGGGTATCAAAGGAAGTATTGGGAGTTACCGCGGAATTATCATTTAAGAAATTTTATGAAAAAAATATGTTTACTGGTGCATGATCAGATCCTATGAAAAGCATAAATAAGGGCAAGTAAATTGACGAAAAGTGTGAGCAGTATCCAATCATCATTTGTATCACATTTATTTTAAAGGAAGTTTTAGCTATAGATAGATAGTATATCAACATTAGCAATGTCAGTCGTCAGCATAGTAAAAGGACGTCCCTACTCCTATACTTTCCACTATTTTGTTTGTCTTGCTTAGGGATTTGACTTCTGTTTCAGACGAGGCCTTTATTTCCTGTTTTGTCAGTTCTGCTTCTATGTCTTTCTCTTATTGCTGAATCTTTGTTTCTGAGGAAGCTACAGAAGCAAATTGTAGGCTTTATATTTGTGGGATCTCATTCGCAGTAGACTTAGTCTTTGTAGTTACCTTTTTGCCTGAAAAAGATTTGTTCTTCATTGTTTTTGATTCAACTTTTGTACCTCTTCTTTTTGCCTCAGCTAGCATATCCTGCATTTCTTTTCTTTTCTGGGGTGAAATGGGAATTGAGCTGACTCTCTGACGATCACTGGCTACTGCATTCTAATCACGATAATGCATGCTCTTGTATTCCCATATCTTGACTTACTTTTCTAAACCTTCAATCTCTTGATTTTTTTCATCAAGTTTTTTTTTCAAACCGAAATATTACTGGTCAAGAGTTTAGATGTTGCCCCGCCATTGTTAGTCGATATTCTTCATCTGATTTTTCTTATCGATTATTTCTTTCTATATTTTTGTGAATGAAGAAATGTGGTTATCCTTAGGGACTGCACTTTTCGATAATTCTTTGATTTTATGATATTTGTTGATTTATTTTTCGAGTTAATGCATCTTCATCTTCAGCTCGTTGTTTTCTGACTTGATTTTTCTATATTTTTCGGCAGTATTTGCTACTAGATTGTTTAAAGGTTTGTGGTACTCCAAAGCTTATTCTTTTTCTGCTTTTTTCTTGATTAAGGTTTCTCTCTAAAGGGTCATCTTTTAGTGTTACTTTTTTAGGCAAACAAGCTCATTTTACTCCTGTCTAACAGCATCAACCTTTATACTATCGTGGTTGCTGCGAATGATTTTTATCTGTTTCTTGAGCTGATTGATGACCTTGAGTTGTTGATTCTGTTCTTTCTGATATTTGTGTTTCAGTTATTAGCCAGACTCTATTTATTCGAACTCATTGGCTACAGTTTTTTATATGAGCTTCGAGATGACTATATCCAATTTTTGTAGTTAAAGCAGCAACCTTTTGTTTTGTTGAATCAACCGAGCTATATTATGTTTGGCTATTTATGGTTTGTCATTGGTCTCGTAGCGTTCAAGTTGAGATGAATACTATCGCATTCAATTTTAGTTATATTTTATTTTTGCCAGCAATGCCTAACAAAGACAAAATTTGGTTCACAAGCAGAAAAGAACAAGAAATGGTCCTATTTATTTATTATCCCTGTAATATAGTTTATCGATGACGCAACTATTTTGATCTGTGATAGATTTGTAATAATAAAGTACGATGGAGCAAGACCTTATCATAAAGTTCTGTGTAGTCGGAGAGCCATCAGTAGGTAAAACTTCCATGCTCTATCAATACGTCCATCACAAATTTGACGACAAGGTTCGACCTACGATCGGATGTGACTTCTCAACCAAACTCAATTCCAGTGTCGACAATAAACCTGTTCGTTTGCAACTCTGGGACATCGCAGGACAAGAAAGGTTCAGTGCTGTCTCCAAAATGTACCTTCGTGGAGCCCTTGGTAAATGTAGAGTTAGTCAGGTTGTATCATCGTTTGCTCTTCTAACTAAAGATCAACCCTTGAAGAAACACTTAAATGGAAAAGAATCATCCAATAGAATGCGGATTATGGGGCAGAGACTAATGTGCCTTGCTTGCTCGTCCAAAACAAGTCTGACCTCATCGATAATTCAGCCCCCGAACAGCATCAAACCAAAAAGTTTCTTGAAGAATTTGCTAGAACCAACGATTTCTGTGGGTATATGCAATGCTCAGCAAAATAGAATAAAAACATTGATTAAATATTTCAGAATTTGTTAGACGAGACCATCAAACGAGGACTGGTCAAAGGAAGCGGTATTAGTGCAGGCAACAGATCTGGCCTCAAAAGAGCTGAGAACGACAATATTGACCCCAAAGTATATGGTAGCGGATCTGGGAAGGGTAACTTAAAGCTAACTGCTCCTCCACCCTCGACAATTGGTTAAGGGCAGAAGAAGAAATGTTGCTGAATACTCATATCTATGCTCTATTTCAACATCATCTCAACATATTTATCCATTGATCTATAGAACCAGTGTTGATGAGCTGCTTGATTTTAATAAACTTATAACGATCAAATGAAATCGGAGTTTTATCGAGAGGTGTCCGATGAGCATAAAACGCGGAAGTCTACCACCAAGCAAAAGCATAAAAAAGATACGATTCATTCTGCGCACATCAACCCCATCAGAATGTCCAAAGGATTGAAATTTTAAACAAGAGCACTCTTCAAATCAATCGATATTAATCGCCAAGCAAAACCGGCGACTGACCGCAATACGAAAAATAGCATCTCCAGACCCTTTGCGCAGCTCTAAGACGAGATTTAGTACAACCAGATTTATGAGAAGAGCATAGTCAGCGTATGCTGTGAATGCGAATAATTGCGATAAAAGCTATAGAGAGAGCTCAGATCGATGAAAATGCACTATGAAGAATAGAGGACGACTCTTAATGAGAAGTTCATTCAGATGTAGAAGAAATTTCTCATGAAATAGAACTAATGCATCAATTTTACCAATGACTATCGTTCCTTGATGCACTAGAATGAAGACCTGAAAGAAACTATCAGTGAGGTTGTACAATAACTGCATGAGTTCAGGCAAAATTTGGAGCAAAGCTAAGAGGAAATTAATAGACTTAATGAGAATCTTAAAAAATATCAAGGACAGAATAAATTTTTTAATCATTTTCTGACGGCATTTGTTGAGCAAACAAGAAATATGCTCTACTGGTGTCAACTCTTTTAGAACAATTACGAAGATCTGCCAAAAGATATCGATAGTGTAAGAGAAGATCTCACCAATAGAAAGGTTGACTTGGACGTCATTCTGAAATAATCTCTTAGCTACCAGCACCATAATTTTGGAGTCTCAACTATCAAAGACTCCAACAATAGCTCCTTCTTTGGATCAGAGTAAGATGGAACTTAAAGTTTCATGAAATATTTGAAACAAAATACCATACCGACTAAAGTCAAAAATTCGAGAATGACAACTTTGACAGAATAGAAATTTAAGAGCCCTTTCAGCTAGGCTCTCACAGTAAACAAATAGAACATAAACATTATGAATAGGCTCACTTTTGAAGACCTCATTCATTCTAGGATCAGAACAAAAACATAAAAAAACAAAGGCAATCATGCGAAGGACGATTTATTGAGAATGATGTTAATTCAGGCTCAAACGATTGAAGCTGGCAATTAAATGCGAACTTCCAGGAACAGCAAGGGTCACTATGAAGCAGATGGAAGCATCTTATCGTCGATCAGGAAAAGAGTCGATCTGTATGTTTAATGACTGAATGATAATATTGAATTTTGCTTTAATAAACCTCATTGATACGAAGAATAAGATAGTCAAGTTGAGCAAATCAAACATAAAGATTGCCACATTGAATGTTCAGATTCTGCTGACGGAATCCCAATTTGGCCTCCTTTCCCACAGTTGCTTTAGTGAACATGTGCTGTTTAAGAGCATTATCAGCTCGGTCCCATTCTCTCCTCATGTTAGCACCCTCAATATCATTGATCATTCGGTGTGTCACGTAGGGCTATCTGTTGGGGTACAATCTGGTTGATGACTTCATTAATCTTGTGTAGGTTTCACCTGGAATTGAGTAGTAGGGTGCTTCAAGATGAGTGGGATTGTAGATGCCTGAACCTTTTTCCATTCTTCTATGAATTAATAATAGAACACAGCTGTTTATTGGTATAAGTCAGCTCAGATCACTTGCTTGTCAGGTCATCGTTAAAGTGAATATGAATAGCTGGGACGTATTGTTGCTCAGGAGGGACCTCCAGTTCTTCATACATTTCTGTTTGGTCAATAATGCCATTGTCTGCCAAAGTGGCATCCATATTCAGGATCTTTCCCTTTCTTTTCCATGTATAACTCTTGGCATGGACATTTATATCTTCATAGCGATCCAGAATTTCCCAAATGATTTCTTCCTTCGGTACCTCTAGCTTATCCTCAGTGTCACTCAAAGTATTGATGATTCTGATGAACTGAGACTTCTTTGTGAGTTTGCCAATGAAAAATTATTGATTTTTCCACCAAGGAATGGTCATACTGTCTGCTGGCAGATCAATATGCAGAAACTTACCATGAGGAATATACTTCTCTTCTTCACCTTTGCCATTGACAAAGGTTCGAGGTCCTCTTGTTTTATCGTCAAACCAATGTGTTATATCAGACCCTGCAGCTTGAATGATTGGTTCTACTTCGGAAAGATGTCTATTCTTCTGAACAAGAGAGCTCAGATCATAAACATCGCCAAAGAATGTCACCCAGATATCGTTGGGCGTATTGTGACTTTGCAACTATGAAAGAATGTAGTATTTCCTTTTTTTGTAGGGCTTCGGGATCAACTTTTTATGATTATCTGTTGCACTTTATGTACTCATCAATAATTTATAATGGAAACATCAATGGGTTGACTGAGTAGGCATGCAGCAGAGCCATCCTCTACCCGGTTGAGTCGATTTTGTATCCATCTCGAATGCCTCAACCTCTTAAACCTTCATTTCGGTTTTAGATATCTAGGATTTCTCAGTTTTTTTTTCTTTCAAAGATGCCATTGGTTTTCTTTTGAGGGAAAGCTTTAAATCGTCAATAGAGACGACATGCTTGAGTCGATTTCTGAAATAGTCATGAGCAAGGGCATCTTTGAATTCATTTTAGAGCTCAAGGATACACTATTTGCATTTTTATCTGTTGGCCAACCTCCACTTGTAATACTAAGTATCAACTTATTCCTTTTTAAGTTAGGGATTAGCCTAAAAGCTGATCATTTTATCTGTTATTTTTTATCGAATGTTCAATAAGGTGGTTTCCATGTTGCTTTCGAGTTACTGCCGTATGCTTGCAAATTTGCTTTCGACTCTTTGTTTATAATCTGCAACATTTAATTTAGTAAATTCTAAACCGACGTATTCTTCTACAGTAAGCCCTAATTTGAACAACTTCTTCATGCTTTTTTCGTTCGCTTCAATCTTCTTCATGTCGAATTATATTTCATTCATAGTTTGTTACTACTTAGTTCTGATGAGCTCATTTGCAGTATTAATCAATCTCCTTACATCATCAAAAGCTTGCTTCTTCAAGGCAGGTTATCGTTTCTCATAGTGGTCAAGCTTAATGGAAGCCTAAAAATGAGCTTAAGCTGCCTACTTATTGATTTTCGAAGTGATTCTATCTCCATTTTGAGTGCTACAGTTTCCCATACCTCAAGCAAATTAATATTATGCACCATGGAACAGCAATATATTTTCTAATTCAAAAAATAGATTCCTCGAGCCGGGAATAACTTTATTAGTATAAAGAAGAATCATTGATTGTATCTCTTTTTTTTCATCACTCTTGATTTCTCAAACAACTTTGCTGGAGATATTTTAATCTTTGCCCTCCTATCTTTCATTTCCTCCTGTGCATAATTGACTGACTCAGATAGGCTTTACAATTTTTTCAGCACACTCATAATCAAAATATTCTAATGCGATGAAGCTAGACTATTGGAAGGGTATTTCAGCATGGCTCTCGATTGTGACTAATTCCTCAGTATTATCATTCTTTTTTCATGGTCGTCATA
>Ga0100380_10003698_pt1 | contig 16197 bp, 2 predicted proteins | sample CryGeymeta201504_FD_80417 | JGI IMG/M metagenome (GOLD analysis project Ga0100380, IMG submission 80417) | Groundwater microbial communities from Crystal Geyser aquifers in Utah, USA - Crystal Geyser metaG 2015-04 | ecosystem: Environmental > Aquatic > Deep subsurface > Groundwater | place: USA... | reverse complement strand
TGAGTTATCAAATACTGGTCTCGGAAGTTTAGGTTTTGGAAATGGTACGGCAGACTCCTGTATGGCTAATCTACTCTTGCAGAATGAAAGCAATGGTGATTTGACTTTCGCTTATAGTGGTAGTGATCATTACATAGCGGGCGACTTGTCTGCCATAAACACTGCGCTAGCTGCAAACGGCCCCGATTTATACTTGGCGAGAAGTAGTGATGCTAGCTTGATGATTAATGGAAATTCAAGCATACTCAATACAGGTATTGGTTCAGATTGCCGTTTTTATATTGCTGATCAAGGTGATATTGTATTTAATGGCGATGTGCTTATAACCAACGATTTAGATGCAAATGTTGGCTTTGTCTTAGTAGCCAATAATTCATTGAGTCAAGTTGTTTTTAATGCTCGAATTGAAGCAATCAACAGTGGTGCTGGAACAAATAATAGAATTTACTTTGGGAATGTTGGCGAGGTGATTACTAACGATAGCTTATTTCTGCGAAATAGATCAACAGCCACGAATACGCAGTTTTATATTGCTGATAATGATACTTGCTATTTCAACGGACCAATAACCATAGAGAGTAGTACGGCCGAATCGAGCAATATGACTTTTGGAGAAAATGGCGGAGCTGTTTTTCTTGATGCTGCGGCCATTTTTATAGTAGATCAATTCAATTTTGGTCGATTGTTGCTGAGAGACGTAACGCAGACCGCTGCAACAAACCAAAGCATAGTGTTAGGCTCGCAGGCTAATATTTACCTACAGCGTTGTCTTTTTGGTGGCGATTTTTCTGTGATTGCACCAGATATTCATACACGCCAATCTAGATATGGAGGAGATCTTACCCTTAGAAGAACTGCTCTAGGCACCGTTAGCGAAAATCAAACTGGCGGTAACACCGTTTTAGGAAACACTATTTTGTCAACCGCGGCTTCAGGCTATTGGCTTTGGGCTAATGGTCAGGCAGATAGCTTTTACCAAAACCTAACGATTATAGATTCTAGCAGCAGTAGTTTTTACTTGGCCTACAACGCTGATAGCTGCTATATCGGTGGGAACTTACTGATCGAGAAGTATTCAACTGGAACCACCACCTCTACTTATATCGCTGATAATATAGGTTCTGAAATTACCATCGCAGGCGATATATTAGTTGAGATAAATTCATCTTCTACAGACGAAAACTGTATAATCGGTCAGCAAGGCACAGTGACTATTGGAGGTAATGTTTCATTGATTCAAAATGGAACGAATGCAGAGTTTTACTTAGCCAACGGTTCAAATTCAATTGTAAGTATTGCTGGAGATTTTGACTATCAACCGGATAATACAGGCAGCTACAAAAGACTGCTATTAGCAAACAACGGCAGCGTAACAATTCAAGGTAAAGCAACGATAGACAATGAAACGTCTGTTGACAATGCTGAAGTTTATCTTGCAAACAACAGCTCATCTTTCCTACAAATAGATGGTGTGCTCAATGCTATAAATGATGGCTCTGGGTCGGTAAGGCAACTGAGAATTTGTGATGATGGTGATGGTATTTTTAATGATTCGATTAACATAACCAATACTTCAGATGCTTCAAATTCCTTTGTTTATTTTAATAGAGCATCTAACGCCAGTGCGCAATACAATGGGCCAATTACACTTGAAGCTACAGGCGCCAATTGTGACGGTGTTTATTTCGGCAACGGAAATGGTGTTGCTACAATGTCTGCTGGCAATGCCATTTATTTTGGTGCGCTTGGTTTTGACGCTGCCAATCTGGAGATATCTAACTTCACGTTGCTTGGTACCGACTCGGTAATTCTGCACCCGACTACCAACACAAATTTTTACATTTCAAATGCTGATTTTGGTGGTGTAGTTCAAATTTCTGCTCCAAGAGTTCGAGTAACAGGTTCCAATTTTCAAGATCAATTTACAGCTGAAAAAACAGGTGCGTCAACCGATTACTGGTATGGTAATAATCATTTCTTAGGAGATGCTTTTATCACTAGTTCTGGAACTGACTATTTAGTGTTGAGTGCAAATAATCCTGATACTTTTTTACAAGATCTTACAGTAAATCATTTTGGAAGTAGCAACGTTTATTTGGGTCAAAACTCAGGCTCTGCCTATATCGGAGGAAATCTAAACTTAAATTTTTCAGGCAATGCTTCTAATGCTATTCTTACCATTGCCAATAACGAAAATTCTGTAGTTGTTGTTGAGGGTAATGTTCAAGTATTGAATAATTCTACCTCAACAAACAGCAACCTTTATTTGGCTAATGTTGGCGATATGTCGGTAGTGGGTGATGTGATGCTTGTTAATACCCCTGGGGGAACAAATGCTACCGTATCAATGGCAAATAGCAATGCTGCTTCCCTTATTGTTGGCGGAAAAGTAAGTGCTATACACAACCCAACAGTTTCTGGAAATGGCTTGTATTACTTAGGGAATAGTGGCGATTTGACCATTGGTGATTCATTGATTGTATTGAATCAAACTGCAGCAGCCAATAACAACCAAATCAGATGCGCATATGAAGACAGTTCTACGCTCGTCTTAAATGGTCCTGTATTGATTGAAAATCCTGATGCAAATGGCAGCGGAATTAGTTTTGGACAGAGTGGAGGAAATACAACTTTAGCATCGGGCAATACATTCGAAATTTCAAGCAATGGCTTTGCTGCTGGTATACTTTACCTCTATCAGTTTACTCAACTTGGCCCAGAGGCAATTACTTTAAACACCACTGGAACAACCGATTTTTTTATTGCCAATTCATTGTTTAATGGCGCGGTAGACCTTACTGGACCACAATTCAGGACAGAATACACACGATATAATTCGTCAGTTGTTTTAGAAAAAACCGCAGGTTCAGATGATGAAAGCCGAGGAAATTATTTTGCAGGAAATACAACCATAATACACTCTGGCGACAATAATTTCTTTTTTGGAGTTGCCGCTCCCGACTCTTTTATGCTAGATCTCACAGCTACAAATACCAGCACAGATCAATTCCGATTTGCTGTGAGCTCTGCTGATAATTATGTTGGTGGAGTAGCACAATTCAATCATTTAGCTTCTGGTACCTACGCAGATTTGGGTGTTGCCATCAATTCTGGTTCGTCTATGCTTTTTAATGACGATGCCACTTTTACCTATAATTCTACAGCAAACAACAACACTAATTATTTGGGCTACGATGGAGACTTAGTGTTTAATCAAAACCTTAGTATTTCAAATAATTCTGCTGCAAGCTCAGAGGTGAATGTGGCAAATAGGGTAGAATCAAGTGTTTCAGTCGCTGGTGTATTAAGGATTGAAACTACTGGCGCGGGAAGTAGCACCCAAGTAATAGTTGGCAACCAAGGTGATGTAACACTTGGAGATTCAGTTTATATTTTGAACGGGAGCAGCGCAAACAGCAGTCTCATAAGACTTGCCGAAGACGATTCTTGCACCACGACTATTGCAGGCGATATTGTCATAGAATCAAGTGTAGCTGGTTGTGATGGAGTGTTGTTTGGCAACTCTGGCGGCAACGCAACTTTGGCAGCAGGTCAAAGAATGGTAGTCGGAAGCAATGGTTTTGTTTCAGGGTCATTGTACTTTACAAATTTCACGCAAGTTGGTCCTACAGATCAAGCCATAGCAGCTACGGGCGATACCTACTTTTATTTGAATAATTGCAGTTGGGGCGGAAATGTAGATTTCTCAGCACCACGTATGCGCTCAGATTATTCCACTTACAGTGGAACTGGTTTCTTTGAAAAAACAGGAGCACTTGACGATAGATGGTTGGGTGGAAATGTGTTCACAGATTCTACATCCATTATAAATACAGGCACCGACTATGTAATGACAGCGGTAAATGATGCTGATACTTTTTTAAGCCATTTAAGTTTGATCAATCAGAGCTCAGAGGGGATTTACCTAGTAGATGATACACCAGGAAATTACATTGCAGGTAATCTTTGGGTTGAAAATAATGGCACGGGAACTACTTCGTTAGTAAATGCATGTCAATCTACAGGATCAGAACTCAACGTTGATGGCAGTGTTTTTATTCAAAACATTGGCACCGCCACCAATAGTAATCTTTCTTTTCCACGATTAGGGGCAATGAGTGTAGGTAGCGATTTTTACTTGCACTCAAATGCAGTAGACAGGGCTGATATATACTTGGCTGAAGGCTCAACATCATTACTTACCGTTAATGGCGTTACCAGCTTGCTTAATGAAGGAAGCTCAACCCTGAATCGTATTTATTTAGGTAGTTCAGGTGATGTTGTGATCAATGATTCATTGTATCTATTAAATCGCTCCAGTGCAAATACATCACATATACTTTGTGCAAACTCAAGTAGTTCATCGTTGCTGCTCAACGGCCACGTAATGCTTGAATCGTCTGAGCCAAATTGCGATGGTATTTACTTCGGAAATGGAGCAGGCACTACAACGCTAAGCAGTCCTTTTTCTATGTATATTAACGCAAACGGCTTTTCTGAAGGATTACTTTATTTCCGCAATTTTTCTCAATTAGGCGCAATTCCTCATTCATTTGTGCTTACCACAAATGCAGACTGCGAGCTTTATAATGCGGATTGGGGCGGCAATGTAAGTTTCACATCACCACGCTTTCGTATGCGTGATTCTGATTTTGCTGGAGATTTATTCGTTGAAAAAACGGGTGCGACAGACGATAATTCAATTGGAAACAATAACATAGCTGGAAACTTAACCATGAACAATTCTGGTTCGGGTTATTTAAGAATGGCTGGTTCGATTTCTGATAGCATTGCTGGCAATGCCACCGTAAGCATTACAGGAACAGATCATGTTTACTTAGCAGCAGCAGATGCTGGAAATTACATTGGTGGTGATTTAACAGTTGATCATTCATCTGCCTCCGGAACGAGCTACTTTATTTTAGCTGATAATTCCAATTCGAGCCTACAAATAGATGGTAACTTCTCCTATACTAACACTTCTTCGGGCAGCGATCAGCGCCTTTATTTTGGAAACAATGGAGACGCAACTCTTAGCGGTGATTTTGACTATTCAAACACTGCCACAAGTACCAATACGTATGGCTATTGGGCCGTTGGTTCTCTTTCGGATGTGGTGCTGAATGGAGTAACAAATGTGGTTCATCATCCCACAGGAAGCAACAGTCATTATGTTTATTTCGGAAACAGTGGTAATGTTACCGCCAATGGAAACGTCACATTGAGTAATAACAGCACGGCAAATAACAACAACATATCTGTTTGTCAAAATGCTAGCAGCACGGTCACTTTTAATGGCGATGTGCAATTAGAAAGCTACAATGCGCAATCGGATGGAATAAGTTTTGGAACCAATGCGGGAAGTGTGATTTTAACCCTTGGTAATCAGTTTACTATTGGGCCAAATGGTTTTTCATCGGGTACACTTTACTTCAGAAATGTTACTTCGCTTACCACACTGTCTCAGTCACTTTCCCTTTCGGGGAATTCCCTTTTCAATTCGCTAAGTTCATTGTTCAATGGTGATTTATCGGTAGATGCACCACGACTTTTTGCCAATCAAAATTCATTTAATGGTGCTACCGTTTTGCAAAAAACGGGCGCAGTTAACGATAACTCATCTGGCGGAAACATTTATAATGATGCGGTCACATTTATCAACACAGGAACAGGCTATTTTATGCAAGCAAGTTCCACCGCAGATGATTACAATGGCGATGTTACCTATCAATGTAATTCAGGTTCTTTGATGTATCCAAGCTATAATTCGGCTTCCACTTATGCAGGAAATATCAACCTTGATTTAGACCAAAACACGGTTTTTGGGAATGCCAATGGAACCATCATTTTTGATGGCAATGTTGCTCAAACCATAAATGATTTGGGTAGCACAGGGGCAATTTCTTTTGAAAGAATTCAACTGAACAAATCGGCCGACACGCTCACCTTAAACACTCCGATTCAAGTGACGGTGTCAAGCATTTTTACGAGTGGTGTTCTAAAAACGGACAACACCAATTACCTGGAAATAACAGATAATTCATCGGTTTCGGGCGCTAATCATGCCTCATTTGTTCGCGGACCAGTGCTTAAAATTGGGAACGATGCATTCACTTTCCCTTTGGGCGATTCATTGTATCGACCTATTTCCATTTCAGCGCCAAGCTCAACAAGTGCACAGTATATAGCTACTTACTTCTATGATAATCCGGCACCCACTTATAATTACGGTTCAAAAGACGCTCCGATAAACAATGTAAGCACAAGAGAGTATTGGATTTTGAATAGTGTTGGTGTTAGTAGCCCTGTAAATGTGACTTTGTCTTGGGATGAAAATAGTGGTGGCATTGGAGATTTGACAAAACTATTAGTAGCACGTTGGGATGGCGATTCATGGACAAGTCATGGCAATGGCGGCACCACCGGAAATGCTACAGCTGGCACTGTGATTACATCAGCTGCAGTTTCATCTTTTAGCCCGTTTACGCTTGCAAGTTCAGACGCTGCTAATCCACTGCCAATCGAACTCATTTCTTTCGATGCCCGCGCACAAGGCAATGTGGTTAACCTCACTTGGCAAACCGCTACCGAAATCAACAACGACTATTTCGAGATAGAACGAAGCGCCAATGGAGTCGATTTCGAATTCGTTACAAAAACAATGGGTGCAGGCAATTCGAATACAATTTTGAATTATGAAGCAGTAGACAATGCACCCTTAAATGGCATTTCATATTACCGTTTAAAGCAAGTAGATTTTGATGGAACTACTACTTATTCAGAACTAAAACTGGTAAATCGCATTTCTGACTTAGACATCAATATCTCTGTTTATGAGTCGGTAATCACCATTAATTATGGTGAAGTTGCCGATCGATATGCTGTTTCGTTATTTGATATGGAAGGTAGAATGGTTTATGACAACCAAGATGATGTAATTGCCAATCAAACGGTGCAGCATCAGCTTTCTAGTAAATTGGCTTCGGGCATTTATCTGCTCAGAATTACGGGCCAAAACAGCCAGTTTTCAACTCGATTATTCATCCCTTAACTTCTTTTTTTCCATGAAAATCAGGAATTGAATTCCCGATTTTCATGGAAAAACATTACTGCATTATTTCTTCTAGCGAAAAAATGGCCTTGTCTAATGTGCCTACATTGCTAAAGACTAAGCTCAGTTTATCATTGCGTTCGCGCATTTGCACACGGTTTCCGTTTTCTTGCACAAACTTTAGCACCTTTTCAAACTTGGGCGATTGATAGTAGCTTGAATCTTGATTGCTTACAAAATAGCCAATCAGCTTTTTGTTTTTGTAAATCACGCGTTCCATGCCAATGTCTTTACCAGCCCAAATCAAGCGCTTGCTCTGCAAAAGGCGGTTTACAGCGGGCGGAATAGGTCCAAAACGGTCGATCAATTGATTCTCAAAATCTTCAAGTTCAACCATATTATTGACATCTGCCAGCGAGCGATAAATGCTCATGCGCTCATTGCTATGGTTGATGTAATCATCAGGAATATGCACTTCAAGATCCGTTTCTATTTGACAATCTTGCACATACACTCGGTTTTTGTTTTCTTCAAACAAATCTTTGAACTCGGTTTCTTTCAGCTCTTCCATGGCTTCTTCCAGAATTTTCTGGTAAGTCTCGTAGCCAATATCGGTGATAAAACCACTTTGCTCTCCACCCAATAAATTTCCCGCTCCGCGTATATCTAAATCGCGCATCGCAATGTTAAAACCACTGCCCAATTCGCTGAATTGCTCAATAGCCGTGAGGCGCTTGCGCGCTTCGTTGGTCAAGGTAGAAAGCGGTGGACACAACAAATAGCAAAACGCTTTTCTGTTTGATCTTCCTACTCTGCCGCGCATTTGGTGCAAATCGCTCAAGCCAAAGTTTTGCGCTTGGTTGATGATAATGGTGTTTGCGTTGGGAATATCCAAGCCAGATTCAATGATGGATGTCGCTACCAAAATATCGAAATCACCATCCATAAATCTGAGCATCACATCTTCTAGCTCCTTGCCATCCATTTGTCCATGAGCAAAATCTACACTTGCTTCGGGCACAATTTTCTTAATCATAGCGCACACTTCGCCAATGTTTTGCACGCGATTATGAATGAAAAACACTTGACCATTTCGCGTAAGTTCAGAATAAATGGCGTCTTTAATAATGGCTTCGTTAAAGGTGTGCAGCTCTGTTTGCACCGGCTGTCTGTTTGGCGGTGGTGTGTTAATCACACTCAAGTCGCGCGCACCCATCAGCGAGAATTGCAACGTTCTCGGAATTGGCGTTGCCGTAAGCGTCAGCGAATCCACATTTACGCGCATCGTTTTCAGCTTGTCTTTTACACCAACACCAAATTTTTGCTCTTCGTCAATGATCATCAAGCCCAAGTCTTTAAACTTCACATCTTGACTCACCAAGCGGTGCGTTCCAATCAGAATGTCAATTTTTCCTTCGGCCAGTTTTCTCAGCGTTTCCTTTTGCTGGGCCGCACTTTTAAATCGGTTTATATAATCTACCGTTACCGGAAAATCAGCCAAACGCGCCTTAAAGGTTTTATAATGTTGCAGTGTAAGAATGGTGGTTGGCGCAAGTATCGCCACTTGCTTGCCATCTGTTGCCGCTTTAAAAGCCGCACGCACTGCCACTTCTGTTTTTCCAAAACCTACATCACCACACACCAATCTATCCATCGGATAGGGTTTTTCCATGTCTTCTTTGATGGCGTTGGTCGCTTTTTCTTGGTCGGGAGTGTCTTCGTAGATAAAACTGCTTTCCAGCTCCGATTGTAAATACGTATCAGGATGATAGGCAAAACCCTTTTTCACCCTGCGCTCTGCGTACAGTTTTATCAAGTCAAAAGCAATCTCTTTTACCTTATTCTTGGTCTTAGTTTTTAGCGCTTGCCAAGCATTAGAACCCAGTTTATTCACCTTGGGTGCCGTGCCTTCTTTGCCCACGTATTTTGAGATGCGGTGCAGCGAATGTATGCTCACATAAAGCTCGTCTCCGCCCGAGTAAATCAAGCGAATGGCTTCTTGCATTTGCCCGTTCACATCTATTTTCTGAATGCCAGAATACTGTCCAACTCCGTGATCAATGTGCACCACATAATCGCCTGGCTGCAAATCCGTAAGCTCTTTTAGCGTAAGCTGTCGGTCGGCATCATTAAAACCTTCTTTCAGTCTATATCGGTGATACCGCTCAAACAATTGATGGTCTGTGTAGCACACCAATTTCAAATCGTGATCTACAAAACCTTCGTGAATTGCCGTGTTTATTCCTTCAAACTCAAAAGGAATTTCGCCCTTCGAGCGGTTTTTTATAATGTCTTCAAAAATCTGGTGAAGCCGCGTTATTTGCTTCGGGTTCGAAGCAAAAATGTAGTTCTTAAAACCATTGTGCTCATGATTCGAAAGATCGTTCATCAGCAAATCAAAATTCTTGTTGAACGACACCTGTGGCGTTTGGTTAAACCGAATTTCCACATCAGGTTTCATGGCCGATGGCCGATCAAATTCCACTTGCGTGAATCCCAACAAATTCTTCAAAAACCGCTCTTCGGAAGTGTAAATTTCGCTTGGATCAAGCTGTTTTACATTCGTTTTTAAGTTGCTGTGTACTTCTTGCGCCTTCGCAAAAGCCTTTTCAATATGCTCTTGTATCAACTCAAAATTCTTGAGCCAAATCACCGAGCTGTCGGGCAAATATTCTAGAAAAGTTTGCCGCGTTTCTTTCTTCGCTTGCTTTTGTACATCCGGTATAATGCTGATGTGCCCATGCTCTTTCACGCTCAATTGCGTCACCGGATCAAACGTGCGCAGGCTGTCCACCTCTTCGCCAAAAAGCTCAATGCGGTAAGGTCGCTCATTCGAAAAACTCCAAATATCAATGATGCCGCCACGTATAGCATATTGCCCCGGTTGATACACAAAATCAGTGCGTTCAAACTCCAGCTCTTGTAGCATTTCGTTCACAAAATCTTGCGAAAGCGCATCGCCCATGTTTATGGCCAAGGTGTTTTTCACCAAGTTTTGTTTCGTAATCACCAATTCAGAAAGCGCGTCAGCGTAGGTCACAATCACAAAATGGCGCTTGCGCATGTTTAGCGCATTCAGCACCTCGGCACGCATCAAGCCATTTTCACCTTCTTTTTTTCGGGGCGAAATATCTTCTATTTCATCCGCGCTGTGTTCGTATGGTTTTTTACCACTGTGCGGCAAAAAGAACACCCGATTCGGTGAAATCAAATTTTGAAGATCGTTGTAAAAATAGGCCGCCTCTTCTCGGTCGTTAAACACCAGCACTTGGTGCACCTCATTTTTCTTAAAAGCCGCTGCAGCCACAAAGCTCAACGCAGAACCAGCCACACCCTTAAGTCGGTGGCGTAAAGGCGCAGCAAGGTTTGGCCCAAAATCAAATTGAGCTACCTGTACGCTTTTTTCAAAGTGTTTTTTAAGATCGTCTATTCCCACAATGCAAACGAACCGCGAAAGTGCGCAAAAGTTGATGGAATTCTTACCATCAATTACGGCTGTTTTTTTTGGACGCCATTCACATTTCGTTTTCATCACCAACCATCCACGCGCTATTCGCTGCAATCTTTGCCGCGTTTGGCAAGTTGCGCCACGCCCAAAAACCGAGCTTCCGCTGGTCGCTGGTTTTGGTCTGCTCCACTAAGCCAAACCCAGCAAAGGATTTTCGCTGCTATCGCGGGCGCAGTTATGAGTGGGCAGTTTTTAGTGAGTAGTTTGCAGTCGGCAGTTGGTAATTAGCAGTAAGCAGCAAAAAATAGGCGATAGATTACCCCAAAATGCGAGCCCTGAGCTTCGAGTCATTCCAATCCTTCAAGATCTTAAAGACCTTGAAGGATTTTAACCAAAAAGGCCAGTTCTAAACGACCAACTTTTCCAAAGTTCTAAACTTTGGAAAAGCTGAAAAAGCAAAAGCATAAACTATTTTGTTAAAATACAGCGCGTCATAAACTGTTAGGATAACAAGCAAAACTATCTATCTATCTATCTATCTATCGTCTTGGCTTAGTTATTCCATTTCAATAAGCTAAAGAACTCAGGGCTAGCATTTCAATATTCGCTTATTCTAGAACGTTTTTCAGCTTGGCCACGGAAATTTTCTGGTCTAGTTTTCAGGAAATTAAAATAACTACTTATGAAAAAGCAAACATTGTTTAGGATGACGTTGCTATTTGCAATCTTCATCCCATTTCTTGAACTAGCAGCACAAGAAGGACCAGGAGTCCAATTTAAAAGTGTCGATTGGATGATGAATCAACCGTCTGGAAACTTCGAAACTGATCAAACCAAAAGCGGTGAAGATTGGTGGTATTCTATGACCAAAATGTATGATGCAAGCGATAACCACATTGGATATATCGGAGTTGGATATTCCAATTTTGTGAATGAAGGTTACTATGAAAACATAGGTTGTGTAGACGCTTATCCAACTGTGGCCAAACCAGATTTTCATGTAAACGGTATTGTAATGCCTGACGAAAGCATAGAAAATCATTTGCAAGGTGCAACTTACCAAACCATAGGTCTTTTTGACTTGGCTGGTAAAATGTATCGCTGCCGAACATTAAATGTTGGTGTTTTTTGGGATGTGATACAATCAGAAGATCGACAGTCAATTATAGCGGTTGGTGAATCGAACGCCACAGAGGATATAACGGCTCCTGAATGGAATGATGCGGACCCTAATGGTTTTGTGATATACAATCCAGACGGTTCACCAACAAATACTACTTGGGCTGAGTGTGAAAACTATGGCGCAAACTTGAAGAAAGTGAGTGTTGTAAAAATGGACATGTCACTCAAAACTATTTTCAACTATCAATACGGCTCGTCACTTACTTCCTCATTAACGTTATCACAGCAATATGAAAAAATACTCGGAATTGGGTATGCGGTTACGACTAGGATTATTAATGGAACTGAAAAATATATAGTTGGTGGAATGTGCTTTTCGTCTCCTGCAAATAATTTTGATAATGCCTATATATTAAGCCTTGACAAGGATGGTTTTAAAATAGATGATGACCATCCTTTAGCTTTAAATTACGCTTCTACCGCGCTTGATATAATTAACGGGCCAAACAATGAGTATTACCTATCTGGAAACCAAAGACTTGTTGTTGGAGAAGACGAGCAAGACACACCCGCCATTCCTTTTGTGGCATGTTACCTTACCTCATCTGGTGGCAACTTGGGCAAAACATGGGATAAAGTTTATGATAATTCATTTCATTCTTCGATTAACGAAAGTGCTTTTAATGGTACATATAGCCTTGCCATAGACCATAACAACCGATTATTAATGGCTGTGGTTACATCGTGTACCAAGTATAACAATCCCTCTTTTTCTTACAATCCTTTGGCTGGACATGAAGCAAAAGGCACAGGAATGATTTATACCTTAACCACAGGAACATCTTCAAGTGGTGGTGCAATGACTAGCGCTAACCCAGTATCCATAGGCACAATCAAAGCATATGATTTGAAAATTGGGATAACATCAACTTCGGACATGGGATTTGCGGTAATATCTACAAAAACGCCAAAAAATAATGGCAGTAATTATTGGGATGGATTGGGATTTCACGACTCATTTCCCAATGTAGACCTCCCACCAGGTATTACAGATTGGGAATTTGGTGTAAATGATTACTTTATGCATAATTACGATGCTGATGCATACATAGCAAAATACACAGCAGTATCTGGCCAATGGGTAAAAAAATGGGATAAAGAAATAGACACTGACGAACCAAGAAAACCATTCCCAGGCCAAATAAAAAAGCAAGAATGTGTATATAAAATTGAAGAAGCCGAAGATGGAGGCCTAGTGTTTGCCGGAAATACAAGCCACAACCATGATGATAGCTACTTAGTCAAGGTGCACAGCGACTGCAATCTTGATGAATACAATGACAATGCATTTGACGAACCGACATTTCAAGACTCTGAAAAGTGGATAGAAGTAGCCAATGGAAATGGTACAGACTATTACCTAAGCCAGAGCGAAACTTGGGATGGCGTTTCCAAATCTATTGCGGGAAGAATATTAGTGCAAAACGGTAAAACTTTAATCATTCGAAACTCTACCATCAAGTTTGCTGATGGTGGTAGCATCGGTATTCCTACAGAAGTTATTGTACTGAAAGGCGGTATTTTGGTGGTTGAAAATAGTACACTTACCGTAGAAGATGAATATTGCCCTAACTCTATGTGGTCAGGGATTCAAGTGCGTGGCAACCCAAACACAATGAATGAATACAGCCAAGGAAAAGTGATTGTGTCAAACTCAACTATTGAGCATGCGCGCATGGCAATTCTTGCTGGTGGTGAATTCACCAACACAGGCAAATACGGTTTTCAGGGTGGCGGAATAGTGCGCGTTCTCAATGGCTCCATTTTTCAACACAATAGGTTCGATATTAAATTCTATCCATATCACGCTTCTTACCGAAAACCTCATCTTAATACTTCATACATTCAAAATAGCTACTTTAAAGCTGAAGGTATTTTAAATGACCCTGCTTACATTTATACTACACATGCTACAAATGGCGTGAGTTATCCTTGGGGCACAAGCCAACAAATTCAGCTTTGGAATACCCACGGCATGGAAATCTCTGGAAACACCTTTACTGGAAACAGCACTATCGAACCCTTTCTTTGGGCTACTGGCATTGTGAGCTATGATGCTACATATAAGGTTATCGATAATTCTTTTGACAAAAATTTCCGAGCCATAGACGATTCTTACAGTTCGTCAATATTTGCAGCTTCTGTATTAATAGAAAACAACCAGTTTACTGGCTTTTCGGAGACAGCCGTTTATTTAAAAAACACCAAAGCAGCTCAGGTTGAAGGGAACACCTTCAATTTTGATCACAACACACCAGCGGCTATTGTACCTGACAATATTGGTGAGGGTTCGCATTTAGAGTTTTTAGGTGGGCCAAGTGTTGATCCAATGCTAACAAGAGGGCTGTATTTACATAATAGCCAAGACTATTGGGTGACAAAAAATAATTTTCAAAATAGTAGTTCGGGTTACAGAGGCAATGGACTTACTGTATACAATACAGACTGGGTAAGAGACTTGCTAAACGAAAATTACATTTATGATAACCAATTCAACAACCTTGTTTACAGCAGCTTTGGGAATGGTGAGAATAATGGTGACGGTGATCCAGAAAGCGGTAAAGGCCTCGATTTCAAATGCAATGAGTATGCAAATAATGCCTACGACATCCTCACTACCAGTGGCCCAGGAATTTCACCAGCGCAAGGGTTTGACAACAACGTAACGGCACCAGCAGGTAACACTTTTGACGGATGCGGTTTGCAAAATGCCGAACTCTTTAATAATGGCGAGCCACTAAATCAAGGGTTGCATTACACCTATTATCATCATGCTTCTGCGCCTTCGGGTATTACAGTTAAACCTGACGTGGGTTGCTATAAAGATGGGGGGAATAGTACAGAAGTTTCGCTTCAAGATTATTCGGCAATTGCCTTTACTAAAGAGGCGGCTTGCCCAGACAGATTTGGACGTAGCTCAGGCAGAGTAGCAGAAGGCGAATCAGGCTATGATGATGCGAAGGCAGCTTATTTGACCAACTTAGGCACATTCAACAGCACGATAGATGGTGGCAACACACAAACACTGCTCGATGCCATTGCCAATGACGATACGCCAGCACAAATAGCTACTGCTTTTGATCCAGTTGCGCCTTATCTCAGTGACGAAGTGCTGATAGACTTAATCAGCAACAAACCAACCCGAATGCCCGATGCCGATTTGGTGGCCATATTGGTTGACAACAGTCCACTTACGCAAGCGGTGCTGGATGAAGTTGCAGCACTTTCGCCAGCGCTTAAATCAGGCGACCAAGCCACGCTTGATGCGGCACAAACTGGAACCTCTGCCCGATGGACGCTAGAGATGGAGTTGGCTTATTACCAAGCCGAAATGGACATGTGGCGTGGCGAATGGACCCGTGCATTGATTCATGACTACACAGTAGTTGACAGACCAGCCGAAATAAGACGCAGCATGGCAGACGAAGACAACCTACAAACCCAAGCTTTGCGTGTGGGTACTTATGTGATGGAAAATGATCTAAGTCGAGCTCAAGATGAAATAACCAATTTGAGGGCAGATGTATACCTAGCCAGAGACCTTGCCGATTTAATGGACCTACAATTGCAATGGATGGTAGACTCAACCAACGAAGACACCATCATTAAAAACCCAGCCATTAGGGCTACGCTAAAAGCCTTGGCCGATAACGAAAGTTCCGTTGCCTCTTTTGGCGCGAAAAACATGCTGGCCTTTGCAGACAATCAATTGCTTGAATTGCATGATTATTTTGAACCCGTTCGAGTGCTTGAAGTAGATTATTTTCCGCAAGATGGTGTGACGGCTAAAAAGGATGAAAGCGAAACCACATTTGAGAAAAGCATAGATCAAATCGCATTTACAGCTTACCCAAATCCTACCAGTGGAGTTATTAATTTTGATACGAAAGGTAAGGCGGGTATGATTTTCATCTATGACCTAAGGGGACAATTACTTAAAACCATGAACGTAAAGAAAGATCAGATTGAAGTAATTTATAATATGAATTATTTAGCTTCTGGCTTATACCTTGCGTCTTTTAGAAATAACTCTAATGAAGTTAAATCCATTCGCATTGTTAAACAGTAATAAATTCAGACAAGCTTTAAAACCAGCACTCTTCTTAGGGTGCTGGCTTTTTAATTTTTATTTGAGTGCGCAAGTTCCGTATCTGTTCAAAAGATTTCAAAAAGAGTTAAATTCTAACGAATACAATTTAAATGTAAGAGTCCTCAATCAAAACGAATTATTTATAGCTTATAACTCAAGGCTACCTCCTGAATTTTTTTGGAAAATAGAAATTTTAAAGTATTCTATTTCCAATGATAGCGTATTAAATCGTTTGATAGTCGGTGATGACAGCTCCAATCTTACATTGGGTTACTCCTCCTCAACTTCTATTCGAAACAATCAAGCCGTCATAGGAGTAGGTTCATATTCTAAACTGCCATATCTGAACCCAGACCCTACTCTGATCTCCATAGATTTAAATGACTTTAGTTTAGATTTCTTTTTACAAGAAGCAAGAGACAGTTT
>Ga0100380_10003697_pt1 | contig 16199 bp, 10 predicted proteins | sample CryGeymeta201504_FD_80417 | JGI IMG/M metagenome (GOLD analysis project Ga0100380, IMG submission 80417) | Groundwater microbial communities from Crystal Geyser aquifers in Utah, USA - Crystal Geyser metaG 2015-04 | ecosystem: Environmental > Aquatic > Deep subsurface > Groundwater | place... | reverse complement strand
TACTGCGCACCATCTTCTCAAAATCGCCCTTGTGGTTGATCATGTGGAATTTGCCGAGATGGTCTCGCGACAACAATCGCAGAGCACGCCATGTAAAAAGGGAATCATTCTTGGGATGATACTCTGCTTCGATTCCGGCTTCCGGATCAAGGGCATCCACATAAGATGACAAGTGCTCTTCCAAGGATGGAACGATCGTAGCACGTGTATTTTTATCATTGCTAGTCGATGATTCGTTTTTGTCTTGGCTGTTGGTACTCTTTGGAAGGGCACAAGTAGCCTTCAGATTCTTCTTTTCGTGCAGGATAAAGTCAATCAAGAGATCCTCTTCGTCTTTTGGTTTCTTGGACGGAGCACTGTCACCGTCCAATGGTCCATCCAGTAAGGAACGTTTGCGCTTCTTGTCGGCTTCGTCTCCATCTGTTTGGTGTTTAACGAGCGGCTCTTCCATATCGAATTGACATCTGCTTTTTTTCCATTGTCTCCAGTGCGTCTCTCGATATCTTAAAATGAAATCCAAAATTTCCCAGTGCTCTGCACCGTTCTTACTATCAGCATTACCACCCACATCGTTATTAATAGCTGGAATATGTTTGAGGAGTTCCACCGCCCGTGATTGCAATGGCTTTATGGCATCGCCTAATGCTGGAGATTCTGCCGACAGATGATTCTCTATGATCAAGAATTGAGTGAGAAAATGCATTCGAAATTCGGCATCTCCCAATTGAATCGGAAGGAGATGGCTGCTGGTCAAATACTTGATAGGTTTGTTGGTCGTCGTCATCATACTTGTAGTGGTGGTGCTAGCGGTAGCAGCTTTCGTTCGTGTTAGTGGATGTGATTCCAGAGCTGCCAAAATTGTTTTCATGCGTTCCAGAAATTCTCCAACCTTTATACCTGTAGGATTGCTAAAATCGTGTTGAATGCCCCAGAAGGTTTTGTAAAAGTTGAAGGTCTGATACTTTATGGAGAGAGGTTCCAGCTTGCTTGCACCAATGCTCAAATAATCGTCCTCTTCTTCTTTGTCTTGTTGCTGCAGCTGCTGTTGGACAGCCTTGCTGCTTTCTTCATAGATTGTCTGAGATTCTAGTTCCGTAATGTTATCAGTATGAAAGGATCCCCAAATCTTCGTAGCCGACTTGTCCGAAAGAGAAAATGCTTTCGCCATTATCTGCAAAATGCTACCAGACCAATCACCTTGCTGTTCGTGCGATAGTGCCTTGAGAAATTTGTTGCACAATTTGATAAAGGGAAGAGCACACGGAGTACTGGTAGGAGTGTGATGCCACATAACGTCGCTCAACAAAATAGGAAGAGCAGGTTCTACCACGGCGTTCCAAATCTGTTGAAACGATGCCAACGGTAAGCTATCCAGTGCATCTTCCAGTAACAGAAGCGGTAATTTACGAACGCTCATACCCTTGTACCGATCATCCTTGCCGGCCTCGCAAAACACCACGAGGTGCAAGCACAGATCCAATGATCCCTTCCAAAAGAACATTACATCTTGCAGCAAAGCGTCCCCGTTGTTGGTGTCTTCCGAATCTGTCACAAATGCCTGAATCAACTTCAAGAGCTGAGTCTGCAACTGTATTTGCAACTGATCGGCGCGCTCGGCAGCTGATGGTAGCATTGAAATTTGCTGTTGCTGTTGTTGTTGCTGCTGTTGATGCTGGTGCTGTTGCTGCTCTTGTTCATTGCTAGTATTTGCCACAGAACTGGTAACAAGAGGAATACACTCACGGGCGATCATCGACCAAAAGGGTTCATCCAGTTGGTCAATAAAAGTGGAACTGAGTGGTTCTTGTGGAAGCGGTTGTCCGTTTTTGTCCATATTTCGTTCCTTTTTAATTTGTCGTTGGTACGGTTGAGCTCTGTCTGGCATTCACTTCAAAAGCTACGGTAGCGACTATTTATTTTATTTTATTTTAATACCTGAAGATTGTCTCTTATTTAATAGGAGAAAAACTTAAGAGATTGGAAAAGTGATTGCTTGTACCGTATGTTGGTGCTGTGATGACGGATACTGTATTTTCTATTATTTCCAGAGCGGACAGACGCAAAAATCTCACCCAGAGAAACTTTTCCCTTTGTCCGTACTGAGTACAGACATCATTCGGCGTGGGTTTACTACGTAGCTAGTAGCAGTACCCTATTCGGAATACTACTTTCTACTCAGTAGCTGCTAGCTAGCTAGTAGTACTACTACTAGCTCTAAGCCCTCCCAGCTCTACTAGACTAGCTTGCTTCGGAAAGAAACTTACTACGTATGAAGTATGAATGATAGATGGGAACACACCAACGCCCCATCGAAAAATACTGCGGTGTTATTCGAGTTACCAGTACAAGAATCACCAACAACAAATAATGATGAGAAAATACTTGGAAGTACTCGCTCTGCTGCAACATGAAGTTGTCAACTCTGGCCAGAAACCTTTTGCATTTTTTGCTTTTTAAATAATAATAATAATGGAGCAACCGAATCCTTTTGGGTTCTTCTGCCTGCAGCCAGTGCGCTATCTTGTTATTGAAAATTCTTCTTGCAGAACAAATGCTGCCGAGACTACTAAATTTGAATAATAATAATATTAGCTTGGGAAAATAAAACAGAATTCTTTAGTTTTTGTAATTTCCCACCGCACTGGCTGCAGGGCTACTAGCTACTACTGTAGTTTTTTAGTACTATTAGACTAGTAGTAGCAAAACTATATAATATATGATGTTTCCTACCTGGTACGAGAAGCTTTCACTACTACTACTCTAGTAGTAATGCTGCTAATATGAAAGTTATTCTTAGTTTTGCTCTGTATCTTGAGGCCTGATGAGCGTTGAAAAGAAGGATACCATGCATAATGTGAATTAAGCTGGTAAATAGAATAATAATGATATAAATATGGCGCATCGCCCCGCCCAACTTCTTGTTACACGTAAGTAGTCGTCGTGGTTGGCGATTGTTTTGGTAATTAGAGTATTGGACGAATCCACATCTAAAAATCTTCATAATTTTTTATCAAGAAGAACAAAAGCACTTTTTTCTTTTTTTTCTTTTTATCCATCATGAACCTCGTCGTCATCGTCCTCGTCTGTTCGATCGTTTTGGAAAGCTTGGCTAATGCTGCAGCAGCAGCAGCAGCAGCAGAGAATGCTGTGTCCGACGAACACCGTCTTCGCAACGGTCTTGCCAAATCGGATCAACACCGTCGCTTGACTGGCAACACGAATCTCATCAATGCCGCCATTGAAGCCTCGCTTCCCACAATCAATCGATTGATTAATGAACGTACTCCCGATCCGCGTACGTTGATTAACAAGCGCTAGCTAGTAGAGTGCTTATCCTGTTTCACGTACAAGCCTTATATCTCACAAATCCTGAATATTAATTATATTTCACGCCTCAACTCTCATCTCTCATCCCTCAACAATCTACAATGCACGAATTGTGCTATCTGCGAATGATAGTCAGTCTAACGAATGCTGGCTTTACGACAACATTTCCTCTAACAACCGGTACTTGTAGTGGTCAAAGTGCTACTGTTGCTGCAGACTTGACAAGCATCACTGGACTCAGTAGCCTGGAGATCACCGAAATGAGGGTACAAGAAGGAACCGAAAATGTCTGTTGCGGTTGTCCTACGACTTTTGGTAAGGGTCGAATAATGTCGTTTTCTTCATTTCTGATGTTCCTGGAGTCTGGTCGTCTCTAATGCTTGCTGCAACAATCTTTCTTTTTGTTGCTGTTGGATTATAGAGGGCGATTTTACCTTTGATATGAAAGCAAACGCCATTGGACTCAATTCCAATTTGGAATTCACCAGCACTGGTGCTAATACGTGCAGTTTGTCCACATCGGGTACTTCTTCAATGTCGAACCCCACTGCCGGTGGCGAAATTCGGATTTCTGGTTCCATCAGCCAGAACGCTCTCTCCGTTCAGGATGCCACAGTCGAACGCCTCACGTTTACTTGTGGTACCGTTTCAACAACTGTTGCGAATGCAGGCGACTTTGAATCGATCATTGACGACCTCAACGGCCTATTGGGTGAAGAATTTTGTAAGCAGCTTCAAAATAGCGCTGACGCCCTTAAGACTGCCATCAATACTGGTCTGGATCAAGTAACCAATAATTGGGGTTATCTAACCAGTGCCGGGTAAGCCGAATTTTTTGACGTTGCTGTCGTTTCTTACATATAAATATGCTGAACCTGACGGACCATTGCCAACATACACAACGTCATTTATTATTTACAGATACATTGCACGTTTCATGGCTGCCAATGCACCTACAATTGTTTCTACCTATTTGGTACGTTTTCATTCTGTTTGTATACCTCACTTTGGATCGCAGTTTTCAACAAATGGTTCCCCCTCTGAGCTCACGCTTTGTCATTCTCGTTTGATTGTGAGTAGGCGGGAAACTTGACTGAGACGATGGAGGAACGTCGCAAATTCCTGAATGAACCTTAAGATTTATTTTGCTCGTAAGACCAAAGAATGTTGTGTGTTCGTGCTACGGTATCTCGTGCTTTTGAATGACTGCAATCGGGAACAATGTCGATAACGAAGAAAAAATAATTGTGTCTTCAGAAATAAAGGGCCAACTGCTTTCTATTATTTTTCACCACCAATTGGTATCGTTTAAGATTACTCCCACCAACTAAGGAAAGTCACTGCTACCCTCAGTTTGTTGGCATCCGCTCCCACTGTTAATTTTTTTTGCCGTAGCTTGTTTGAAACTATTGGTAGTCATCGTGAAGAATGCCAATACAACGGATGTCTTGTTTCTTGTTAGTTAGAGTACGAACTTGATATTTCTGACACGCTGCACAACGTACTTGTGTTCGTCATTGATACATAGTCTGTGTGACATCATCGTCTTCTATTCTATAGCTTCTTAAAACGTACTAATAATCGACGTCCATGATGTTATTCTTTAGTGTTGTGTGATTATAGTGTGTACCTATTTCTTTCCCTTACCCTTCTTTCCCGCTATTTCGGGATTCTTGGCCATGCGGAACTTGGTAGGAGTGACCTCCAAGATCTCGTCAGCCGCAATGTATTCGACACAAGAGTCGAGGGACATTTCAATAGGGGAGATGATTCCGGTCGTGATACCCTTGGTAGCTGACCGCATGTTGGTGAGTGCTTTGGTCTTGCAAACGTTAACTTCCAAGTCGCCTGGGCGCTGGTGGATTCCAACACTAAAATGGTGAAAGAAAAGGATCCATAAGGGTATGCCATGGTAAAATGAATTACAACAACAACAACAACAACAGCAGCAGCAAAAAGAAGAAGAAGAACAACAACAACAACAACAGCAGCAGCTGCAAGAAGACTTCAGACGGGTGGAGCATGCACGTACATCATGCCTTTGTAGACATCGTCACCAACGCTACAGAACATGTTTCCACGAACTTGAGCTCCTTCAATTCCGAACGTAGTCACGGGTCCATCGGCAAAGGCCAGCAGGGATCCCTTATCGCGAGCTTGGATGGCTTCTTGGATTTTGGGACGGTACGAATCGAAAACACTGTCAATAATGGCACTTCCGCGAGTGGCGGTCAAAAGCGACGATCGCAGACCAAGCATTCCTCTGGTAGGAACCAAATACTTGATGACGGACATGCTTTCCTCCAATCCCATGTCTTGCAGCTCTCCCTTGCGTGTGTTCAAAAGATCAATGACGCTTCCACTGTATTCTTCTGGGACGCGAACTTCAACTGCTTCCCACGGCTCTTCTGTTTTTCCGGTTTCTTCGTTTTGCTTGTAAATAACAGTTGGGGGTCCAACTTCCAACTCGAAACCTTCTCGACGCATATTTTCAATGAGAACTGTCAAGTGAAGCTGTCCACGCCCAGACACAGTGTACCGATCGGCTGATTCACTTTCTTCCACCTGGAGAGCAACGTTGCGGTCCAGTTCCTTGAAGAGACGATCGCGAATCATTCGACTGGTCAAGAATTTTCCTTCCCTTCCTGCCAGGGGGCTCTTGTTAACTCCAATGGTCATTCGAACGGTGGGCTGTTCGATGGCGATGGGGGGAAGCGGCTCGGCCGCGTTGGCTCCGCCATTCTCGTTGGTCACCAGGGTATCTCCAATTTCGACATTTGCGAATCCACCAAACATGATAATTTCTCCAGCGCTTGCAGCAGCCACCTCCTTTTTTCCTAGATTGTCAAAGATAAAGAGATCGCTCAGACGGCCTGTCTTTTTGGGAGTATCGGGCCGGGCGAGTGCAACGGCCTGTCCGGCCTTGATGGATCCGTTAGAGATGCGGGCGATTCCCAATTTTCCCTTGAACGGATCGTAATCAATGTTACTGATCAATGCTTGCAGCTTGTTAGGTTCGGTCGATTCGGCCGATGGCGGATCAATAGATTCGACAATGGCATCAAACAAAGGTCCCATATCGTCCGCCAGAGCATCGGGTTCGTGTCCTGCTTTTCCTAAAAGACCCGATGCAAAGACGGTACGGAAATCAGTCTGTACGTCCGTGGCACCGAGTTCCACAAACAGATCAAAGACGCTGTCAACGACAAAATCTGGTCGTGCCGCTGGTCGATCAATCTTGTTCACGACGACCAAGGCCTTCATTCCTCGCTGCAATGCCTTATCGAGGACGAATCGTGTTTGTGGTTTGGGTCCCTCTACACTGTCCACGACCAGCAACACGCCGTCGCACATGTTGAGAACTCGTTCTACTTCTCCTCCAAAATCTGCGTGACCTGGTGTGTCCATAATGTTGACCTTGTACCCATTGTTCATAACGGCCAAATTTTTAGCCAGAATAGTAATTCCGCGTTCCTTTTCCTGATCTTCATTGTCCATGACGCGCTCACCGGCTTCATCTGCCTTGGCCTGGTCGCGAAAGACACCCGATTGTCTTTCATATTCATCATATTATATAGAAGGTGGTAGTGATGGTGGACAATGGACAACACGAAGCAGCAGTGTGAGTATGATGTGCAGGAGTGACAGAGATGAAAAAAAAAATTGAAAAAATGACTGTACTGAGTACAATTTTGTTCCAAACGTTTTTAAAAACAAATACTATAGAATCATAATAAAATAAAACCGCCCACCAAGCGCACACACACACACACTCCTTTCATAATATAAAATCGTACCGAATTAAAGCATCAACGAGTGTCGTTTTTCCATGATCGACGTGTGCAATCACTGCAATGTTACGAATCTTGTTCGTTTCAACGATATTGGATGTTGATGACGATGACGATGATGCATCTTCCACAAGTGCCGACATGGAAGTTGTAATAACAGTACGACGACTGCTGCTACTACCACCAGTACTCGTACGTGTCGGCATAGTGTGGGTGGTAAATGCCCAGACGTGTGGTGCTTGTAATGCCCAGAGACAGCTCATGATGACGAACAGTAGTTGTTGGGAGAAGAAACGCTTCATAATGGTTGTTGGTTGTTGCGTTGTTGCTACTATGCACACTACTAGTGATGATGAATAATTTTTTTTTGTGTGTTGGCGAGAGTGTCCTTCTTACTAGCTTTCGCGTTTGGTATTTTCTGTGCTTTGTGTGTTTGTGGATGCGTGGATGTGTGCGGAATGACAAAGTAAGTAGACTATAAGGTAGACGATTTAAGACACGCCTACTCGTATGCTGCTAACTACTTTTTATAAGTTTTGATTCTCGTCTCTTACTACAGTAGCTACTAGGTACGTACCATACAAAGAAAGAAAAGAAGAAGAAAAAACGTGTGTGTTTGTCGCGTCACAGTACCAGGGTAGTCTACTAGTAGTTTTCGGATTGCATATGTAACTGGTACTGTATTTTTTATTTATTTTGGCTCGATCCCTCGTCATTCATTTTGGATTCATTCCATGATTCAATTCAGTCTCTTGACTGACATTTTATTATTTTTTGGGTGGCTGCCAAATGGGTGGTGTGATGGAGATGGGAAAAACGTACTCGGGGGAGTATGTGGTGAAAACTTTTTTTGCAGTTCTGACGATTGTATCTTTATCCCTATTATAGTAAAATGAAATTGAGTTCTGCTCGCTCGCCAGATTTTGAAACAAATGATGACAAGACTCACAACCGAGTTTTAAGTCTTGTTAAATTATTAAGAATGGATGATAAACCAACAAAGCTTTGCTTGCAACGAATCGGAGGAGTATCATTATTTAGACACACACTGTTTTAATTACCAACACAACGTTCACACAACTCCAACTATCAATATATTATTATTTATCATTAGTTGTGCGAAAGAAGAAGACCACACCCTGAAAGTCCAGTACCAAAACAAAAGCAAAACAACGACTACGAATCGTACCGTCTCTGTTGCTGCTACTACACCCATCAACACTGAACCACCCACCAACACTCTTCGTAAAACAAACACACTGATACTGTAGAAGGAGTGAGTCAAAAAGTCCAACCAACCAACCAACCAAAAACGCCACTACTAGTAGTAGCTAACTAGACTTCTGTACAGTGCAATAAAAATTACTCAGTACCTCTTGACACAGCAGCAACTCCTCTCTCTTTTCTTACATACGGAATTCTTCACACATACTGTACATACTAGTACATACTAGACTACGAGTACCAGGTAGTAAAAAGACAGACCATGGAATTATCACCCTTCCTTTACAACCAACAACAATCTGGCGAAACTGTTGTTACAACAGCAACAACAACAACAAACAGTATGAATTGTGATTCAACTAGAAACATCAACAACAAGACAACAACAGCGAGTGCAGCACGACGACGAAAACATTTGTTGAACAGTACACATTGGATGGATTCGGCCGTTATGAATTTGGTTACGGGTTGTAATCTTTGTGGTACCTACGTTCACGGTCAAGTCCAACAGGAACTGTTGTTTGGAATGAACCGCAAATACGACTACGACTACAACTACAACTACGACAGTCGTGGCGACAACGACGATGACGACTATGACGTTCATCAAGGAAAGATTGGAAACTTTGATGATATAGAACGACAAGTACAAGTACGACTCTTTCAAGCACTATTGTTTGATGAATCATCAATACGATTGGAATATGATGATGACGATGGTGACGACGACGATGATGGTAACGGTAACGACAGCAACAACCATAGTACTAACGAATCCAGAAATTGTAATTGCGGTTCCAATGCTGCAACTGCTGAGTAGTGATACAACAGTTTGTTTTCTTTTTTTCAGCAAGCAAGAAATTAAAATAATGAATGGATTACTTGTCATGTGATAGTAATAATGTAACTGATACCTGTACATACAGCATACAGCTAGCTAGCTAGGAGAGAGTACACAACACACAGTACTACTGTAGCTAGTATTCTTGTTTCGTAGAGCAGTTACAGTAGTAGCTAGGATACTGTACTGTACATGAACGGTGGCCAGGACAAACAAACGCATCATCTACCAACCATCCAAATTAGTTCTTCCGTTCCTCTGCTTGGCCACGCAATCTCTTCTGTGATCCGTCTTTTGCTTCCGATGACGCCTGCGACACCAAAGATGTTGTTCTTGTTGTTGATAATGATGAGGAGGAGGAAGAAGAGGAGGAAGAAGAAGAGGAGGAAACTTCCACCCTTTTTCGTTTCACAGACCTTCGTGTAGTCTCTCCTGTATCGCTCGGTTCATTCACCGTAGTCGCAGAACATTCATCGCGACCATCATCACCACCACCATCACCATTTTTATCATCATAAGCATCATCATCATCATCATCAATTACAACATGAAACCCTTCGTACTTTACCAAAAACTTGTAAATATCTTGTACAGTCTTTATCTTGTCGTTCAAACCATTTAAAGCATCATACGAGCAAGCAATTTGTGGCCAGTCGAATCCATGTTCTAGTACTCCCTCGCGAACCGCATCTCTCTGCGCTTCCGTGTATATAAAGGGACCACCATTACCACCACCACCACCACCACCACCACAGTCCAAGTCATTGGCATCGACGTCGTTCTCATCTTCACCTTCCACTTCTAGTACGACTAGCCGTTGTTGTCGTGGAAGTAGATTATATGCTTCCTTGCGTACCGCGAGCTGTCGACAGTGACGAAGTATCTTGCCAATGTCCAATCCACCCAGTTGTGACAACTTTACGAGGCATCGAAAATCAGCGCAATCGAGGAGCATGCTGCTCTCTTTCCCTCTCGTTTCGTAGAGGTGGCTCGTTCGTCGAGCCAACTCCACGACAGCGTTCACGACGCCAGGATGATTTGATCCCCAAAGATGGCAGGTAACCATCACCTTACAGTACACTGCAGCAGCAGCATACGAGGAATCCAATTCCTCCAATGATGCTGCAACGTCTTCGGATCGTTTCGTCGTCCCGGTAAGCAAAGAGGTTTCGAACATTTCTGGAAGAGCGTCATCAACGGGAAGACCACAGTCCAAATCATCAAAGTTGCTAGAAGCATCCGAAAATTTCGCTTTATCATTATCAACACTCCAGGACCAATTTTTCTCGTCGAGAAAGTCATTTAATAGAGAAAAATGCTGCTGCTGCTGCTGCTGCTGCGACGCCGACGAGGAGGAGTCATGGCTCCCCGCCAAAGCTAGAGGACCACACAGCAAATGGGTAAAGTGCTCTTCCATCTCCATTATTTCCTTGGAAGACATGCTCCAAGTTGGAAACGGCAGGGCAAGATAATGAGGATACCAGTATGCGACAAGGTCAGCACCCCACCATTCATTCGATGACTTCCGAGCTTCCATTGTGTCATGGTCAATGGTTAGTCCTGGTTTCAGAAAGGCACATTCATTGCAGTCAGCTCGAGTACATGCGGCACCCCCAGTCGAGGATATATCGAGACCAAGCGGCCCAAGAGCTAAAACCAGGTCTTTCCAACAATCGATATTTTCGTGGTTGTTTTCTATAGCTGCAGCCAATAGCTTCAGTCTTGCATCATTACATTTGTTCTGCTCTGGCGTCGTTGCTTCAAAGTGCTTGAAGGAATGTCTTGATCGTTCTTGGAGCGCCCACTGTGTTACGTGATAGCGATGTAAACGACAGATATCTTCTAATTTCCTCTTGTTTGTACAAGCACTGCCCGCCAACAGTGCAACCACTTGTTTCCACTCGAGAAAGGACGAGATGGCGAGATGTCCTCTCATGGACCCCTGCTGGTGTCGACAGAGGCTCGCGATCAAATTCAGTGCTTTTTGGCAACTTTTTCGCACTTCCTGGAATTTCGGCAGCGCCTTTCGTATCGCGCACTGCTGCAACGTACTCTTTTGAGTCAAGGAGCTCTTGGAAAAAAAGTTGTCTTTGTCTTTTTCCAACCTTGTGGTATAAAAGACGGACGGAAAGGGCAACGCCTCTGAGCCCAAACGGTTTCCCGAGCACAGCAGCATTGATGCTGACAGAACAGCCAAATACCATTCATAGTAGCTGATTTCAAAGGGATCTCGTTGAATACAACACGTCTTGAAGAGCTTGGCTGCTTGATGGAGAGCAAATTCAAGTTCTCCAATACGAACCGTTGATCCGTCCATTGCAATTGACCACTGCGAAACTTCCTTATCTTCTACTAGCATATTCTCATCTTCCAAGTGCTCAAGTAAATGACGAAAGACATCGAAAGGAGTCCTTGTCTTGCGGTCGTCAAGGCTTCTTGAAAGAATATCGGCCGCTGAAGCCGGCAAAATTCGGGCAATCGCTGAAAGACCAAAAGTCAAATGTACACGGGGAAAGGCCTGCAAGCCGTTGTGTAACCGAACATCCTTGCAGAATTCGAAAAGTTTATCTGCAACTTTGTTAATGGGCAAGATCTCGCATCTTGAGGATGTGACAGGGACTCCTTCCCAGTCTTCGTCGGTTACTTCTGCGGAACCCTCGGTCGGTGGTAGATTACTATTAGAGGAATTTATGTGCAGGAGCGATGGCGTTTGAGGAAAACCACTCGCCACGTATTTACAAAACCCCATGGTTGCTCTATAGAGTTGAACCAACGGAATCTCCGTGTCGGGATACTTCTCTATGAAAAGCTTGTAAAGCTCATTTTGCGATCGCATTGGTGCCTGCTCGATGAAAGTGGACAACATTTCTTGTAGATCTTTAATTTTGTCGTCTGTATCCAGTTCCAGGCTAGTTTCGCGATATTCATATAGGCTCGCGAGTCGATCCAGTAAGGACGCCATCGTAAGCGTGTAGCTTGCTTCGTCGACGGGCCCCGAATGACGGTACACAGTGTGTTTGTCACTCGGTCCAAACATAATGTTTGTCTCGTCCATGGGACCAACAGGGATCGGAGGCGACGTTCCTGGGATATGGACATAGCCAACTGAAGGTCGTAACAATGCAATTGTGACCCCGTCGGCCGGTTCTTCGTCGTCGCCTTGATGGTCTTGAAGAGGTGGTTTCATCATGATGTTTGGATATTGGTACGTGCTGTACTTCTTAATCAATCGATTCCGTTCGTGTTGCATTTTCTGACTAGACATTCGCTCCAAAGTATAGCCGATCAATCTAGGAGCTGTAAAGGTTGGCTCTGAACTCCTGGTCAGATTTTCAGCAAATTTCAATGATTGCATCCCCAAACGTTTCGCAACTATGAATCTGGCACGTCCACTGCTCCACTGATGATTGATAAAGGTCTCCATGTTAGTTCCTTGTATTTCTGTTTGGAGCAGTAGCAAAAACAATCGACGGCTTCTGTAATGGTCAGAAAAGCACCACATGGCCCGCAAAAACCGATCATCCTGTCGGTCCTTCCAACTACGACCACTTTTCGAAAATCTCACAATGTGCCGTGCTGCCATTAGTGCGAGTTGTTGGTGGTGTAAAAAGTTGCCATGTACGTACACAGAATGATGACAAGGCAATTGGAAATAAATATTCTCATCCGGTGATCCACTTGCAAGTTCTCTTGGTGCGTAACATCGAAGAATGGACAACTCGGCATCATCCGTTACGCTGTTCCCCTCGAGCAGGCCAAGATACGTCTTGCATTGTTTTTGTTTTGCGTCTTTCTGTTCGGGATCTTCTTCATCATCATCATCGTCATCGTCATCGACGTCGTCCAGTACTGCCGTCGGTGCCGATGTTACAAGGTCAACATCGGGCAATGCTAGACGGTACGAAAAATCCAGCTCTGTTTTGGTCGGTGCGCTCCGTCCTACTTCCCAATAATTGGTACGCTCGTGATGGTAGGTCTTTTGGAACTTGGCAATCAAAGCTTCCGTTTTTGCTTTTTCTATCTCTGTAACGTCAGGTCCAGGTTCATTCTTTTTTTCTTCCAATGCCAACAACCTTTCGAATACTTGATTGTCTTTGTCTGCTTGGTTTGATGAAGGATATCCCTGGTCGTCTTGTTGTTTTTGTTGTTGTTGGTCGTCTTGTTGTTGTTGTTCCCGAGAGTTGTCAATAAAAGAATCGTCTTGTTCTGCATTGCTTTTGTGCATGCGTTCCGAAGTTTCCTCGGTAGAATATTGTTGTATTTCGTTTCTTTTATTCTGATCATCGTCACTACTACTTCTTGTTCGCGTCGGTTGTTGTTGTCTTTGTTGTTGTTGTCTTTGTTGTTGTTGTTGTTGCTGTTGTTGTTGCTGTTGCAAAAACTGTACGGCTCTGCATTTCACGGCACCTCCCACATCTTCTTCTGTTTGCATATTCAATCGTCGAAACTTCCACTTGCTACGAATTTTACGCCATTCGTGCCTCCGATCTAATCTCAGTCGCTTCCAATGCGTTAATTGGTGGTACCGCTTGTTCTTTTCTCGTAGGACAGGTGTCGTCGTCGTGTTTTTCTCGTCGTCGTCGTCGTCGTCGTCGTTGTCGTCGTCGTCGTGATCTGTTCCATTATTATTGTCGTTGTTGTTGGGACGAGGTCGTTTGCGTCGCCGCAACAGGGGATTAAAAAGGCAAGAATTGTTACTTTGGGATATTGATGAATGCTGTAATATAGCGGTGTTGTTTTTAGTAGTAGTAGTTGTTGTAGTAGTAGTTGTCGTTGTCGAAGAAGAACCGTAAAATGTCTTCAAAATAGATTCAACTGTTGCATCAATTTTACCATCGTCAATCACTTTTCCTACGGAACTATTATTTCCTTCTTCTTCTGCTACTACTTCTTCTACTACTACTACTACTTCTCGTTCCTTCTTCTCGACGGCGTCTCTTCTTCTTTTGTCCTGTGAAGAATTCTTTGGTTTCGATGTACGATTCGTTGTTGTTGTTGTTGCTGCTGCTGCTGCTGTTGTTGTTGTTGCTTTACCACCATTGTTATTAGCATCCTCCACTTGTTGCTTTCCTTCGTCGGATACCTTTGCGTCCTTATCCTTCGTATCATCATCCTCATCAACATCATCATCACTGTTGTTATAGCTGTAAGTAGCACTGATGATCCTATCATCAGCAATATCATCATCAACATCAACATCATCAACATCACCGTAAATAAGCCGGCTTAAAAATGACATAGTTTGAAGAGGGAGATAGATGTACAGTAGTAGACTACTGTACTACCTAAAATGACCTTGTACTGCAACTCTTAGTTTTAGGTAGAGTATGAATTTGCATGTTCATTCACAATAGATTAATGTAAGAAGTAGACTAATTAAGCAATCATCACAATGATTACAATGGTTGATTGGACATGAGATGCTCTATCAAACAATACAAAAATATTATATTATAATTACACGATAGGGTACAGTAGTCTACTACTACTTGTTACTACTGTAGCTAGTAGTAGTAGTACTCTACTATGTTTCAGGTTTTAGCTATCATACTACTAGAGCTACTGTAGTAGGAGTAGTAACCAGCCATTACTCGCACACTACTGAAACAACTCTTCAACATTAGGAATAGAGTGAGATACTATCCAAATTCAGTACTGGTACAGATTAAGTGGTTCCTTCTTCTTCTTCTTCTTCTTCTTTTTGTGAAGGTTGTTGTTGCTGTTGTCTGTCCCGAACAGGTTTGCACAATTGTCGATGTACTACGCTTGGTCCGTGCTGGTGCAATGCCTGGATATGATCTCGCGTGGGATATCCACCGTGTTCTGCAAACCCGTACAGTGGGTACTGGATTGCCAAATCGGACATTATGGTCTCGTGATGACACCGTGCAATAATAGATGCAAGTGCTACCGTATATACAATTTCATCCGCTCGTTTCAAAGGACGAGCAGAGATCATGGAAAGTTTTCCAGGACTTTTGTGACCATCGACGATGCAATAAAATAAACAAGAAGAATCGTCAGCACCATCATCATCGTCAGTATCAATATCATTATCATCATCTTTCGTTGGAGAAAGATCAAGATGATGATGATGATGATGATGAAGTAGCTTATCTCTTACTGCTTCGATACATTCCTGAAAGCATTCTTGTGTTGCCTGCTCCAAAGACGTACTGTCAATTTCTGTGCTCGATCGTGTAGCAACACTCCAAACGAACGTGTCGGGCCGACACATGATTTCGCTGTGTATTCGATCTCTTGTTTCCTTGGACAATAATTTGCTGTCATCGACACCATCGATAATGGCACTTTCTGCTGCTGTCGTTCTTGAAGGTAAAATACAACAGCAGGCAGCTACCAACGGACCCGCCAAGGTTCCCATTCCGGATTCATCACTTCCCAGAATGAATCGAAAACCGCGCTGGTGTAGATCTTGTTCAATGATCAGTGTATCCTTGAAAGGACGTTTTCGTAAAGGTAAATTCTTCTTGCGATGTTTGGAGGCAAATCCTTGAACACAACCAAAACCACTGATACAACCACCATTACCATCACCATCACCATTACCATTACGACAAGATAAACGTATGGATCCAATCATCTGCAGCATATTAATGATAATCACAGCGAGATGGATGGCTCTCATGCTCTCATTTCTCATTATCCTTTTACTTTTACACTTCCTTTCCTCGTCCTTGATCTTTACTTCCTGTGCTTTCTCGAACGACTTAGTTTCGCTCTTTAACTTTCTTAACTTTAGTTCATTCATCGCCGATTACTATTTACTGTATGTATCGTCATTTTCATCGATCATCATCATCATGTCTTTTTCTGGCTGTGCTCACATCTGCTATTCTGCTATCTACTAGTAGAGTGTCTACTATAAGAGCATCTCAGAGCCAGCCGAAGGGAACGTGAGACAAGGAGACCCGAATCCGACGTCACCGGAATGACCCGAAATGCCCCATCCCGTCTCCCACTCAGAAACAGGAACACATCGGGAGAAATCGGAT
>Ga0100380_10003692_pt1 | contig 16202 bp, 12 predicted proteins | sample CryGeymeta201504_FD_80417 | JGI IMG/M metagenome (GOLD analysis project Ga0100380, IMG submission 80417) | Groundwater microbial communities from Crystal Geyser aquifers in Utah, USA - Crystal Geyser metaG 2015-04 | ecosystem: Environmental > Aquatic > Deep subsurface > Groundwater | place... | reverse complement strand
TTCTTACTGGTGGTAGTGGTTCAGACATCCTCACAGGTGACAGTGGTAATGATACCCTCAATTTAGGTCGCAATGATCGTATGAGTGATATTGTTCGCTATAGTTTAGGAAGTGGTGTTGACACTATTAACGAATTTGTTAAAGGAAGCGATAAATTAAGTTTCACCAATATCTCATTTATCGATGTTAAAGTATCTGGTTTTAATACAGAATTACGATTAGGAAATGGTATTTCTGGTGACGGAGATTTCGGTACAGGAAGCCTTTTAGTTACTATAAAAGATACCACAGGATTTTCTAGCGCTCAATTAGGTGTTAATGGTAGCAGTTTAGATGTTGCAAATACGGCTCAATTTTTCTTTGCTTAAGTTATTCTGAAAAATCCTCCTAAATCATTAGGAGGCAAATATTCATCCTTGCACTTTTTTTGATTAACTGAAGAAAAACTGATTGATAATGAAAGTGACAATATTTTATTTACCCAAACTTATCAATCATGACAGAAATTAACTGGCAAAAACTGCAAAATGGCTCTGATATTCGAGGTGTTGCTTTAACAGGAGTAGCAGGAGAAGAAGTTAACCTTACTCCTGAAGTTGTCGCCATTATTAGCAAGGCTTTTTCTTTATGGTTAAGTCAACAAAAACATAAACCCACTTCTGAGTTAACTATTTCTTTAGGTAGGGATAGTCGTTTATCGGGTGAAACTTTAATGAATGCTTCTCTCAATGCGATCGCCAGTTTAGGGGTAAAGGTGTATGATTTTGCCATGGCTTCCACTCCTGCTATGTTTATGAGTACGATTACAGAAGGTTATAAGTGTGACGGTGCAATTATGTTAACCGCTAGTCATCTGCCTTTTAATCGTAACGGCTTGAAGTTTTTTACCGATAAAGGAGGTTTAGAAAAACAAGATATTACCGAAATTCTTGCCATAGCACAAAAAAGAGAGTTTCCGAAAATTGAAGAAAAAGGTAACATCGAAAAACGTGATTTTATGTCGGTTTATGCTAACCAATTTGTTACCAAAATTCGAGAATCTGTTAACCATCCTGATAATTATGAAACTCCCTTACAAGGCTTGAAAATTATTGTAGATGCAGGAAATGGTGCTGGTGGTTTTTATGCTACGAAAGTTTTGTTACCTTTAGGCGCAGATATACAAGGCAGTCAATTTTTAAATCCTGATGGTAATTTTCCCAATCATATTCCCAACCCTGAAAATAAAGAAGCTATGATGTCCATTTCTGAGGCGGTGATTAATCATCAAGCCGATTTTGGTATTATATTTGATACTGATGTAGATCGCAGTGCCGCCGTTGATAGTCAAGGAAAAGAATTAAATCGTAATAAATTAATTGCCTTAATTAGTGCCATAATTTTAAAAGAACATCCACAAAGTACTATTGTTACTGATTCTATTACTTCCGATGGTTTAACTCAATTTATCGAAGAAGAATTAAAGGGAAAACATCATCGTTTTAAAAGAGGTTATAAAAATGTAATTAATGAGGCTTTACGGTTAAATCAAGAGGGTGTAGAATCATGGTTAGCCATCGAAACTTCGGGACACGCTGCGTTAAAAGAAAATTATTTTCTCGATGATGGTGCATATTTAGTTACTAAATTATTAATCGAATTGGCTAAATTAAAACTAGAAAATAAAAATTTAATTGACTTAATTAATAGACTAAAAGAACCCGTAGAAAGTGAAGAATTTAGGTTAATAATTACCGCAAAAAATTTTAAAGAATATGGAACTCAAATTATCGAAAAATTAACAGCATTTAGTGCTAGTCAAACTGACTGGAATATTGTGCCTAATAATTATGAAGGTATTAGGATTTCTTGTGAAAATGAATCAGAAAAAGGGTGGTTTTTATTACGTTTATCTCTTCATGATCCAGTTTTACCCTTAAATATAGAAACAAATATTGAAGGTGGAGTAAATAAAATAGCTAGTCGTTTATGGACATTTTTTGATCAATTTGAAGAATTAAATTATCATCATTAGAAGCTGTTTAAAAAGCCCCCAACTTTGGGGGAGTCAAACTTGTGAAAGTCCCCAGTATTGGGGATTTAGGGGCAAATAAAATAAAAGGTAATAACAAATAATATTACGAAGACAAGTAATTCTCAATTCCTAATTTATTAATTTGTTTAAAAAAGCTAATAAATCTTCTTCTCTAAATGGTTTACTAACTAACCAACCTTGAATAAAATCACATTTAAGTTGTTTCAATAATTTTTTTTGATTATCTGTTTCTACTCCCTCAGCTACTACTTTCATTTTATAGCCTTTAGCTAAAGTAATTACTGCGGAAACTAGGGCTTGATCTTGTTCATTAATTGCTAAATCACTGATAAAAGATTGATCTATTTTAACAACATTAAAAGGGAATCTTTTTAAGTAACTAAGAGAAGAATAACCCGTACCAAAATCATCTAAAGAAAATTTTACTCCTAGTTGTGATAATTCATTAATAATAATTTCAGTTTTATCTACATTTTGCATTAAAATAGTTTCGGTAATTTCTAGTTCTAAATATTCAGGATTAAATTGTGTTTTATGTAAAATATTTTTGACTTGTTGAATGAAATTATCTTGTTGAAATTGTTTAACAGAAACATTAACAGCTATTACCATTTTAGGATAACCTAAATCTTGCCATTTTTTCCCTTGCAAACAAGCAGTTTCTAAAACCCATTCACCAATAGGAATAATTAAACCTGTCTCTTCCGCTAAAGGAATAAATTTTGATGGAGAAACCACTCCTAAATCTGGATGTTGCCAACGTAATAAAACTTCTAATGCACTAATTTTATTAGTATTTAAGTCTAATTGTGGCTGAAAATTTAAGAATAATTCTTGATTATCTAAAGCGTTATATAAACTATTTTCTAACTCAAATAATAACATCTGTTCACCGCTTAATTGAGTTGTATAAAACTGACAATTATTTTTACCCATTTGTTTAGCTCGAAATAAGGCTATATCGGCATTTTTAATTAAAGTTTTTTCTTCTAAACCATCTTTAGGATAAATAGAAACGCCAATACTACAAGTAACGTAAATAGTATATTTTTTTATGATAAAAGGTTCTTTTAAACTATTAATAATCTTTTGTGCAATTTGATTTATTCTGGGTAAATTATCCTTTAAAGGCACAATGACAGTAAATTCATCTCCTCCCCACCGTGCGAGAAAACAATCTTCTGGAAGGTTAGAAACTAGACGATAAGAGAAATTTTCTAATAGTTTATCTCCTGTTGTATGATTTAAAGTTTCGTTGATATTTTTAAAGCGATCTATATCAATAAAAAAAATAGCAAGTTGCTCATTATTTGTTTTAACATTATTAAGATATTGTTCTAATTTCCAATAAAAAAATTCTCGATTAGGAATACCTGTTAAAGAATCATGAAAAGCCTGATATTTTAGTTTTTTTTCTGAAATTTTACGTTTAGTAATATCAAAAATATAGCTCCTAATAACGTTTTGTTTCGATAAATAATGTATATATTGGTCAAAATATTTATCTTTAATTTTTATTTCTCTAATAATCAATTCTCCGTTAATCTGATTAGTATTACGAGTTAAACCAGCAATTAAAGGGTTAGTAATATTCTCTTCATTAAATAATTCACTAAAACATAAATTTGCAGCAGGGTTACTATAAATTATTTTGCCATTAAGATCAAATTCTATAATGGGATTTGGAGACAATTCAGGAAAAGAAGCTAACCTTTTAATATCTTTTTGACTAAGATTTTGATTGAGATTTTCTTCCGAAAGAATTAAAGTATTTTGTAATTGTTCTCTTGTTAATTCAGAAGATAAAGCTATATTATTTTGCTGAATTTTTGAGTTTAAATCACAAAAAGGGAAATATTCTGATAACGCATTTTCTTGTTTATAAATAGCTTTTATTTCACTGCTACCAAACATAATAATATCACCATCTTCTAGTTGATGATAAATAGTTTTTTTTTCGTTAACGACAATACCATTTTGACTTCTTTGTCCTTTTAAATCACCATCAATTAAAATATATGAACTGTTATCTTTTCCTACATCTTTTCTGATTAAAGTGGCATGATTTCTCGATACAGCTTCGGAATATAATTTAATATTACTATCAGAATGACGACCTATAGAATAAACACTTTCGGTTAAAGAAATTACTATTTTTTCACTACAATTTTCAGGAGATAGGAATAAAAAATGATTTTTTTTTTGATTGGGATTAGGCATAAATATATTTACTCTAAATCATAATTAGAACGTGCTAAAAATGTAGTTATTTCCTCGACATTGACAGGTACACTTAACCAATTACCTTGTATTTCTTTGCATCCTAATTGTAATAATTTTTCAACTTGTGCTTTTGTTTCTACTCCCTCAGCTACTACCCTCAAATTAAAACTTTCTGCAATGGCAATCATTGCCGTAATCATAGCTTTATCTTGATTATTATTGATAAAATTTTGTATCACAGGAAGATCAATTTTTAAAGTGGAAAACTGAAATTGTTTTAAATAACCTAAAGCCGAACTACCACTACCAAAATCATCTAAAGCCACTCTTACTCCTAATTGTGTTAATTCTGTCAATGTTTTTGCCGCTAATTCTATATCTGTGCCGATGGTTTTTTCTGTAATTTCTAACTCTAATAAATTGGGATCTATTTGAATTTTATATAAAATATTTTTAATCATTCCCGCAAAATTAGGTTGATGAAATTGCTGATTAGATATGTTAATACAAATTGGTTGATTTGTTAAATTCAAATTATCTCTTTGCCACAATTGTCTTTGAAGACAAGCGGTTTCAATTACCCATTCTCCGATAGGTACAATTAAACCTGTTTCTTCTGCTAAAGGAATAAATTGATCTGGAGTAACTCTACCTAAATCAGGATGATCCCATCTAATTAACGCTTCTAACCCTGTTATAGTATAGTTTTCCGTGTCAATTTGTGGCTGATAATATAATGAAAACTCATTTCTATGCAAAGCGTGGGCTAATAATTTTTCAATTCTCAGTAATCTTTCAATTTCTACCTGTATTTTAGGATCAAAGAATTTATAATTATTACTTCCTGCTTCTTTACTCTTAAATAACGCAGTTTGTCCTTGATTAAGTAAAATCTCTGCTGTTACATTTGTCGCTTCTTGAGATTTAATGGCGATACCCATACCACTTTTTATATGTATTTTTTTATTTTCGAGAAAAAATGGCGGTTTTAAAGATTCTAACATCCGATTACAAACTCTTCCGACATCTTTAATACTTCTAACTTGAGGTAAAAGACAAATAAACTGTGATAATTCCCAGTGTGCTACGGTATCCCCCGAACGTAAAGACGCTCTTAAACGTTTCCCGAAACCATCTAAAATATTCGATTTCAGGCTATAGGAAAGGTTTTCTTGATTTTCTTCCAAAATTTCTAATTCAAGGAAAATTATGCACAATAAACCCGTATAACGACGACTATTAGCAATGGCAGTATTAAACTGTTCCATAAATAATTGCCGATTCGGTAAACCTGTTTCTAAATCATATAATCCCTGTTCTTGAATAAAAGTCTCTTGATGAATATTTTTTGTAGCAGGACGTACAGCAAAAGAAAGGATAGTTTGATCTCCGTAGCTAACCCAAGTAATATTAGATTCTAGTTCAACTAATAATTTATTTTTACTTTGATAATTAAATTGTTTCAAAAAGTTTTTTTCTTTTTTGGAGGCTAAAATTAAGTCAATCTGTTCATCTAAAGTGGCGGTATTAAGATCAATTAAATCATATAATTTTAAAGAATAAACTTCCTCTAAACCATAACCAAGTAAATCAGCTAAAGCATTGTTTGCTTCTAAAATCTTTTTGTTATTAGCATCTACTAAAAAAATTCCTTCTTTTGTTTGACTAATAAACGCTTTATATCTTTGCTCACTTTCCTTTAATTGAGTTTCTAAAACCTTTCTTTTCGTAAAATCAAAAACATAACTTCTAATTAATTTTTTGTCCGATAAATAATGAATATATTGTTCAAAAACTTGATCTTTTATGGTAACTTCTCTTACAAATAATTTATTATTTTTACCATGATTTTCAATATTTTTAATTAAACCTAATAAAAGAGGATGATTTTCCGTTATCGGACTATTTTTTAATTCAGGAAATTTAGTTACTGCCGAAGGATTTAGATAAGTAATTTTCCCTTCCCAATCCATTTCAATGATCGGATTTGGACTTAATTCAGGAAAAGAAGCTAATTTTGTAATCTCAGAATCACCGTTAGAGTTTCTGGCACTGAAAGTATCACTATCCCCTGATTCCATATTAGGTTCAGAAATCACTAAAGTCTGTTTCATCTCACGATGTTGAGTCGCATTTTGACTTAGAGTCTGTACTTTATTATTACTACGAACAGTACTTTCAGATTCCACCGATTGCTGAAAATCTCCTGATTGTAATAAAGCTAAATCAGATATATTATTTAACACATAATAACTACCTTGAATTTCTAAACCAAAGCGAATTATATCTTCGTGTTTTAACTCTTGAACTAAACATCTTTTATCATTAATAAATATCCCATTTGTGCTACGATTACCTTGTAAATCACCGTCTAAAAGCCAATAAGAAAAAGCCCTATTTTTCATATCCGTTCGACGTAATAAAGTGGCATGAAAACGGGATACTTTTTTTGAGATTAAAGGAATTTTATTACGAGGATCTCTTCCGATGGAATAATTTGCTTCCTCTAAAATAATAGTTTGTCTTGAATTTTCATCTTCTAATACTAAAACATGAGTTGTAGTTTGTAAATCTTTATTTAAACTTGTTTTTATATAGTCGCTATTCATAGGATTTTAAAATAATAATAATGTAACTTCGATAATTAATTTTAATAGTTAATTCATGATAGAATACTCCGATTTATGAAGAAAATTAGTTGCTTCTTTAAAAGGTAAAGGACGACTAAATAAATTACCCTGAATTTCCAGACAACCTAAATCTCTAAGTAATTCCATTTGTTCTAATTTTTCTATACCTACAGCTACCAATCGACTACCATAACCTTGACAAAAAACTGCCATTCCTTGAATGAGCGCTTTGTATTTAATATTTTCTTCTAATTGATTAACCACGCTAGGACTAATTTTTATTGTATCAAAAGACACTTTTTGTAAATGAACTAAAGCGGAATTTCCAGCACCAAAATTGTCAAAACATAAACGAACTTTTAAAGCAGATAATTGAGCTAAAATTTCGTAAGCTGATTCTGCATTTTGGAGAAAGCAATTTTCAGTAATTTCTAATTCTAATAATTCTGGTGGTAGTTCACTTTGGTCTAAAATTTTTTCGATCATTTCCACAAAATTAGGTTGAGAAAACTGTCTTGCAGAAATATTAACCCCGATAGGAAGGGGCGAAATATTTTCCTTTTTCCATGTATTTATATTTAAAGTAGCGGTTTGTAATATCCATAATCCTAAAGGTAACATAAAATCAGTTTCTTCGGTTAATCGTAAAAAATGACGAGGAGTCACTTTCCCTAATTCTGGATGATCCCACCGTAATAATGCTTCTAAACCCGTTAATTTTCCCGTTAAAGTATCTATTTGTGGTTGATAACATAAGAAGAATTGTTGTTCTTTAATGGCACTACCAATTAAATTTTCTAACTTTAATAAACTAGCAGTTTTCGGACTAATAGAAAACCCTGTTACACCATAATTATTATTTACTGTTTTAGTTTGTTCTAATGTTGTTAAACTATTTTTAATAAACAGTGAAAGTTCGTCACCATCAATGGGATAAATAGATAAACTTATATTCAAATTTAGTTTTATATTGACAGAAGATTCTTGTAAAAATTGCTCTAATGTTGAAGACATTTTTTTTGCTATTTTAGCTGGATCTCTTGGCCCTTTTATGCGGGGAAATAAAACTATAAATTTATTATCATCCCATCTCGCAATTAAATCTCCTACCCTTAAACAAGATTGTAATGTTTGCGCAAAATTTCTAATTAATCTGTCTGCTAATTCAACACTATTATTCTGTTTATATTCATTAAAATTATTGATTTGTGCTACTATTACTCCCATTAAATATTGATAACGTTCCGCATTGGCGATCGCCACGGCTAATTGCTCATTAAATAACTTCTGATTAGGTAAACAAGTAAGAGAATCATGAAAAACAGGATAAGTAGCTAAACCAGTATTTTGGGAAGGTTGAATATTTCTTACCACAAAACAAAAAATATCCTTATTTTGATAATTAATAAAACTAACACTAGATTCCAAATTAATCAGACTACCATCTTTACAACGATATAAATATTGTCCGACAAAATCCTGTTTAGTTTCTAAAACATTAGTTAAATCTTGATTAAAACCCGTTAAATCACTAGCAATAATATTATAAAGAGTTAAGTTAGTAATTTCTTCGCTAGAATAACCTAAGAGTTTTATATAGGCATCATTAGCTTCAATAATCCGTCTGTTGCTAGTATAAGCTAAGAAAATTCCTTCCGAAGTTTGTCGCACAATAGCACGATAACGAGCTTCACTTTCCCTTAATTGTCCTTCTGCTTGTTTCCTTTTAGTAAAATCGAAAATATAACATCTAATTAACTTCTTTTCAGAAAGATAATGAACGTATTGCTCAAAAACTTCAGCACCAATTTTAACTTCTCGTAAAAATAAATTACCCTGACGATTATTATATTCTGTTAACAAACCAGAGAGAATAGGATGATCTAATTTATCCTCATAAATAGTGTCAAACTTAATACTAGCAGCAGGATTAACATAAGTAATATTACCATCCCAATCTAACTCAATAATGGGATTCGGACTTAATTCAGGAAAAGAAGCAAGACGAATTAACTCTTGTTGATCTTCTGTATTACTAGACTCTTCTTGTTTACCAATCATAGTTTCGCTAGATTGATTAGTCAGAGTAACACGAGAAGGATTAATTCTATCTAAACCATCAGGGTTAAATAAATCAATACCTGAATCTGTGGGAATAATATAATAATTAGCTTTAGCTTCATTAGCAAAACGGATGGTATCACCATGTTTTAACTCATGGGAAATGCTAGAATGTCCATTAATTAAAATACCGTTAGTACTTTTTTTCCCTTGTAAATCTCCATCCATAATGCGATAAGAAAAACCATTATTATCATCATCATTGATTTTACGAATTAAAGTAGCATGAGTACGAGAAACTTGATAATCATAAAGGATAATGGGATTATGAGAATCTCTACCTAAAGTGTAGTTACTTTCCTCCAGAGAGACGATTCTTCTACCTTTACGATCTTCTATGACTAAAATGTGACGAAATTCCTGTACTTCACTCATGTAATTTTACCCACAATAATTAATATAACGCAATAAATATTAATATTTCTTAATCATTTATTATTCTGCCTTATCACCTTGATCCATTATAAATTAGTTGGGAAAGGATAGTAACTTCAGTGAAGAATTAAGAATTTTTTTCTCTTGTTACCTATAGTAATTTTATAGGGAAATTGTGAAATTTAAAAAGGTTTTAGCTATTGGTTATAGCTAGATTTACCGATTTATTTTTTTGATGATTTACTAATAATTCACCATGACAATTATTTATCATCAAGAGAAAGATTTAATCATTCTTTGCGCTTGAGATTCATAACCACCACCAAACAAATTAAAATGGTTGAGAATATGATATAAATTGTAGATATTTTTTCTCTGATTATAACCATCATTTAACGCCCACTGTTCATTATAACCATCATAAAAGCCATCAGGAAAACCGCCGAATAATTCTGTCATGGCAATATCTACTTCTCGATCACCATAGTAACACGCTGGATCAAAAATTATCCCCTCCCCATTATCTCTAAATCCTACATTTCCAGACCATAAATCACCATGTATTAAAGAAGGTGACGGATGATGATTAGCTAAATTTTGTCTAACTTTTTCGATAATTTCTTCAGAGTTAGAAAAGTTACCCCCTCGTTGATTAGCTAACTTCAGTTGATAACCAATTCTTTTATCTGCAAAAAAATCTCCCCAATTATTGCACCAATCATTAATTTGTGGCGTTGAACCGATAGTATTATTAATATGCCAACCAAAATAACCATATTTGTTACCATAACTAGAAGATGTTAACCTTTCTAAATATCTTCCTTTGGAGACTTTTTCTTCCTCCTTATTCAAGAAAGATGGTTTTAAATCCCCAATTTTAGAGACTTTTTCTTCCTCCTGATTAAATTTAAACTGATGTAATAAGGCTAATTTTTGCCCCATTTTTACCCATGATTGATTATTACCACGCCCTAAATTCAAGTATTCTAAAACAAGATAACTATTATTTTTGGTGACACCATAGCAAATAGGTTTTGGTACAATAACAGTATTAGTTTGATAAATTTCTTCTAAACCCACAGCTTCAGCTTTAAACATTTCCATCTGTGAAGGATTATTTAACTTCACAAAATAACTTTTATCCTTGCCAATAAGTTGATAAGCCTGATTAATACAACCACCGCCAACGGATTGATAATTTATTAACTCAAATTTTGAATTTATATTATTGTTAATAGCATTCAGAATTTCTAACCACATACTATAATCTTTGTTATCGTTTATTCTTATCTTATATTAAGTTTGGATAATCATCGATAATTTTAAAATTTTTATTGATCAGATTATTGCATAAAATTAAAAAATTCTATTTTATTAACTAAATATTTATGAAGCCTATTACTAAATTAATTAATCTCCAAACTTTAGCTAGTGGTGATATTTTGCAGTTAAAAACTTATCATTTTAAAGGTAAAACAGGCACAAAAAAAGTTTATCTTCAAAGTAATTTACATGGTGGGGAAATTGTCGGAAATGCTGTTATTTATGAATTAATTAAATTCTTTAGTCAGTTAAATGAGGATACTCTTCACGGCGAAATTTTCTTAGTGCCAATGTGCAATCCTACTGCCGTTAATCAACGTAATTTATTCTTTTCGACAGGCAGATTTAGCCCTTACGATGGACTTAATTGGAATCGTATTTTTTGGGATTATAGTCATGAAAAGGTTAATATTAATAAGTTTGTTAAAGATAACCTTAATTTAACTAAGGAAGAAATACAGCAAAATTTTTTAAATCAAATATTAATTAAATTTAATAATAAACTAAAATCTATTAATCAAAATAGAGGTGTTTCTTTTTCTGAACATTATCGCAATATTTTACATTCTCTTTCTTTAGATGCTAATTATATCATTGACCTTCATAGTTCTAGTGTAAAAGCTATTGATTATATTTATTGTTTTGATTCTCGTCAAAAAAATGCTGATTATTTTCTCTTTGATTATGGTATATTAATGAATAAATTTGACGGTAATGCTTTCGATGAAGCCTTTTTAAATCCTTGGTTAATTTTAGAGAAAAAATTTATTCAACAAGGAAGAAATATTACTTTTGATGTGGAATCATGGACATTAGAATTAGGCTCAGGTATGACAGTTAATCAAGCATCTGTTAATAAAGGTATCAAAGGAATTATTAATTATCTATCTGCAAAAAAAATGCTTAATTTAGATGTAATAATACCACAAAAAACGACTCAGTTTGTTAATAAAAATAACCTCAAACACTATTATGCACCCCAAGGAGGAATTATTCGTCATCGATTATCCCAAGGCACAAAAGTTACTTATGATGAGATACTCTATCAACTTTTATCATTTCCTAAAAATGGCGATCTGCCCATTATAATGGAGATTAAATCTGTAGATGAAGGCATTATTTATGATGTCTCTATTAACGATACTGTTAATCAAGGCGAGTATATTTTAGGTATTTTTCCCCATGTCTAACCCCTTTTTGCCTGTTATTCCCGTTGCTTCTCCCGAATTTAAGTCTGGTTTTATTGCTATTATCGGGCGTCCAAATGTTGGTAAATCAACCCTTATGAATCGATTAGTAGGGGAGAAAATCGCTATCACATCTCCTGTGCCACAAACTACCCGTAATCGTTTGCGAGGCATTTTAACCACCGCCGATGCACAAATTATTTTCGTTGACACCCCCGGCATTCATAAGCCACACCATGAATTAGGTAGAGTTTTAGTACAAAATGCCGTATCTGCTATCAATAATGTGGATGTCGTCTTATTTGTAGTAGATGCCTCTTTTGTTGTGGGTGGTGGAGATAGATATATTACTGAATTATTACAAAATAGTAAAACACCAATAATTTTAGGCTTAAATAAAACAGATTTACAGGGAGACAAAAAAGATAAATTAAGAGACAGTTATCAAGAAATCTGTCAAGAAAATTGGCAAATGGTGGAGTTTTCGGCACTAACAGGGGAAGGATTAGAAAATTTACAAGCAAAATTAATCACAAAATTGGATTTTGGTCCTTATTATTATCCCCCTGATTTAGTCACAGATCAACCCGAAAGATTTATTATCGGCGAATTAATTCGAGAACAAATATTATTATTAACTAAGGAAGAAATACCCCATTCTGTCGCCGTTACTGTGGAAAAAATGGAAGAAAGTCCAAAAATTACTAAAATTTATGCCGCTATTAGTGTCGAAAGAAATTCTCAAAAATCTATTATGATTGGACAAAAAGGAAGTATGTTAAAAGAAATTGGTACAGCTTCTCGTCAACAAATGCAAAAATTATTAAGCGGTAAAGTCTATTTAGAATTATTCGTTAAAGTTGAACCAAAATGGCGACAATCTCGCTTAAGATTAGCTGAATTTGGTTATCAAGTAGATAAAAATTAATTAGGCTTTGGGGAATAGGTTTCAGGTTTCAGGTTTCAGGTTTCAGGTTTTATGCAGAAGATATAAATACAAAAAATATTGGCAAAAAGTCTTACATTTTTGAGTAAAAATTACCACAACTATCCCCGTTTGATGTAAGAAATCTTAAAAAAATAACCCTTCGGAATTTTATAACCCCACTCTCTCCTAATTAAGCGGTGAAAAAATTTCGTTTTTTGCCTTGACTTTTCCTTTTTTCTTCGCAATAATAGATAGTATATATAATAATAGAAATCTGCTTTTTAATACCTAAAAAAGTCAAGATTACCATTACCTAAATAATATCATAAAAGTCAACCCTTGACAAGAGCCTTTCTGATTTTTTTTTCGTTTTTTTATGGTGACATCGCAAAAAAAAGAATTAACAAAGGGATGAGTTGTTCAACAAATCAGTCAGAAAATATTTTAAAATTAAGGGTGAAGGTATTAAAAACTTGATTTATTCATCAGGATTTCTCCTATTCACTAATTTTTAAAAGCGTCTTTTAAAGCCGTACGAGCGGCTAAATTACCTCTTGTGGTTTCTAGGATGTCAGCTTCTCTTTGTAAACGTTCGCCAGTATCTTGTATTTCTAATAATGCTTGTTGTTCTATTGCTACTCCATAAAGGTTACTTGCCACCCAATAAGATAATTCTAAAGGTAAAGTAGGTAAATTTTCGGGTAATTCAATTTTTTGATCTGTTAATTTTCCTGACAACTTAACTACATCATGAAGTAGTGTAGTCACTTGTTTCGCTTTACCTCGTAAATTTGTATCGGTGGAATAATCTTCAAACCATTCAACCAAAGCGACTCGATAAGGTTTTTCTCTGGTATATTCTAAAACTCGAAATCTTTGTTGTCCTAAGGTTAACACTTTCATGCGATCATCAGGCAATTTCTCAAAATGGATAATTTCTGCACAACAACCAATATTAGCAATTTCTCCATTATTGGGATCGATCATCAGTACGCCAAAACGACGATCATATTCTAAAATTGTATTGATCATCATCCGATAACGAAATTCAAAAATATGTAAGGGTAAAGGGCGCCCTGGGAATAAAACGACTTCGGGAAGTGGAAATAAAGGTAATTCTCTAACTGCGATGGAAGAAGATGCCATGATTTTTTACTTTAATTATGCTATTTTTTCTAATTTAGCTGATTTTTGCTTCAATTAACAGTTGTTATGCTCAATTCCCACTGCTTGTTGAATATGATTTAACCCTTTTTCTGCTAATTTTTTCGTTAAGCCTTGCAATATTTCTTTCACAACCCAAGGGCCTTCATAAACCCAACCGCTATAAATTTGTAATAAACTCGCCCCTGCAGTAATTTTTTCCCATGCTGATTCTGTATCACAAATACCTCCTACCCCAATAATCGGTAATTTACCGTTAGTTTCTTGGTAAATAAATTTAATTACTTCTGTTGCTCTATTTCTTAAGGGTTTTCCGCTAATTCCTCCCATTTCTTCTGTAATTAATTTTCCTGTTTCTGGTAGAATCTCCGTTTTTAAACCTTCTTTTTTGATGGTGGTATTTGTTGCTACTATTCCTGACAAATTATATTGCTCTGATACCCTTAAAATTGTGCTTATTTCTTCCCATTCTAAGTCTGGAGCAATTTTAATCAAAATCGGTTTTTCTCCTTTGTTTTCACCTTGTAAAGCCTCTAAAATTAACTCTAATTGTTCCCCCCCTTGAAGCGATCGCAATCCTGGAGTATTAGGAGAACTTACATTAACCACGAAGTAGTCAGCCTGAGGAAATAAAAGGCGAAAACTACCTAAATAATCATCGGCGGCTTGATTTAAGTCCGTAATTTTAGATTTACATAAGTTAATTCCCATGGGGATACTTCTTGATTTTTTTTGCCAAGTTTGTTGTAGTCGTTGTGCAATAACTTCTGCACCTTGATTATTGCGCCCATACGATTAAGAATAGCTTTATCCTTCGGTAAACGAAACATTCGAGGTAAAGGATTGCCATTTTGACAATGGAGAGTAACAGCACCTAATTCAGCAAAACCAAAGCCAAAACTATGCCAAATTCCTGCACCTTGAGCATTTTTATCAAATCCGGGTGCTAAACCTAAAGGATTGTCAAATTTTAAATTCCATAGAGATTGACATAGGGAGGGATGATGATAACTGAAAGATTTTTCGATGTCTTGAATTATACATTTAGCCCAAAAATTATCCCCTTGAGAATATAATTGCTCTAGTAATTTTAAGGTTGTGATATGGGCAGATTCAGGATTACTTTTTAAGGAAGCGAAAAAAGCGGGATAAAGAGGTTTTAAAATATTAAGCATTATTAACAATAATTGTTACATTTAAGAGATTTAATTGATATTAACAAGATTATTTTTAGAATAAGTTAAATTATTGTACTCAAATAACTTTATTTTCTGTTCAGTGATGATTAACAATATAATTTAGTTTTCAATACATTTAAAACCAGTTTTCCTTGATCCCCAATGTATTAAGAAATACATTTTTTTTAATATTAAGCAAAAGTTTATCTAACTTAACTAAAGTTTAACTCAATATTTAGTTCTGTTAAGCAATAGTTAAAACAATATAAAAGAAAAATTAGTTAAAAAGAGGGCTTTTCACTAGATATGAATAGGTTTTAGCCTTAAAAGCCTTGATCCCAGATAGTTAATAATAGATCAAAGATAAAAAAGTTAGATCAATGAGATGGTAGAAAAATGAAACCTAATAATTCTTGTGCTTCGGCTTGTCGTTATTGTAAATCCTATCAACCAGAAGGAAGAAGAGGCGGAATGTGTTCACAATTAGGTGTTTTAGTTAAAGCACATTGGGCTTCTTGTAGTTTTGCGACTCCTGCTTTTCATAGTGAATGGCAAAATTTGCCCGAAATTGTTATTTTAGAAAAATCTTTTTCTCTGACTTGTACTCTTCCTTCAGTGAATTTACCTTCAGAATTTAACACTATAACCGTTAATAAAGAGGCAGTATCGTCAGATTAAATAAGTGTAATGACTTATCCACAATTTATGATTATGACTAATAACTAGAATCAATATTCTAATGATATTTAGTTATGGCGTAAAGGTATTTTTTGTTTAATCATTCATTTTCTTAACTCCGCTAAATAACATCAACAACCCTCCTAGTAAAATAATTAAGGCAAGAATACCAAGAATTGAATCTAAATTATCTGTGTCCATCAACTTATCCTCCTATCACATACACTATTTAATCATAAGTGAACTACTCACACTGAATCGAAGATTACAGTGTTAGCTTCTAACTTCACAGGCTCATGCCCCAAAACTGACTTACGTCCGCCTTTTGGTCTTACAGTGCCTCCATTAGCAGAGACGGCT
>Ga0100380_10003686_pt1 | contig 16211 bp, 9 predicted proteins | sample CryGeymeta201504_FD_80417 | JGI IMG/M metagenome (GOLD analysis project Ga0100380, IMG submission 80417) | Groundwater microbial communities from Crystal Geyser aquifers in Utah, USA - Crystal Geyser metaG 2015-04 | ecosystem: Environmental > Aquatic > Deep subsurface > Groundwater | place: USA... | reverse complement strand
TCGCGGCCCGGCTCGCGGGCGCCGCCCTCTGCCTGCATCGCCCGTTGGCGCCGGGCGCTCTGGGCAACGCGCTGGTTCCACTCGAGGAGCGCGCGCGGGAGCGACGACTCTCAGCCGTCGATTGACAGCATCGGGGGCGAATGAAACGCTGCCCCTTCGCGGTGATTCCACCGCCCTGCGGTGACCGACTCAGCGTGCGTGACACTCCCATGAAAGCGGGCCCCAGCGTGCCGACTTGCCCGCCGAGCGGCGGGACCCAGGCTCGGTCTCCCCGAGCACGACCTCCCCGCGCACATGGGCGACGGCGATCCGCCCTGGGTCGCGCCGCCCTGCTGTGCGCTCTGGTCGCGCTCCTGGCTTCAGCCGCCGTGGCTGGCGGCCAGAGCGACACCATCGGCGTGGACGAGATCCATCCGGGCATGCGCGGCTATGGCCTGAGCGTGTTTCGAGGCGAAGTGCCGGAGCGCTTCGACGTGGAGGTGATCGACGTCCTGCACGGCTTTCAGCCCAACCAGGATCTGATCCTGATCCGCACGCCCCATCCCGTGCTGAACCAGGCCATCACCGTCGGCGGCATGAGCGGCAGCCCCATCTACCTCGATGGCCGCCTCGCTGGCGCCTACGCCTATGGCTGGCCCTTCGGCATCGAGCCCGTGATCGGCGTCACGCCCATCGCGAACATGCTGACCGAAGGAAGCCGACCTACTCGTGACGACGCCTTCCCCGGCGCGACCTTGCTCTCGACCCGAGCGCCGACCGAGGCGCGGCTTCACCACGCGAGCAACCGAGCCATCTACGACGGCGGCCCCATCGATCCCCTGGCGCTCTGGCGTGCCGAGGTCGAGAGCCTGGGCTTCCGCGCTCCCGGCTCGCGCGAATCGGGACGCGCCGTGCCCGCGGCCACGCCCTTGATGCTGGGAGGCTTCACCGACGAGGCGGCGCGCATGCTCGACGCGGAGCTGTCGCCTCTCGGCCTCGACACCGCCCAGGCCGGCGGCTCTGGCGCGCGCCCCGCCGCCCAGCGTCCGGCTCGATTCGTGGACGGCGGCGCGATCGGCGTCAGCCTGATGCGCGGCGACATGGACGCGACCGCCATCGGCACCGTGACCCACGTGCTGGGCCGCCGCCTGGTCGCCTTCGGGCACCCGATGATGAACGCCGGGCAGGTCGGCCTCCCGACCACGACCGCGCGCGTGCTGCACATCCTGCGGAGCCAGAACCGCTCCTTCAAGATCGCCGAAGCCCAGGTGCCCTTGGGCACGCTGGTCCACGACAGGCCCTCGGCCATCGTCGTCGACAGCGGCCTGGTCGCGGCGACCCTTCCACTGCGCATTCGCATCCACGGCGCGGACGACGCGCCCAAGACCGAGTGGAACGTCGAGATCGCCAGCCAGCGCATGCTCACCCCGGTGCTGGCCCTCGCCGCGCTCACCAACGCGCTCTCGGCCACCGCATCCGACCGCACGGATCTCAGCTACCGCGCCGTGACGCGAGTGGATTTCTCGGGTCGCCCGTCGGTGCAGCTCGAGGACTCGGGCGTGATGCACAACGGCCCGGTCGAGGGCAGCGCCCTGGCATCGATCCGACTCTTCCGCGTGCTCGCCGCCGCCTACGACAACGCCTTCGAAGACGCGCAAGTGCAGCGCGCCCAGCTCGACGTCTACCTGACCTATGGCCACGGCCTGACGGACATCGTCGACGCCTCGGTCGCCAGCGAAGAGGTCGATCCCGGCAGCGTCGTGCCCGTGCGCGTCACGCTTCGACGCTACGGCGAGGCCGACACGACGCGCGTGGTGAGCGTGACCATCCCGCGGCGCGCGGCCGGCGAGACGCTCGAGCTCTCCCTGCGCCCCGGCGACGAGGTCACGCCGGACCGAGCCGTCCCGCGCAGCCTGGACGACGTGCTCGGAAACATCTCGGACGCCTATCCGGCGACCTCCCTCGTGGTCAGCCTGAAGATGCCGTCGCGAGGCCTGCGCTTCCGCGGCCACGTGGTCACGGCCTTGCCGCGCTCCGTCCTCGACACGCTCACCACCAGCACGAACACGGGACCCTCGCGTCCCTTCGTCACCTACGATCGAACAGCCGTGCCCTTCGGCAGCGCGCTCTCCGGCTCCGCCACCTTGCGACTCAGCGTCCGCGCCACCCCGAGACAACATCCGTGACCCAGCCCGTGAATTCGAATCCCGCACCTCGCCACGGCCAGTCGCGACTGCTCAGCCTGGTGCTCGCCTCCGCGCTGCTCAGCGTGGCTTTCTGGCTCGTGCTCTCGCGCGCGCAGGCCACCTCCACCCAGAGCTTCTTGCTCGACGACGCCGCCTCCCTCTCGGCGGGTGAGCTCGATGGCGCGGCGGTCTACTCGACGGGCTACGTCACGGCAGGCCTGGAAGCGCGACGCATCGAGCTGCCCGACGCGGCCGTCGCCTTCTGCATGGCCCGGCTCGCGGACGGAACGACCTACATCGGCACGGGCGACGAGGGGCGCATCTACCGCCTGCGCGGAGACGAGCTGAGCGTGTTCGCGGAGACGCATCAGCTCCTGGTCTCGTCGCTCGCCGTCGCCCCCAACGGCACGCTCTACGCCGGCACGATCCCCGAGGGACGCGTCTACGCGATCACACCTGGGGGTGACATCCACGAGCTCGCCCAGCTCGAAGGCGCGCAGCACGTCTGGGCGCTGGCCTACGACGCGCGACGCAACCTGCTCTTCGCGGGCACCGGCCCCGAAGGACGCATCTTCTCCATCGACGCGGCCGGACACGCACAGACCTACTACGACAGCCGCGCCGGCCATATCCTCAGCCTCGCCCTCGACACCGACGGCGCGCTCTACGTAGGCACGAGCGACGACGCGCTGGTCCTGAGGCTGCGCGGCCCGGGTCGCGCCGAGGTCGTGCACGACTTCCCCGGAAACGAGATCACGGCCATCGACGTGCGCGCAGGCCAGCTCGCGGTGGTCGCCAACGACATGCCCACGCCGGTGGTCGCGCTCACCACCACCAGCTCCTCTTCCACGACGCACGCCACCACCCCCACTCGCCGAACGGGCAAGGGCAGCCTGTTCTTGGTCGACGCCCAGGGCCGCACGGAGCGCATCTACCACGACGACGGCGCGCACTTCACCGCCGTGGAGCTGGCCGAGGACGGCAGCGTTCGCCTTGGCGTGGGCAAGGACGGACGCGTCCTCTCCGTGAACAGCGACGGCAGCTGGGCCACGCTGCTCGACCTCGACGAACGGCAGGTCCTGGCGCTCTCGCTGGGTGGCGACGATCCGGTCGTGCTGACCGGCGACTCCGGCGCAGTCTACCGCGTGCGCCGCGGCGCGCCCGAGCGCGGGCTGTGGACGAGCAAGGTGCTCGACGCCCAGTTCCAGGCTCGCTTCGGCCAGGTGCATTGGCGCGGCGAAGGCACGCTCGAGGTGCTGACGCGCACCGGCAACACGGAAGAGCCCGACGACACCTGGAGCGATTGGTCGACGCCGATCACGAGCCCCGGCCCCGTGCACAGCCCCGCCGCCCGCTTCGTGCAGATCCGCGCCCGCTTCACCCGCGACCCCAACGCCGTACTGCGCGCGATGGAGCTCTTCTACTTGCCGCGAAATCAGCGCGCCGTGATCACCTCCGTGGCCGCGGGCCGCCAGCACGGGCCCAGCAAGGTGGCCCAGGCCGATCCTCCACCCTCCTCGCGCTACGACCTCTCGTGGAACGTGCGCAACCCCGACGAGGACAGCCTGCGCTATCGCATGCGCTTCCGGCAGGAGTCCCAGACGCGCTTCCGCGACATCCTGCGCGAGGACGAGGTGCTCACCGCCGACCACTATGCATGGGAGACCGAGAGCCTCCCCGACGGCTGGTACGTGATCCAGGTGTCGCTCAGCGACGAACTCTCCAACGACGCCGACGACGCCCTGAGCGCCCAAGCGCAGTCCGAGCCCTTCCGCGTCGACAACCACGCTCCGACGATCCCGGAGCTCGGTGTCCGGGCGGGGACCCTCACCGCACGCGTCGTGGACAGCCTGGGGCCCGTCGCCGGGCTCGAGCTGGCCATCGACGGCCAAGCCTTCCGCCCACTGCTGCCTGCGGACGGATTGCTCGACCAAGCGGAAGAACGCGTTTCAATCGAGCTCGCTCCACGCCTGCGCGAGCTGCCCGCGGGCGACCACATCCTGGCGCTCAAAGCTCGGGACGCGGCGGGGAACTCCGTGGTCCGCGAGATCGTCGTGACTTGGCCGCCCCGCGGCCAGCAACCCTGAGGCAAGCACCCCTCGCTTGCTGCCACGGTCCGGTTCGTGCTACGTAGCTCCCGCCTACGGGGGTAGGTCGCGGAAAATGCGATCCTCAAGGATCCACATAAGGAGTAGCTCGGAATGCAGTTCAAGAACTTGACTCAATTTTTGGTGGTCGCCCTCGGCATCGCCGGCATGGCTTTGGCCGTCGGTTGTGGTGATGACAGCACCCCGCCGGCCACCGACTCCGGCACGCCGGATAGCGCCACGGACGCCGGCCCGACCACGTGCGCCACGGCGGATCCCTCGAAGACCTTCGTGATCGACGTCATGGACATCGGCCGCGAGGACCCCACGGGCGTCGCGCCCGGCTTCGACCTCGACATGCGGGTCAGCGACGACACCGACGCCCAGGGCTGCTACCAGCCCGACTTCACCTCGCCCGAGGGTGCCGCTGGCATCGACAACCAGCTCGCCGTGCTCGCGCCCACCATCGAGAGCGCCGCGATGACCGACCTGGCCGCGTCGATCTCCGACAGCATCGCCGGTGGCACGATCCTGATCATGCCGATCATCGAGAACCTCGATGACAACAGCAACGACTCCTGCGTCAACCTGACCCTCCTCCTGGGCAAGGTCCCCGGTGGCGGCGCGCCGGCGCTCAACACCGCGGGCACGCTCGCGAGCGGTCAGACCTTCGACATCGACCCGAACTCGTACGACGCGTCGGGCAACCCCCTCATCCACCTCGCCAGCGCGGAGGTCGTGAACGGCCACCTCCAGGCGGGCCCCGTGGACATCTCGCTCGCCCTGCCCGTCTCGGGCTCGACGCTCACGCTGAACATCCGCCACGCGATCATCTCCTTCGATATCGCGGCCGATGGCACCGCCATCAGCAACGGCCTGCTCGGCGGTGAGCTCATCGTCGAAGAGCTCATCACGGCCGCCATGGCCATCAGCGATACCCTGCCCATCGAGACCCTCCGCGGGTTCCTCACCAGCGTCGCGGACCTCTCGCCCAACGCCACGGGCGACTGTGAGTCCCTCTCCGTGGCCTTGGTCTTCAGCGGCATCCCCGCCGTCGAGGGTGTGCTCGCCACGCCGACCGACGCCGGCACGCCGGACGCGGGCGCCGACGCGGGCACGCCGGACGCGGGCTCCGACGCGGGCTCCGCCGACTCGGGCACGGCTGACGCTGGCACCGCTGACACTGGCGTCTGAGCCTCAGCTCCTCTCTCAGGAAAGGGATCTGGCTTCGGCCGGGTCCCTTTCTTCGTTTGGGACCAAGAGCCGCCGAGCTCCCCGCCACCTCCGACAAGTGCCGCAGCATCCCTTGGCGCGGAGGCCCCAAGATCCTGTACCCTCTCGCCCGATGAAGACGCCCGTGCCCAGAATCCATCACAACCTGTGGTTCGTTCCGCTCGCGGTCGGCCTCCTCCTCAGCCTCTGCCTCGTTGCGTGTGGCAACACCGCTCGACGACCCGGGGGACGCGACGGCGGCACCGTGGACAGCTCCTACCCCGGCGATGACGGCGGGCCCAGGCCCGGCTACGACGGGGGCCCCGTCTTCGATGGCGGTCCGGTCGACATGTGCAACCCCGCCTGCGGTCCCATCGAGATCTGTGGCCCCGATGGCAACGGCGACGGCAACGACGACAACTGCAACGGCATGGTCGACGAGACCTGCGCGTGTCCCCACCCGGGCGAGACGCGAGCGTGCTTCCGAGGTCCCCCGGATCGCCGCGGCATCGGCAGCTGCGCCGACGGCATCATGACCTGCACCGAGTTCTTGACCTGGAGCAGCTGCATCGACGGTCAGTTCCCCGAAGACGAGGTGTGCGATGGCGCGGACAACGACTGCAACGGCGTGGCCGACGACGGCCTCTCGGGCTGCAGCACCGCCGTCACCTGTCCCGGAACCCAGGGCGCGACCCCGCTGAACTTCTACGCGCTCCGCGGTGAGACCATCTACACCGGCGCCGCCCGCTCCTGGCAATGGAACGTGAGCTGCCCACCCACGGTCTCGCCCTGCCCCGCCCCCGAGGCGGCGACGGCCCAGGACACCCGCATCTTCTTCACCCAATCCGGCAGCTACCGCGTCGGTCTCGACGTCGTCACCGACACCGGCGAGACCGTCGGCTGTGAGTGGGTGGTCCAGGTCCAGGGCGCGGGCCTGCGCGTCGAGATGCTGTGGGATACGCAAGGAAGCGCGCACGGCGACACCGACGTGGATCTCCACCTGCACCGCAAGTCGGTGCCCATGGGCAGCGCCACGGGCGAGACCGAGTTCTTCACGAACGACGACTGCTACTTCGCCAACTGCAAGGCCTCGAGCTACACGGACGGCGTTCGCGCGGCCTGGGGCATGGAGGACACGACCGACCTCAACGCCTGCCGCGACGCACCCCACGGCGAGGGCGCCGACTGGGTCAGCAAGGGCGCCTGCTACAACCCGCGGCTCGACGTCGACGTGATCAGCTGCACCACAGGCGACACCGATCCCAACAGCTCCTCCTTCTGTGCGCCCGAGAACATCAACGTCGACAACCCTCCGCTCGGCGTGCCCTTCCGCATCATGGTGAACTACTACTCCGACAACAGCCTCTTCGGAGGCGGCGGAGTTGCGGAGACCCACCCACAGGTGAACATCTACTGCGGCGGCGAGCTGCGCGCGGCCTTTGGCTCGGATCCGCTGGTCACCCTGCGCAACGGCTCCAGCTTCGGCGCAGACAACGACAACTGGATGGTCGCCGACGTGGTGTTCTTCCGGAACGAATGTGGTGGGCTCGACTGCCTGATCAACCCCTTGGGAGACATCCTGCGTGGACCCGGCTTCGGACCGCCCTGGTCCTTCTAGGTCGAGCGGGACCGGATCCGGACGTCCAGGGATCCGGACGCTGCAGGCTCCAAGGAGCGAGAGCCACTCGCGTGTTGGGGTCTACCAGCCGCGGTCCATGGCCCTCAAATAGAGGGAAATTGGGTGCTCCTTTGTAGGCGCTGTAGGCTGAGGGATCACCAAACGCGGCAGAAATGCCGTCGCGCTATTGATCTAGTCGGACAAGAAGGGCAGAATTCGATTCATGGGGACCGCTGACCCAGTTGGGGGCCCGAGCCACCAAGCCGCACGACCGCAGCCCCGGGTGATCCCGTTCGGGAAGTACCTACTCTTGCAGCGTCTGGCTGTCGGCGGCATGGCCGAGGTGTTCCTCGCGAAGAGCTTCGGCATCGAAGGCTTCGAGAAGATCATCGCCATCAAGCGGATTCTTCCGACAATGGCGGAAGACAGCGACTTCATCGACATGTTCATCGATGAGGCGAAGATCGCCGGCCAGCTCAGCCACGCGAACATCGCGCCCATCTACGAGCTCGGCAAGATCGGCGAGAGCCACTACATCGCGATGGAGTACATCTGGGGCAAGGATCTGCTCCAGGTCATGAACCGCTTTCGCCGCATGCGGAAGCGCATGCCGCCCGCCATGGTCGCCTTCGTCGGCGGCAAGATGTGCGAGGCCCTCGACTACGCCCACCAGAAGCGCGATCGACGCGGTGAGCCGCTGAACCTGATCCACCGGGACATGTCTCCCCAGAACGTCCTGATCAGCTACGAAGGCTCCGTGAAGGTGATCGACTTCGGCATCGCCAAGGCCGCGTCGCGCACGACCAAGACGCAGGCAGGCGTGCTGAAGGGCAAGTTCGGCTACATGAGCCCCGAGCAGGTGCGCGGCCTGCCCATCGATCATCGCTCCGATGTCTTCGCGGTCGGCACCTGCCTGTACGAGATGCTCACCAGCGAGCGGCTCTTCGTCGGCGAGAGCGACTTCTCGACGCTGGAGAAGGTGCGCAGCGCCTCGGTCGCGCCGCCCTCGACCATGGTGAAGGAGATCCCGCCCCAGCTCGACGCCGTGATCATGAAGGCGCTCGCGCGTGATCCGGCCGATCGCTACGCCACGGCGGGTGCCTTCCAGGAGGCCTTGCTCGAGTTCCTGGCGACACAGCGGCCGCCCTTCACCACCAGCAAGCTCGCGCAGTGGATGAAGACCGCCTTCTCCGACGAGTTCGAGCAGGAGAAGCAGCGCCTCGACTCCTTCTCCCAGATCGGGCGGCCCTCCGTGCTCGGAGGCGCGCCCCAGAGGCGCGCGCCCTCGCGGCCCGCCGCACCACCGCCACCTCGCCCGGTGCCCAAGCCCGTGGCGGCTCCCAAGCCACCCGCACCGGATCCCCTCGGAGGTCTCGAGTCGTTCCAGGACGAGAGCGAGTTCGAGGGCGAAGCGACGATGATCACGCAGTCGCCCTTCGACGAGATGCAGGACCGAGCGAGCGCGGCCGCGTCCGCGCCGGAGCCGGAGCCGGAAGAATTCGAAGAGCAGGCGACGCAGATCTTCTTCACGGCGGACGACCTGCAGGAGGTCGCACCGGACGACGAAGGCCCCACCGCCGCGTTCACGCCGGACATGGCGGCCTTGAACGCCCTGGCTGGACCCGCGGGTCGACAGCCGCCGCCCGGGGTCGTGCCTCTGGAGCGCCCAGGCAGCTTGATGCCCGGCGACGGACCGCGGCACGCGGCGAGTCCAGGTTTCGACGCCCCTCCTCCAGCTCTGGCGCACCAACCCACGCCCGTCACGGATGGCCCGCAGCGCCGCCTGCAGACGATGGAGATGGGCGCGCAGTCGCCAGCCGCGGCGGAAGCGTTGCTGGCTCCAGCGCCGGCGGCCAAGAAGAACAGCTATGTCCTCTTCGCTGCGGCCGCCGTCGTCATGCTCGCGCTCGGTGTCGGCGGAGCCTATGTGGCCTTTGGTGGCGCGAAGTACGGCGCGCTCGAGATCCGCACCTCGCCGGACGAAGCCACCGCCGCGGTCTCCGTGGATGGGGAGTCCAAGGGCGCGTCCCCGCTGCGCATCGAAGAGCTCCCGCCAGGCCGACGCTTGGTCGAGGTCGCAGCCGAGGGCTACCAACCCTACGCGCGTGTGGTCGAGGTCCACGAGAACGAGACCCTCACCATGGACATCGCGCTGACCGCCACGGCACCCGCGGCCGCGGTGGCCGGGGCGCCACAGGTCGCGACTCCGGTTCCGACCACGGAAGCGACACACGTCGCGGCCGCGCCCACACAGACCCCCGAGCCCGGACACGTCGCGCCGGCGCCCACGCCCACTCCGACGCCCACGCCCACTCCGACGCCCACTCCGCGGATGGTGGAGCCGCCCACCATGGAGACTCACGTCGCGAGCGCGACGCCGACGCCCACCATGGGTCCCGTGCACGTGGCCAGCATGAGCACGCAGATCACGATGACGCCGACGCCGACGCCCACCATGACGACGCCCGTGAACACGACCATGTCGTCCGCCATGCGCCCGCGCGGGCGAGGCGTATTGGTGATCAACACCATGCCCTGGGCCCACGTCTTCCTCGATGGTCGTGACACCGGACAGAACACCCCGGTTCGCTCGATGCGAGTCTCTGCGGGGGACCATCAGGTCGGGCTGCGAACGAACGACGGCACCATGCACAACGTCACCGTGACGGTGGAGCCGGGTCAGACGCTGCGAATCGTGCGCCGCCTCTGAGGCGTGCGCCGCCTCTGAGGCGTGCGCCACCGCTGGGCGCGCCCCGAACCACTGACGCCACGGACGGACCGAAGCGCGGACGCTCCGAGGGCGTCCGCCCTACTCGGCGCTCTTCTTGCGCTTCGAACCGGAGGAGGGTCGTTGGCTCGGCGGCTTCGAGCTGCGACGACGCGACCTGGTCTTCTCGGCGGGCTGCTCGGCGCCAACCTTCAGGCGACGTTGAACCGCCACCTGTTGCCTCGCCTTGTAGGCCTCGTGACTGGCCTCGCCGATCTCGTTGTCGTGATCGGTGGACTGATCGAGCACCTGGAACTCCGTCTGAACGAACACGACGCGCCCCAACGCCCAAGCCGCGGGCGGCGCGTTCTCGAGCAACTCCTCGGGCATGCGCACGGGCATGTCCGCCACGAAATGCACCACGCGGTAGCTCGGCGCGGAGAAGACGTTGTCCAGGTTGCCGCGCTCCACTTCCTCGAGGTCCGGCGGAAATTGCAGGCGCGGTAGCAGCGTCCGCAGGTGCGGATCGGCCTCGCAGTAGCGGCGGAAAGGCACGAGCGTGTTCGTGGACTCGCCCGGGATGACGAAGTTGAACGGGAAGAGCTCGTCCATCAGGTACGCGAGCATCGGGAAGACGTCTTCCGGGCTGCGCGTCACGATGCGGAAGCGCACCTTGTCGTAGACCTGCGCCGCCGTCACCTCGGGCTTGGAGAGCAACTTGGTGAAGAGTGAGTCGCGGTTCTTGCGGCCACCGATGAACTCGACGATGGGGAATCCCTGCGCCAACGCCCCGCCGACGACGCGGTAGATCTTCTTCTCGACCAGGTGGAACGCATCCTCGTCGGAGGTCGGCAGCATGAAGAGCAGCTCGCGCGCCTCGAGGTGATGGATGATGTGCATCACCTTCAGGATCGTGCACGCGCAGAGCTGTCGATGACCCTTGGTGCTGGCGAGGAGCATCAGGTCCGCCACGTCCGAGCGCGCCACCGGCTTCGGGATCGGGAAATCGAAGTTGCGCCTCAGGTAGGCGATCGCGGAATTCTTCACCGCTTCGGACCGCGCGCGATCGGACGCGTCGCCGAGGTCGATCTCCTGCGCACGCAGGAAGCGCTGCACCTGCTCCATGTCCTCGAAGTCGAGGCGGTGCCAATCGATGACGGAGCCGCCACGAAGCAACAAACGGATCGCCTCGAGATCGGCGACGCGAAGAGCGGTGAGCGGTCGGAAGCGGGATTCTTCGAGACTCATGGCCAGCGTGCGCAGGCGCCACGTCGTCAGACCTTACACCCGCAGGCGAACGACTCGCCAGCCAGTTGGAAGCGGACACCCGCCCCAAGGGACTAGGCGCGAGGCGCGGTCGGGGTCGAGGCCTCGGCGGAGCGGGTGGCTTCACTCCTGCGCCCGAGGGACAGCGTGCCGACGAAGATACCGGCCGAGACCGCCAAGACGACCACGTTGCCCCATAGGGCCCCGCTGCATCCGCCGAGCAGGAAGGGTGCGGCGAGGGCGACAATGGTCGTGAGTTTCGGCATCTGGGTGCTGGTCATGGTGATCCTCGGGTGCGCTATGTAGGAGCTTGTCCTACACACCCCAGTAACGCCAACTTCTTACCAGACGTGGTCGCCCGAGGCCAGCACCGATGCGCCGCGAGCACAGGCGTTGGTCCGATCGGTAGCGCCTGCGTTGCCAGGCCGATCCCGAACGCCTATCTTGTCGCACCGCCATGGTCGACTCTCTTTTCCCCGCCGGGCGCGAGCCCATCGTCCCCATCCTCCCCCTGCGGAACTCGGTCCTGTTCCCGGCTTCGGTCGTGCCGGTGAACGTGGGTCGGGCGCGCTCCGTACGACTCGTGGAGGAGGTGTCTGGAGAGAGCCGCCCACTCGTCGGAGTGGTCGCGCAACGCAAGCCCGAGACGGAGGATCCAACCTTCGCGCAGCTCCACACGATGGGCACGCTGGCGCGAATCCTGAAGGTGATCCGCCTCAGCTCCGGCAACTACAGCATCGTGCTCCAGGGCGTGAGCCGGATGAACATCGTCGAGCCACTCGAGCGCCAGCCCATCCTGCGCGCGCGGGTCGAGCGCATCCACGAGCAGCCCATCATGGACGTGGAGGTCGAGGCCCTCGCCAGTCATCTGCGTGAAGGCGCGCGCAAGCTCTCGCGCTTCCTGCCGAACAAGGCGCGCGACACCAGCTCCATGCTCGACAACGTGCGCGAGCCGGGCGCCCTCGCCGACCTCGTGACCTCGAACCTGCCGATCTCCAACGAGGCCAAGCAGAGCGTGCTCGCGCTGCTCGACGTGCGAGAGCGGCTCCGACGCGTGCTCGAGTTGGTGAACCGTCAGGGTGAGGTCTACCGAGTCAAAAAGGAGATCTCCACGATGGTGCGCGAGGAGATGTCGCGCTCCCAGCGAGAGTACCTGCTGCGCCAGCAGATCAAGCAGATCCGCCGCGAGCTCGGCGAGGATCCCGACGACGAGGACGAACTCGAGCAGCTGCGCGAGCGCGTCTCGCGTGCGGAGATGTCGGCGGAGGCCGCCAAGGCGGCGCGCAAGCAGCTGGGGCGGATGAGCACGATGAACGCCGCCAGCGGCGAGTATCACGTCTCTCGCGCCTACGTGGAGTGGCTCACGGACCTGCCCTGGGCCAGGACCACGCCGGACAGGCTCGACGTCGCGCAAGCGCGGCAGGTGCTCGACGAAGATCACCACGGTCTCGAGAAGCCGAAGCGCCGGATCCTCGAGTACCTCGCGGTGCGCAAGCTCAAGAACGACGTGCGCGGACCGCTGCTCTGCTTCCTGGGTCCTCCCGGCGTCGGCAAGACCTCCCTCGCGCGCTCGATCGCGCGGGCGACCGGCCGGAACTTCGTGCGCATCTCTCTGGGAGGCGTGCAGGACGAGGCAGAGATCCGCGGTCATCGCCGCACCTACGTGGGCTCCTTCCCCGGGCGGATCGTCTCGGCGCTGAAGAAGGCCGGGAGCAAGAACCCGGTCATCCTGCTGGACGAGATCGACAAGCTCGCGCAGGACCAGCGTGGAGACCCGGCGAGCGCGCTGCTCGAGGTGCTGGACCCCGAACAGAACGCGGCCTTCGTGGACCACTACCTGGAGATCCCCGTGGACCTGAGCCAGGTGCTCTTCATCGCCACGGCGAACCGCTCGGACACGATCCCGCGGGCGCTCAAGGATCGCATGGAGATGATCGAGCTGCCGGGGTACACGGCGCGCGAGAAGTCTGCGATCGCGAGAGATTTCCTGGTGCCGCGACAGCTCGAGGATCACGGCCTCACGCCGGAGCGCCTGGAGATCGGCGACAAGGTCATCACCAAGCTCATCGAAGAGTATACGCGTGAGGCAGGCGTGCGAAAGCTGGAGCAGCAGGTGGCGGGGCTGTGCCGTGCCGTCGCCGTGCGCTTCGCCAACGGCGAAGACCTGCAGGTGATAGCGAGTGAGGCCTTCGTCGAGTCGACGCTCGGTCCCCCGCGCGGCAGTCGTCAGGACGCGGCCACGCATCCGAGAGTGGGCGTGGCGACCAGCGTGGTGTGGACACCTGGTGGCGGAGAGCTGCTCTTCGTCGAGGCGACGCGCATGCCGGGCAAAGGCCAGATCCACCTCACGGGGCGCATGGGCGACATCATGCGCGAGTCGGTCGCGACCGCCTTCACCTACGTCCGCGCCCACTGCGGCGACCTCGGCTTGCCGGAGGACTTCCTGGACAAGCTCGACGTCCACGTGCACTTGCCCGCGGGCGCCGTGCCCAAGGACGGAGCTGCTCTCGGCGTACCGCTCTTCGTGGCGTTGAGTTCGATGCTCACCCGCCTCTTGCCGCGCACGGATGTGGCCTCGACCGGAGAGCTGACGCTGCGAGGCAACATCCTCGCGGTCACAGGCATCAAGGAGAAGTGCTTGGCTGCCCATCGCGCGGGCGTCCGTCACGTCATCCTGCCGAGACGCAACGAGGCCGACATCGACGACGTGCCGAACGAGGTGCTGCGGGATCTCGAGATTCACTACGTCGCGCACGCCAGCGAGCTGCTCGAGCTCGCGCTCATCACCGACGCACTCACGGCGAAGCCCGAGAGCGCGCCCGCCGCGCCACCCCACTCCTGAGCGCCCATGAGGCCCTCGACGGCACCGGGTCAGCGCACGCTGCGTGTGGGCCTGGGTCTGGGCTTGGTCCTGGGCCTGGGGCTAACGCAGTCGCGGCTGCTGGGCATCCTCGGGGTCGAGAGCGCGCTCGCCTTGGGGCTCGTCCTCCCTGGCTTCGCGGCGGCCCTGGGGGCGCTCGAGGTGGCTCGGGCGCGTCGACTCGGGCTGGCACCAGGCGCGCTCGGCTTGCTCTCCCTGGCGAGTCGGCGGGCGCTGCTCTTGCTCGCCGTGCCCGTGTCCTGTCTCTGGTTGCACGGAGCCTCGACCCAGAGCTGCGATCCATGGACGGGCGCGCTCTTCGTCTTGCTGGGCCCGGGCTTGGGCGTGCTGCTGGGCAGCTTCGTCGGTGTGAGCATCGGCGTGCTCGTCCCGCGGCGCCGCCTGGCCGTGACCCTGGCCGTGGCGGCTCCCCTGGTCTCGGCCAGCTGGGGCGTGTGGCAGTTCTACTCGGGTCCCGGCATCTTCGTCTTCGACCCCTTCGTGGGCTATTTCCCGGGCACGATCTACGACCGCAGCGTTCGCGTGACGCAGGCCTACCTGAGCTACCGCGCCGGGAGCGTGCTCGCGCTGTTGACCCTGGCGGCGGGCCTCCACGCGCTCCACACGCCCGGACTCGCCGGCTGGTCGCTCGCACGCGCGCGGCGACATCTGCTCGCCTTCGGCGTGTTCGCGCTCGGTCTCGCAGGGCTTGGTGCGATGCAAGTGTACGCGCCGGAGCTCGGGCATCGGGCGGACGAGGACCACATCGTCGAGGTGCTGGGTCGGACGCTCGAGAGTCACCGCTGTGTGGTTCACGTGCCGCGCGAGATGGCTCTCGCGGACGCCGCTCGCCTGGGACGCGACTGCGACTTCCGCGTCGCCGAAGCCGAGAGCACTCTCGGCGTTCGCCAGACGGCCAAGGTGGTCGCCTTCTTCTACCGCAGCGCGAGCGAGAAGCGTCAGCTGATGGGCGCCGACGAGACCTTCATCGCCAAGCCCTGGCGCAACGAGGTCCACCTTCAGCTCGCGGGTTGGCCCCACCCCGTGCTCGCGCACGAGGTCGCCCACGTGGTCGCGGCCAACACCGCCCGTGGTCCCTTCCGCCTGGGCGGCAGCCTCGGGGGCTGGTGGCCCAACGCGGGCCTGATCGAGGGCCTGGCCGTGGCCGTGGCCTTCCGTTCGCAGCACGGGCTGACTCCGGATCAATGGGCCCACGCCATGCTCGAGCTCGACCACATGCCGAGCCTCGAGTCGGTGATGGGCGCGGGCTTCCTGAACAGCTCGGCCGCCCAATCCTACACCGTGGCGGGCTCCTTCTTGCGCTGGCTGGCGACGGACCGGGACTGGTCCGTCGTGCGGCGCGCCTACCGTGACGGTGACATCGAGGCCGCCGCCCACTCGGATCTGCACACACTCGAAGAGCACTGGCACGCCTACCTGAGGACCGTGCCTCTGCCTCCCGAGGCGCTCGAGCTCGCGCGCATGCGCTTCGAGCGACCAGGGGTCGTGCATGCGATCTGCCCACACGCCATCGCCGATCTGCTACGCCGCCTCGACGGGGACACGGCAGCCGGGGACGACGTGCGCCTGCGCGAGACCTGTCATGAGATCTTGGCCATGGATCCCGCGAACCTGAGCGCCAAGGTCGCCCAGATCGGGGCGCTGGCGCGCATGGGGGAGCTCGATACGGCACGCCAGGCCCTCGTCGACCTGCGTGAGCGCCTAAGAGCGCCGACGCCCTATCGCATCGCCGCGGACGCGGCTCTGGCGGATGCGCTCGTCCAGCGCGGCGCCTTCGACGAGGCGCGGCCCATCTACCGCCGCTTGCTCGACCAGCCTCAGAGCGAGGGCTCGGCGCGACTGCTCGAGGTGAAGGCGTGGGCGCTCGAGCAGCCGGCGGAGGCGCGCGCGATGGTCTTCGACTTGCTGCTCGGGCCCGACCTCCGTGGCAGCGCGCCACGCGTCGTCGTGCACCTCGCGGCCAAGCTCGCGGCGCTCGACGGTGGCGGCCTGGGCCCCTATCTGGGCGCACGTCAGCTCTTCGCGAGCGGACGCTACGATCTCGCTCGGCCGATGCTGATCGGCGCGCTCGATCGCGGTCTGTCGACACGCAGGCTCACGGTCGAGGCCGAGCGCCTCACGGCGATCGCCAGCTTCGCCAGCGACGACATGCCCGACGCACGCATGCGCTTCGCCCGCATCCGCGACGACACCTCACGCAGCGTCGCGGCGCGCGCCGAAGCGGACGAGTGGCTCAGGCGCGCCCGCTACGAGGCGACCTTCCACTAGAGCACCG
>Ga0100380_10003666_pt1 | contig 16249 bp, 15 predicted proteins | sample CryGeymeta201504_FD_80417 | JGI IMG/M metagenome (GOLD analysis project Ga0100380, IMG submission 80417) | Groundwater microbial communities from Crystal Geyser aquifers in Utah, USA - Crystal Geyser metaG 2015-04 | ecosystem: Environmental > Aquatic > Deep subsurface > Groundwater | place... | reverse complement strand
TGATGATTACATTGGCATCATCTTTCTCAGATTCATGACTTACCTCAAGTTCATTCGCCTTAAGCTGCGACATCATTACTTCGGAATCTACCAAGTTTTTGGAACAGCCTAGCGTAATGATATTTATTTTATCGGTTTTAAGATTTCTAACTTTCACAGGGGAAATGAATTAATTTGAAAAGAGGGAATCAATGAATTCGTATTTGTTGAATACTTGAAGGTCTTCCATACCCTCTCCTACACCGATATACCTCACCGGTGTTTTGAACTGTTCAGATACACCAATTACCACTCCACCTTTGGCAGTGCCGTCGAGTTTGGTTAAAGCCAAAGCATTAACTTCGGTAGCCGCAGTAAACTGACGCGCTTGTTCGAAAGCATTTTGGCCGGTAGAAGCATCCAGAACGAGCAATATTTCATGCGGTGCACCTGGAACAACCTTTTGCATGACACGTTTGATTTTACTCAGCTCGTTCATCAAGTTAATTTTATTATGAAGGCGACCTGCAGTATCGATAATACAAACATCGGCACCTTGATCTTGCGCTGCTTTTACCGCCTCAAAGGCAACAGCCGCTGGATCTGCATTCATGCCTTTTTCTATGACTTCCACCCCAGTACGCTGTCCCCATATCTTCAATTGGTCGACTGCTGCGGCTCGGAATGTATCGGCTGCCCCGAGTATCACTTTATAACCTTTGGCCTTAAATTGGTGTGCCATTTTGCCAATGGTGGTTGTTTTTCCAACTCCATTCACACCAACTACCATAATTACATAAGGCTTGGTTCCCGAGGGCACATGAAATTCGCGACTGAGGGTATCATCTTGTTCAGGAAGTAGGTCGGCAATCTCTTCCTTGAGCATGGAATTTAATTCCGACTCCGTAAGGTACTTGTCTTTTGCTACCCGATTTTCTATGCGGTTGATGATTTTTAAAGTCGTTTCGATTCCGACATCAGAGGTAACCAAGATTTCTTCGAGATCATCGAGAAAGCCCTCATCAATACTTGATCTTCCGGCAAGGGCCTTTCCAATTTTGCCCAAGAGATTGGATTTGGTCTTCTCTAAACCCTGATCCAATTTATCTTTTTTGTCGCGCGAAAATATTTTATCAAAAAAACCCATAAGTCGACCGATTAAAAACAAAAAAAGCTTCCTGCACTAACAGGAAGCTCTAAAAAATATTTTAAAGTATATTATGCTTTAAATGCATCTTTCGCTACTTCAGCTGGAACCATTTCTTCTTTAAAAGTATAGGCTCCTGACTTTGGCGATCTTACTGCTCTAATGATGCGGGTCCATTCTTTTCCGGCACCTGCTTTTTTCAGCGTTGCTACTACCTTCTTAGCCATGACTATTTAATTTCTTTGTGGATGGTATATTTCTTCAATACCGGGTTGAATTTTTTCAATTCCAAACGCTCAGTAGTGTTTCTCTTATTTTTTGTGGTAATGTAGCGGGACATTCCCGACATGCCTGAGTCTTTATGCTCAGTGCATTCCATAATTACCTGTACGCGGTTACCTTTCTTGGCCATTGCTTCTTCTTAATTAAATTGTACCGGTTTTCTCCCATTGTCTGAGACAGGCATAAATACCTTTCTTATTGATGGTTCTCATTGCTGAGGTAGAAACCTTCAGCACGATCCAACGATCTTCTTCTGGAATATAAAACTTTTTTACTTGCAAGTTTGGATTGAACCTACGTAGGGTTTTCCTGTTCGAAAAACTTACGTGGTGGCCAACCATCGCTTTCTTGCCTGTTAAATCACACACTCTTGACATGCTATTTCTGTTAAAAGGACTGCAAAGATAATATGATTTCCCACACTGGCAAAGCCTGCCGAAAATATTTTCATTTAATTTCGAGGCTCTTAAAGGCGAAAGGCAAAAGGTGTTGCATGCCATTCACTTTCCATACCTCCTTTTTGCCTAGTAGAAGTATCTCAAGTGTTCCTCCAAAGCGACTTTCATATTCTTGTAAGGCTTGTAAACACCCGCCACATGGGGCGGCAGGTTCTTCTAGTACTTCTGCCTCAAAATGGGAGGCGGCAACGGCCATTCGAAGTGGCGCTATCTCTGGATAATTTGCGCCGGCAAAATACAAAGCCACCCTTTCGGCACATAATCCGCTTGGATAAGCGGCATTCTCTTGGTTATTGCCTGTGAGTATGACCTTATTGCTCAACTCGAGGGCAGCTCCTACTAAAAATTTGGAATAAGGGGCATAAGCATCGAGTCTTACCTTTTCGGCAATCGTACAAAGCTGACGTTCGTCCTTATTCAGTTCGTCATAACTTAATACCTCAATCTCCACATTACGTACAATTCTTCTTGGCATATGCTTGGTTTCTTTTCTGAAATAATAGATTTGCCCTATGGCATCTATACTACTCTTCGGCGCCGGGAAGTCGGCAAGTTACCTCATTCGTTATTTTTTAGAAAAAGCGGAAGAGAATAATTACGCCTTGCATGTTTGCGACCCAGTTGCCAATCAGTTGAAGCTGCAACATGATTCGGCATATCTCCATTGCCATGAGCTAAATATTGATGACACGGCCAATTGTTCGAAATTGGTTATCGATGCGGACATTGTCATTTCTCTCTTACCTGCCTTCCTACATGAAAAAGCGGCATTGCTTTGCTTGGAATATGGTAAAAACTTAGTCACAGCATCCTATGTTGATGAAAAGATGCGTGCTTTGGACCAAGCGGTAAAGGACAAAGGGCTATGCTTTTTAAATGAAGCCGGACTGGATCCAGGAATCGACCATATGTCGGCCATGCAGCTCATCCATAATTTAAAAAATGAAGGGGCAGACATATTCTCCTTCGAATCTTTTGCTGGAGGGTTAATTGCCCCAGAACACGATACCAACCCTTGGAATTATAAGTTTAGCTGGAATCCACGAAATGTAGTTTTGGCTGGCGCTGGATCATCTGCTCGATACCGCGATAAACATGAGTTACGCTTCGTATCCTACCCACAACTCTTTCAAAGACGCAGGCCATTTTCGCATGTCAAATATGGCGATTTTGAGGGTTATCCCAACCGCGATTCCCTCTCCTACCAGAGTCAATATGAGCTTGATGGAATCCGAACACTTTTGCGAGGCACACTACGCAGACCTGGCTTCTGCAGTAGCTGGAATGTCTTCGTGCAAATTGGTTTGACCGATGATAGTTATCAGTTGGATTTAGGAAATAGCTGCAGTGGCAGAACCTTCATTAACTGCTTTTTACCATTTCGAAATAATAAAACCATCGAAGAAAAACTTCTCATGGTTCCCGGATTGGTGGCCGACCAAGAAGATCTACGACGCATCAAATTCCTAGGGCTATTTTCTGATGATTATATGTTGCCTCGTACCAAAGGAACTCCTGCTCAAATCTTGCAAGCCATACTCGAAGAAAAATGGAAGCTTGAACCCGAAGACCGTGATTTGATCATCATGATTCACCGCATTGGGTATAGGAAGAACGGCAAGGAATCTTGGGTAGAAAGTAGTCTCGCGGTAGAAGGTGAAGATTCAAGGTATACCGCCATGGCCAAAACCGTGGGATTGCCGGTTGCCCTTTGCGCGGAGGAAATATTACATGGATCTTATCATGAAGTTGGTGTTCAAATACCAACCAAGCCCGACTTATACACCCCTGTATTGAAGAAACTAAGTAATCTTGGGGTACATTTCGAAGAACGTCCGATTGAAGTATAAAATATTCAATACCAAGGAAAGAATTCGATAGCTTAGTTATCCTGCTGCAGGCTTCATTATAAAACGCTACATCAAAACGCCTATACATTTCTCAGAATGTGCTAGAATCCCCTTAGCTTTGGCTTATAAACTTTTTTCATGATCAAGCAACCTTTTGCTCACTCATTGCGACATCCTTGAAAGAACCCATCCAATCCTTGGACACACCAAAAGAACTGATAGAATCCTGCAAAAAGGGGAAAAGTGGTGCACATGCCCAACTATACTCGTGCTATAAGTCAAAGCTCATGGGCATTGCCTTACGTTATGCGGGTTCGAGAGAGCATGCGCAAGATATTCTCCAAGAGGCTTTTATCACCATTCTGAGTAAGTGTAAGGATTATAGAGGAAGTGGGTCTTTTGAAGGGTGGATGACGCGCATTGTTATTAATACAGCCATCTCCTTCAATAGAAAATGGGAATACAGGCGCAATGAATTACCTGAGGAGCATGTAAACTGGGAAAACTTTGAAGTTCCAGCTGATTTAAAATTGCAAGAGAAAGACTTGTTGAAACTTGTGCAACGGCTGCCTCCGGGATATAGAACGGTATTTAACCTTTATGTGATTGATGGCTTTAGTCATGAAGAAATTGCGGATCAGCTAAACTTCAGCGTGAGTACATCAAAAACCCAATTAATGAAAGCGAAAAACCGTTTAGCCGATTGGCTGGTAAAGCGGGAATATAAAGATATGATGCAATGAAAGAGAAGGATTTAGACAATCTCGAACGCCTTTTCAAGGACGGGCTCCAGCATTTGGAGTCAGTGCCTGATGATGCCGTATGGCAGGCCGTTCAGGTTGGTGTAAAAAAATCAACGCGTATTTGGAAATTCTGGGGCATTGCCGGCATAGTGGTCATCGGGTTAGTTGGCCTTATGCTGTTCCAGAAATCCGAAGATGCGCAAAAAGAGTCTTTGGTATCCAAAACGGAACAAACTGAGATAGGAAATATGCCAACGAATACACCTCCTGTAGAAGGGCAAGTTAGAGCTACGAGTGATATGAATGATTCTGCTGCTGCATCCAGCATTACTTCATTGCCACAAAATGCTATGCCAGAAAATCAGCCCGCTCAAACACTAATTTTCGATGGAAATAACAAGTCAGGAGCCGGCATAAACCCAAGTGCCCAGCCTACTTCCTCAGAAAATCCGGAACAAAATCCTAATCGTACAATTTCGCCTTCCACAACTCCAAAAAAGAAAGACCCAAATACTCGAACACCTGCACCTGCCACGCTTACTATTGATGAGCCGACAGGTGCTGTGAATCCGAAAAAAGAAAAAAAGACCCAAAAAATTCAAGGCGCAGAAACTGAAATAAGCACTTCAATTAATCTTGTGACGATTCAAGCGAAAAAACTTCCTGGTTTTACATGCCATCCACAAGAGGTTACACCAAATAAGATTACTGCAAAACCCATCACCAAACCTGGTATTAATGAGGAAGATAAAAAAGATTCCAATGCTGCTTCTCGCTACCTTTTGAGTTTTGGCGCTGGCACCTTAGTTCCTTCTATCCAATCAAATGGTGTAATTGGAGATATTCGCTTTATCAAGGAGAATGATCCTGTATTTGGCGGAAGTCTAAACCTCGGATTTGCCTATCTCCGTCCGGATAACTGGGTTTTCCGTTCAGGAATTGAATGGAATAGCTATACCAATAAGGGATTGATGAAATATGAACAAACAGAATCTTTGGAATGGATTGATCGTCAGAGAGAAATTGGAATGATGCAGCGGGAGAAGAATTACCAAGGTCGCTTTGATTTACAATACCATTGGCTTAGTATCCCTATAGAAATTGGACATATTTACCCGTTAACTCCACAATTCAATTGGGAGTGGACCACAGGACTTGGACTGTCTTATTTAACAAAATATGACGCCATTTACGCGGCATTACCACAATTGTATAAGACTAGCGAAATAAATAGTCGATTCCAACTCGGTTTGAGACTCGGCTTTGGCGTTAATTATCAAATGAATCCGAGTTGGGCACTCCTGTTGAATACACGGTATCAATACCAAGTAATTCCTGTATTCAAAGATGCACTGCTCACTGAAAGACATCACAGTTTGGCATTCCGTTTTGGCCTTCAGTATACTTTAAAATCGAAAGGGAAATAACATGAAAACGAAAACATTTTTTTCTCATTTATTGCTGCTCATTTTCATTTTTGGCGGAAAGTCACTATTCGCCCAAACTATTATCTCCGGGGGCACTATCAATGAAACCACGGTTCGTTGGACCTTACAAAACAGTCCATACTTGATTGAGGGTGACCTCGTATTAGCAGAAGGCGCAACTCTGCTTATCGATTCAAATGTTATTGTAGAATTTCAGGGGAATTATTCCTTTATTGTCAATGGCCGATTACGTGCAGCAGGAGCAAGATTTCAAGGCAAGGACCTCGGTTCTGGCAAACATGTACTTTGGGAAGGGTTGAAGGCTCAATCTTACAACGCGGAAATCCTATTACAATTTGTCTATTTCGAAGACAGTAAAATTGGAATTGATTTAATAGACGTTCCATATAACGTGGATCCGATTACCCCTAACGCTTATGTCTCTTGCCTTTATACGACTTTTGCGAATAATCAAATAGGGATTAGAACATCAAAGAACGGAGCCTCTATTGATCTTCGCTCGAGTACGTTTTCAAATAACGGTATTGGTATTCAAGGTGGATTGCAGCCAAGGATAACACCTAACTTAATTAAACATATATCGTTGAGGGAGATTCAATTTGAGGGCAATCGTATTGGCTTATATGAAGGGTATTACCTCATTGAAACCTGTAATTTCATTCGGAATGATTCTGCTATTTATAATGTCGTTGCGTCTCAAATTGACACCTGCCTTTTCAGCTATAATGGATTAGGCATTTCGGGTCATAGTTTATCCATAAAAATCAGCGGCTTCACCAATAACACGCAGGCCATATATTTAACTCCCTATTCTGAAAATCTAGATTCAATTGTAACCAATACGACAATTAACACGAGTCATTTTGAAAACAACGATACCGCTATCAGCATGGCAGCAAACCACAGCATAGCCAATGTAGATTGTAATCTTTTCATTAAAAACTTATTGGCCTTGAATGTATTTGATCAAACCTCTGTTTTGGGCGGACTTCCCTTTACTATTCAGCGAAACATTTTCTCATTCAATAGCAAGGCGATAATAGTTAGTCAACAAACCCAGAATTCATCTTTATTTCCAGGTGCTGTGTATGAAAAGCCTCAACTCCTGTATAACAGCTTTAGCGATAACCCGCAGCTTTTTATCAATGCTTCGAGCACCCCATTGAACTTGTTCAAAAATTACATGACTGGGACAAAACAAATGCTTGAATTTGGTATCACTGATGGCAGTGACAGCACCGTATTTGGCTTTGTTAATTATACTGTAAGTGGCGATACTTCATTAGTTGGGCCCAATGTGATTGTAACTAAAATTGAGGATGTGATCAAGCATACGAATTATGATTCTTTAGACATCGCTGGAACCCAGTTTACCATCGTACGATGTAATCCACAACCAGGAAATCCACTGACTACTCTCCAACCAGAAGAAAATGAATTCGTCGCCTTTCCTAACCCCCTTCAATCCAGGCTTAACATTCGCTGGACAGATGGTCAAGCATACCGCATTTACCTATTCAACACACTCGGACAAGCAATCCCGCTTCCAAATAGCCAAGCACTGGTCTCTCCTGTTGAAATCCGATTAGAAGGCCTTCCTAAGGGTATTTATTTTTTGCTCTTGAAAAATGAATTAGGCTCGAAGACATTAAAGGTGGTTAAGGAGTAGAATGTCTTCAGGTCATCTCCTCATCGTTCTATCACGAAACTGGCCCTTCTCCCTCGTTTCCGCTACCGCTGCACTCGGGATGACAAGCGGAAATTTCTCCTTAACCTCGGCCTTAACCTTCAAATAAAAACCCCAACTACTCGCGCAGTCAGGGTTTTCAATCGTAGGTCTTAAAACTTATTTACTCAATAATTAACTTTTGATATACTGCTTGTTTCAAGGTTTTATCATAAATCATCACGATATAGGCACCCGTGCTTAAGCTAGAAAGATTGATATCTACTTGTCCTATCGCTTCATTGCTGCGGGAAATTGCTCTTCCACTAAGATCCATCAAGGTAACCTCGAATGAATTACTTTCTGTGTATTGGATATGTACCACGTTATTCGCAGGGTTTGGAAATACGGTGATGAACTGTCCGATTCCAATTTTAGAGATTCCTGTTTGTACACGGCTGCAATTATTATAGCTAACGATATCCAAAGTTTCAGCAGTTCCTGTCCGAGTATATTTGCGGTTAAAAAGTCCTATTCCGTTTGAGATACCACATCCTAAGGAATCAAAATTTGCAGTTTCTCCGTCTTGGAACGTAGCCATTTTTGGGTCTCCATTTGAAAATTTGTACTGAATTTCAGCTGCTCCTTTTACGTTTACGGTTGCTTCATAAACTTTATCATTATCCGCATCTGTCATTTTAACAGCGCCTGGCTGCCACGGTGTTGCCGTAATCGTTCCCATCAACCAAACTCCGGTAGAATCAACGGTTTCAAGCGCCATATCAACTCTGAAGGTGATATCTGCAGGATCAGGGTCTTGTGCACATGGGTGTCCACATTGTTTGAAACATACCACTGGGGCAGTAAAGTCAGCGCTGCCCACTGTTACCGTTCTGTTTCCATTGGTATTGCATGCTCCTGGAACCGACTCGTCGCCGCCCCAGGCATTTCCATTCACAAATTTGTATTCGAAGGTTCCTCCATCAACAGGAAGCGATACTTCATAAATACCATTGCCCATATCCATCATTGGGGTACCTGATGGATCCCAACCTTGGAAAGCTCCAGCTACATGAACACCGTCTGTGCTCACTGTCTCATTGCTCATATCTACGCTTAAGGTCAATACAGGACGACATTTTCCAAATTTTAGAATTGGTGCAACCAAACCACCGGTTACTGTAATTGTTCTATTGCCATTGGTTTCACATTGTGCCGGAACGGTTTCCCCATCCGGCCAGTCGTTTCCATTGATAAACTTATACTCGTAGGTATTTGGTGCCATTTGAAGGGTTACTTCATAAACTCCATCTGCATCTAGGTCCGTCATTTCTGTAGCAGCTGGATCCCATCCTTGGAAAGCCCCTGCGATATGTACACCATTGGCTGATACTGTTTCATCCGACATATCCACGCGGAAAGTCACTCCTGGAGGACAATCACCAAAACCTATCGCAGGCAAGACCAATGACTTGGTATTGTCGTTTGTAAACGGACGATTGCCATTGCTTGCACAAGCTGCAGGAACAGTCTCATCATCACCCCACTGGTTTCCATTCAAAAACTTGTATTCATAAGATCCTGAAGGAAGAATTGCCGCATATTTATAAATAGAATCCCCATCCATATCGTAAAGGCGGGTTTCGTCTGGTTTCCAATCTCCAGACGCCCCTGCTGCGGCTTGAAAGCTGCCTGCAACATGAATTCCGTTCGGATTGATAAATGCTTGATTCTTCATGCTTACTTGAATAAGCACGGTAGAAGATGTACCTGCACATTTCCCGAATTCTGGTGTAGCAACCGTAAGGTTGGCAGATCCAACAGAAATAGCACGGTTACCATTTATATTACACGCCGTTCCAGGTGCTTCGTCGTTGCCCCAAGAACTTCCATTCACAAACTTGTATTCATAGTAACCAGCAGGGATTGTAAGCGTAACGCTCCAAATGCCTCCTCCTTGATCAGAAAGAACCGTAGTTGCCGGATCCCAATCACCTGCAAATCCTGCTTCTGATTGGAAGCTTCCTGCAACATGAACTCCATTTCCTGAGACGGTTTGGCCGCTCATGTCAACACTGAAGGTCACGTCGGCAGCATATAGCCCCGCGGAAAACAGTGCAGCGAACATCGATAAGTAGATTTTTTTCATTGTACTTTGCTTTGGTTATTATTCCAAATTTATAAATAATTGTACTTTATACACTAAGTAAAGCGAATAATTCTTTAATATTCCGGTAATATTCGGTTAAACAAAACACAAGATGCTGATAATCAAGGTAAAAAATATTCTCTCATTTTCAATATTTCTCTTAAGCAGCTCCTTGATGGCGCAAGACCTCTACCCTCCTCATTGGTTTTCCGGCATGAAAAACTCCAGTCTACAATTGATGATTCATCAGGAAAATATTGGATTGGCAAGCAAATGGTCGCTAAGCTCAAATGAGTTATCCATTGATTCAATTTACCATCCATCAAATAGAAATTTTATTCTAATCTATATCAATACGAGCAAAGCAAAACACCATACCGACTTTAGCATCCATTACCAAATAGGTAAAAAGAAAGAAAGCATCCCTTACACGCTGAGTGCACCAATCGAATGGAAAGGCCAAACTTTAGACGAGCACGATGTAATGTACCTTTTAATGCCCGACCGTTTTTCAAATGGTGATACAAGCAACGATTATCCAAAGGGTATGTTGGAGCGCAGAAATGGCAGAGACTCCTCATTTGGAAGGCATGGCGGTGATTTAAAAGGAGTGCAAAATCAACTGCCTTATTTGAAAAGTTTGGGGATGACAGCACTATGGCTCAACCCAGTATATGAAAATGATGAGCCTCTTGAATCCTATCACGGCTATGCCATTACTAACCATTATAAAATCGACCCACGTCTAGGAAACTCAGCCGATTACCGAAACCTACGTGATGCTGCTGCAGCTCTCAATATTAAAATGGTAAAAGACATGGTATTTAATCATGTCGGAGATCAACATGTCTTCTTTAAAGACCTCATCGATTCCACCTGGTTTAACTGGTGGCCAAAATATACACGGACCAATTATAGGGCTCCCCTTTTGATGGATCCCTATGCCGCAAAATCTGAAGTCAAACTGTTTGATAAGGGCTGGTTCGACCATCATATGCCCGATTTGAATACCAAGAATATTCACCTTCAGCAGTTTCTGATCCAACAAACCCTTTGGTGGGTGGCTGAGTTTGAATTGGCCTCTCTGCGTATCGACACCTATGCTTACCCAGGCATGGCTTTTATGGATGATTGGTATGAAGCGGTTCATCTTCAATACCCTGACCTATTTGTATTCGGAGAAATTTGGGATCACGGCGCGGGCATTCAATCCTGGTTTGGAAATAATGCGAATACGGTGAATAGCGGTCTACCGTCATTAACCGATTTCGAGTTATGCTGGTCATTGCACAATGCTTTTAATAAACAACCCGGTTGGAACGAAGGACTTTCTGAAGTCTATTATACGTTGGCTCAAGATTATATGTACCAAAAGCCTAAAAGTTTAGTAACGTTTCTTGACAACCATGATTTGCCTCGGGCGCTCGGCGTTTTTGGGGATGATACACTCAAATACCAAAGTGCACTTACTATGCTGCTCACCCTGCGTGGAATCCCATGTATTTATTACGGATCGGAACAAATGATGAATGCCACAGGTAGCGATGATGAAAAAAGACCAGAATGGAAAGGAGGCTGGAAAGGTGATCTGCTTCCAGAGGCCTACCACGATACCGCAACGTTTAACATCATACAAAATTTAGCCAAGCTCCGCGCTAACAATCCGGCTTTTGACCAAGATGCCCAATTCATTCAGTTTGTGCCACAAGGCGGGAAATATGTGTACATGCGAACAAAAGGAAATCATGGAATAGCGGTACTCGTTTCAACAAACGACAAAAAAACAGAATTTATCCTCCGTGATTATAAGGAGCTTTATGATGCCATGGACTCTAACCCAATGAGGCTCAGCATACAAAAAGTGGAGCTCAACCGCGATGCTTTCTTCTACCTAGAGAAGAACGAGGTAGTTGTTATAGAATGGTAAAAGGAAGGGGTTTTGGGTTAGAGACGGGTGTCGAGTTGGATGAGGTCGTGGCGGAGAACAGAGATCTTTTCATAGAGCAGATGTGCCACGTTTAGAATCAAGTTGGATTCAAGGGGATTGACCGCACTTGGGACTTGAAGCGCCAAATGCTTGTTTTCTTTGATCCAGCCGGCTCCTAATTCTTTTAGTTTATCCGGACTCGGGTTTGCTCGCCAGTTTTTGGGGAGTTCTTTCTCCGTAACCTTTTGGATGGAATCCTCTGGAATTTCAAGTTGAACGATGACTAAATCATTGGGAATTAAATCATAGTCCAAATGAACAAGTAGTTCTAATATGGAAAGTGAGGAAGTACTAGAGGTATAGAGTACTGGATTTCCCTTGGTGTTCCATCTGCCTCCTACTTTTTCAGCGCCTTTTCCGGAAAGATCTTTTGCCCACTTTTGCTTGGTGATACGATAAACTATCATGCAAAAACACCATGTTGAATACGTTCTAACTCATCTTTTACCAGCTCAATACCCAAGCTCGATTCGATTAGTTTAATGGGTTTCTCTCCGCTAAAAGCTCTGCTTGCACGATGGAGCCAGGCTAAAAAAAGTTCCTTGGTATTGAAAACATGCATGCCTTTATGAAAGAGGCGCACCAATTCAATAAGCTTATCGGATGTATTAAAACTTATCGGCTGACTAGCGCCTTTGCGTTGTAAGGTGCGCTCCGATACATTCAGAATTTGGGCTAGCTCAGTTTGAGTGAGACCCGAATGCTGGCTGAATGTTTTAATGGCATTTCCTTTTAAACCGGATTGCAAAATAACCCAATAGGTATAGGTAGAATTACCATCCGGTCTTTCAAGTGACGCAGCAAGCCCGAGCCACTTTAAGACTGTGCCTGTTTCTGTAGTAGAATTGATTTGCCCCGTCATATACCCGACATTTTTCTCAAATTTACAGACAATTGTCTGGAATTAAAATGTTTTAACGATTTATTCCAATGCTGAGTCTTCTTCTGGGGTATAAGTAATTGCCTTTCTATTGACAATAAGGAAATTTGCCAACCCAGCGATAATCAGCGATGTTCCAGCTAAGAGCATGGCATTGATACTCTCCTCGCCAAAGAATGTTTTATAGCACCAAACGAGTCCACCTGTGGCCGCAACAATCTGTGGGAGCACAATAAACATATTAAAGAGCCCCATAAAGAGTCCCATTTTCTTGGGATCGATGGCACTTGAAAGCATGGCATATGGCATAGATAAGATACTCCCCCAAGAAATTCCGATGAGGAAAAAGGAAGCATCCAGGTATTTCGGATCTTTCAAGAAGTACATGCTAATAAATCCAAGTCCACCAAATATCAAGCTCGCCATATGCACATATTTGCGGTTGATTCGGCGTTTTCGTGTATAGAAGCTCAGTAACAAGGCAAAAGCCATAGATGACAATCCATATACCCCCATGCTTGAACCTACCGAATCGGCCGCATCATTATACGCTTTACTGTCTGCTGTATAACGCAATTTTTGGTCCTCTTGATCGAGCTGATAATTTGCCTCAAGCGGAATGGGTGCATGAAAAACATACTCAGTAAGCGCAGGAGTTGCCATACTCCACATCGTAAAAAATGCAAACCAGCTAAAGAATTGAATAATGCCCAGCTTCTTCATGGTTAGCGGCATTGCCGTTACATTTTTTACAATCTCAGTTACCCAAGAAAAAGCATGCTCCTCTTTTCTTTCCTTTTTGAAAGCCTCCAAGTCTTCAGGAGGATATTCTCTGGTGGTAAAAACCGTCCATAAAATGCTAAGAACAAAGACTCCCCCACCAATGGCAAAGGCAACTTGAACCGAAAGGGGCACCTTCCCAGGATCAGCCTCATTTGATACACCAAGCGAATTAATGATTTTGGGTAATTTACTCGCCACCCAAGTTCCGATTCCAATGATTAAGGTTTGAACCACAAATCCAAAAGAACGCTGTGAATCAGGCAATTTATCCGCAACCAGCGCACGGAACGGTTCCATGCTGATATTGATACTCGCATCCAGCATCCATAAACAACCAGCAGCCACCCAAAGTGCCGGGGAATGTGGTACGAAAATCAAGGTGACAGAACTAAGCAAAGCCCCAATGAGAAAGAAAGGTTTTCTTCTGCCCCATCGTTCACTCCAAGTTCTATCGCTCAAATAGCCAATAATCGGTTGGACCAATAAGCCGGTCAGCGGTGCAGCAATCCATAAAATAGGAATAGACTCCTCCGAAGCACCCAATGATTGAAAAATCCGCGACATAAAGCCACCTTGTAATGCAAACCCGAACTGGATGCCCAAAAAGCCGAAACTCATATTCCAGATTTGCCAAAAACTAAGTTTAGGTTGTTTTGCCATGATCTTATTGGTTCGTGATTTTTAATACAATCGCTTGTCCTGCAGGAACTGTTATTATAGAAGACGGTGGATAAATCCGATTGCCCAAGACATCCTCTACCTCCTGATTTGTCCTGACAAAAAAAGTCGCGGGCTTCGCTGAAAAATTCGCCAAAACTGTTATCTCACTCTGCCCAGACTTCCGGGTATAAACCAAACATTGAGCATTGACATGTTTTGAAAATTGAGGAAAGTTTTCCGAATTGCCCGACCATAAGGCCGGTTCCGTATGCCGTAACTCCAGCAATTGGGTAATCAATTCTTCTTGAGGAAAGGTATCCCATTCAATCGTATCCTTGGCAAAAAACCGGAGTGCCTTATTCAATCCTGCTTCTTGTCCGGAATACACCAAGGGTTGACCATTGAGCGTAAATGCTAGGATCGTAAACAGGGCAACTCGATCGCCATAGCGGTCGTATTCTGTTCCATTCCAAGAGTTCTCATCATGGTTGGTTACGAAAGAAAGTAAGGTCACCCCCTTCTTAAATAGCGTATCAATATCCTTTTGGTAGTCGATAATGTCTGTCGGACTTTTTTCTCCCTTTGCGATGCTGTTCATGGTATGGAGGAGTTTCCAGTTATAACATACATCAAAGGTCTTCATCAGTTCGGGCGATTCTGCTTCAGCCAGCCAATATTGCTTGTGGTTTTTATCAATGGTCTTGCGCGCTTGATCCCAAAAATCGACCGGAACCAAATAGGCGACATCACAACGAAAGCCATCTATGCCAAAGGTCTTTACCCAATAGTTCATGGCATCTATCATGCCTTTCCTCATGCCTTTATTGCTGTAGTCCAATGCAATTACATCCGTCCAATCGTAAGGAACCATAAAACCGCCCGTGGAATCCTTCTGGTACCAGTCTGGATGCGCCACTGTCCAAGGATTATCCCAGGCCGAATGGTTGGCTACCCAATCAATAATCACCTTCATACCTAATGCATGGGCCTGGTTTACCAAGTTTTGAAACTCAGCTTCTGTTCCAAATTCTGGATTTACAGCGGTATAGTCCTTTACCGAATAATAGCTTCCTAGTTCCCCCTTGCGGTTTTTCTCGCCAATCGGCTGAACAGGCATCAACCAAATGATATCGATGCCCAATCGTTTAATGCGTGGTAAATGACTTGCAAAAGCATTGAAGGTTCCTTGGGGAGTATATTGTCGAATATTGACTTCATACACATTGGCATTTGCTTTCCAATCTTGGGCCTGTACTTCGACACCTATGAACAAGGCTAAAATCAATACAAATTTTTTCATGGTTTCTGTGCTTTTAGAATGAGGTAGCCATTTGTGCCGAGCGTGATAGCCGCTCCTTTTTTAATGTAGTTTCCTCCAAGCTGTTGCCAGTTTAAGTGCTGAAGGTCTTGTGGCAATGCGACTGAATGTTTTGTGCCATATTTGGAAAAGATCGCTATCACCTTTTCTCCGAGGTATTCACGGACAACAAGCAAATAATCAGCTCCCGAAATCACTTGAGTGCTGCCATAAACAAGAGCTAAGTTTTCTGAGCGTATTTTCCCTAGCTCTGAAACTTGATTTCTTAATAATTCCTCTGGGGCAGTGAGCGAGTCAAATCGCATCATTCTTCGGTTATCCGGGTCATTCGCACCAGGTAGTCCAATTTCATCTCCGTAGTAGACAATCGGCACGCCAGGTATACAGTAATTGAATGCATGCATCATCGCCAATCGTGCGAAAGCATGTTCTCCTTGGTGTTGAATATTTCGGGTATATCCAGCTAATTTGGTGTCTTCGTCTTGTTTCACCGATCCGTCAGCTATGGATACAAAACGCGGCTTATCTTGGTTGCCACTAATATTTCCCATCAGGTGATGAGGGCCGTAATACCGAAGGCTCTGCTTTAGTGTGGCCGCTAGATTTTGATAACAAGCAGCTTGTTTAGAGGAATCTGCATCCAAAGCAAAACACTGCAATGCCGCATCATAGAGATTAAAATCAAATTGGGCATCCATTAATCCAGAACCCAAGTACGAATGAATCAAATCTGCCGATCCATAAGTCTCTCCAATCTGATATATGCCATCCTCCCCTGATTTTCCGCATTGGGTACGGAGTTTTCGGGTGAGCATTCTCCAATATTCATTTGGCACATGCTTGGTGGCATCATGACGTAATCCATCTAAATCAAAGCTTCGAAACCAATACATCGCAGA
>Ga0100380_10003663_pt1 | contig 16258 bp, 23 predicted proteins | sample CryGeymeta201504_FD_80417 | JGI IMG/M metagenome (GOLD analysis project Ga0100380, IMG submission 80417) | Groundwater microbial communities from Crystal Geyser aquifers in Utah, USA - Crystal Geyser metaG 2015-04 | ecosystem: Environmental > Aquatic > Deep subsurface > Groundwater | place... | reverse complement strand
TACTTTCATAAACCTAACAGTAGGGGACAATAGTTTTATTATGGACCTCATCGAAGGATAAACGCCAGCCGATATTCACCAGACCCCTTGCCCTTGCAGCGCCTGCTCCTTCCAGCCGACACTAACCCCCATTCTCCAAGCATCCGATATATCTCTTCCCAATTCCTTACACTCTCTTCTATCGCTGCTACCTTCATCCTTTCCCTTACTTCTTGAACAGACCATCGTTGTGCAGCCATAAGAAGAGGGAAGGACCTTCAGGACATAGGGAAAGGCTTTCAAGGCAGAAGGTAGAAAGGAGTTTATTTGCTACTGCAACTCTTCGAGGGAAGACAGAAAAGTACCAATGATGAGACTCAGACTTGGAGGACCTTGAGATACCAGACGAAAGGAGTAGGAGGTCTAGCAGCAGCCAACTTACAAGTCTATTTTGGACATTCCGAAAAACTGCTTCCCAGGCACGAAGCCGCAAACATTTTTTCCTCTCTCAGAAGCGAGCGTATCTAGTTTGAGGAGGATGTGCTATACGTGCAGCCCTACCAGCCGAGGCCTATCGTTAGAGTATCCTACAACCACATCAGGCCCCTGGAAGACAACCTTCTCAGGTAGAATCTCTAAAAAGAGTTCGACCGTCTGAGGAAACCCCACTTCAAGATCAACGAGGACATCCTGGAATGGATTCACCGCTAGTATGGAGAGGACACATTTTGCCAGTACCTTGTGGAGCTATATGTTGGCTTCTTTCGAATACTCACCAGCCATACAATCCTCTAAGCTGTATTCTTCTGGACCCTCCATCCTCTCGACTCTGTCTACTATTCTCCAGGGAACCACTGGAAAACAGAATACTAGGAGCAGAGAAACACAGGAAAACCTCGTATACTCGGCTTCCGACCCAAACTGGTTAACGTTCGAGGACTTCAGGTTCAGATACACCAGCAGCTCTACTCCTTTCAAGAATAGTTCACAGACAAAATCAGAGAGAAAATTCATTCAAGCAGCAGAAAGATGGTCACCGCTGTTAAGGACAAGGCATACCGAATCAGACTCGAACAGTTCAGAAACAGACTGCAATAGACTTACTACCAAGAGCAGCAGACTGTTCTGCAGAAGGTTGAGCCTGAAAAATAATTCGAGTTTCAGCACGATTCATAAAAGATGGCAAGAATGCTTATCCCCAATATGGCCCCCTACCACTCACTCAAGGAAATCATCAACAGCTAGGAAGCTTTTAAGCACGTCTTCGGACGCAAGAATCGCCTTCCTTCCCAACCGTCTGGTCCTCATCGAAAGCATATCAGACGGGCGACTGAGATGGTGAATCCTCAGAATGATAGACAGAGGAGCAAGCAGTCTTTGATTTTGGAGGAAACCCTTCGGAAAAGGTACGGCAAGCTGCTGAGGACCCCAAGCACTGCCAGCTGATATGAAGAGGACGGTGCTACATTTCAACAAAAATGATGTGCTCTTACGTTTAATGAATAAAATTGATAGGCTTGGGCTATAAAACGGATGGGCAGCATAGTGAGAAGGATCACGCGAAGAACTTTTAGAAGACTAGACAGAACATTTTGATAAACTTTTGGTCGGAGAGATACTTGATATGGGCAGTACGGCCAACCCACGAGTCGAAGCTCCTACCTAAAGCAAGCCTTACTTGTCCTCGATGTTGAATACCACATTAATGCGACTCAGCTAGGATACCTCTAAATCTCCCAACAGGTTGTCCACCATTTCCCTTATTATTGCGGGACTATGTAACACCATGCCTACCTTGGATGGTTCAGTCTCTCGAATAAAGCGGTGTTCTTCTAGATCCTGGCAGATTCGTAAGGCACGTACTCATCCTGGCTCGAGCTGATTAAGGCCAACTGCTTGAACCCTTTTAGACTGTTGTTCTCTGACAGCCTGTACAGCAGCGTATTTCTGAGGTCAGAACTGTCTCGCATGCACAGCTCGTCGAGACTGGGCACCTTCTCCCAGGCATTCAGTAGCCAAAGGCCAGCCTGGACGAGAGCGGAGGGTTCATAGAGGTAACCCAGATGAGGACTGCTAAATGACATATAGCTGAAAAGATAGCTTTAGAGGTTCTTGATGTAGGAAAGAGCGCTCCTTATAATGATACCACCCATCGAGTGCCCCACAAAGCTTATGCGAGTTGTAGGCCCGAACTCGACAGTCTTGAAAAGATTGTTGACTTCGATTGCCAGCCTCTTGCCCATAGTTTCGATCGAGTCATCTGTCCTGCCTTCATTCGTCGAGCTGACGAATACTCTGCAGCCGAACCTTATCTCCAAGCAGTTCTTGAAGAGCACAAAGTCTTGCTTTGAAGCCTGAAAGCCATGCACAAAGATAACCAAGTGTTGTCCTCGAGCTTAGCTTTTCTCGAGGGAAAGACCTACCATCGATTATCGAGGGTCAAGCATTGGCTCGATCTGTCCGAATTCAGAGGTATATATGCTTCCGAACTCAGAAGCCTGTCCGATACGAGAGGGCGTTTTTGCTAGTTCGATATGGCTACGTGGAGAGAAGGGGTGAATGTTGTCGCTGCTGGAGAGACGTTTAAGGCCTATTGACTCGAGCCTTTTGAGTCCAGGCTCGATATAATTAGACCTTTTCGTGAGGAGAGACCCCTGCACTTGGAAAATTTACTAGAATATTTTGATGTTCTTGGCCTACTACTCAAAGTGGTTTTTGCTCTCGATTGGGAAATGATCCCTCCAAAGCACTTCCTCATTCTTCTTCAGTTTGTCAAGTTTTGCCTGCTCAAGGTAGGTCTTTCCGCTGTCTTAGTACCTGCTGAATGTCCAGTCCCAGTTTTTCTCCACCCTGTGGCTGAATGCGTGTGTTTTGAGCCTTTCCATTTCCTGCGCTCGGTAGAGGGAGCTCAGGTATTTTATGGCCTGAGGAAGGCAGCCGCTCATGAATAGGATGTAGTCATTCCACTTCTGATAAATGATCCCCTTGATGGCGGTGAAGTCCTTGCTTATCTCAAAACAAGCTCGATCTCTGATGTCCTCATGGTTGGGAGTGATGCTCAGAGAGTGAGGTTTGAGACTACCTTGGCTGCTGTCTAGACAGTCTGCAATGCCATATATGACTTCGTTCGGATTGAGCTTCACCCAAGGATACAGTTGTTGTGGAGCCACCACCTTAAGCAGATCGAGATGATGCTCCTGGATGGCCATCAGTTACTGCTCAAGGCTGCCTCTGTAGTAGCTAAAGAAGTCCAGAAACTGCTTGGCACGAACTGTCTAGATCGATGAGTACACTTGTGGGTGGCCGCTGACAGGTAGTCTTCGAAGGAAGAGTACTCCCGCTTCGAGCCATCCTCGCAACCAAACCTGTACTCCAGGATGGTTGCCTGGTAACTGCCAGTTATCTTGAAGCTGCCGAACTCATCAAATGCCACCGGAAGATAGGTGCTAAGACCGCTCAGCTTGTGGATATTTCCTTCGTAGAGGCCAGCTTCGGTGTATTGCTGAGTTAGGAGGATGGACCTGCGAGCCCTGAGGCCGGAAAAAGAGCTACACTCTCAGCTGGAGAGTCGCCTACTGTAGCAGATGCACACTGAGGTACTTTCTGAAGTAGCAGACCTCGTTGATGGGATGCTCTTGCGACATCATTTTTGACTCGAAGCTCCGAGAGTAATAACACTCCTCGTCATGGTCTAGGTGTGAATCCATCCTTTCCTTCTGAGGGCCAGGAACCATCCCCACAAGAGGTCTGACTCCTTGTGATTGCCAATACTTATCCTTTGGATCTCTGGGCAGTTGATAGATGTTGTATGGTGGGCAGGGGACTGTCTGCATGGTGGAGGATGTACTGGGTTATCGGGAGTATGAGTGTTGAGGAAAAGGGAAACTTTGAAGCGGAGAGTGCCTTGCTTGTGGAATGCTCTGACGTGGAGGGAAGAGAGGGCGATGACGATGTCGAGGTTGGCCTGATAGCTCATTTCTAATTATTTAAAAGGCACTCGATTTAAGGTCATTCGTATATCCTCTGTTATAAGTACTGTTTTGAAGCATGAAAAGATAGGAACCGTAGGTCCCCCTAAAGATCCACCATTTTTCCAAGGACGAGCCCCTTGAGGTCCTCCAGTCAACCCTCCAAACAGTAAATCTCCCTCACCCAGTACGCATAATTCCAACTGTTCATCGAGGTTCTCACCGGCATTCCTCCTTCCCAGCAAAAATTAATCAAAAACTCAAGAGCCGTTCAGGTAGCAGGCTAGACCCCCTTGTATCAGGTGGGTTTTCAGCCCAACGACAAAATCATACTCCTCACACAGCAAGGTCAGTCCCTAGTCGAGTTCCGAAAACAGCAACTCAGACAACAGCTCGAGAGGGAGAAATAGAGGGTCACTTAATAGAACAATATCAGAAAAATGGTGGTCTTTGACAAGGAGGGCAAATACCAAGAGAATAGTCACTGCAGACTTATAAGGGGAATGATGACTTAAAAAGTGCTCGAGAGGGTGGTGGGCAGACTGCTGAACGTTGACCACTGGAAGGAAAAAGAGCATGAAATATTGAGCAAAAAGGGAAGGCTTCAGTCCTTGCTGAGGTATATGTGGAAGGATGAATCTGACCTGGGGAAGATCATGAATCCTGGCGCTAGCTATGTACTTTCATCGACATTCAGCTCTGGAACCGGATCGACGGAATTGTGTGCAAAATGATAGTGGGTTTTCCCTTAGACCTCCACGAGACGAACACAGCTCCTCCTGAATCGACAGCTGATGAAAAGATTCTCAAAGAATTAAGCAGAATGGGGTACCATGAAGAAAAGGCAAGGTAAGCCCTTGAGAGAGCCTCAAACTGTTATAATGAAGCACTGACTATACTGTGCACTCGGAAGGACAAGAAAAAATTCAAGCTTGGAGTTGTTGACTGCTCTGATGAGTTGTTCATCTACCAGTGGCTTCATAGAAAGTGCAGGCGGTCTGTCATGATGAGGATGGGCGTTGAGGGAAAAGAAGGAGAAAGAGAACTGGAACTACTTCTGAACTCTCTCAGGCACAGGTGCTACAGACTATACGAGGTAGATGGGTTTCTATTAAGATGATGGTGGGCAAGAGAGAGTGGGTGAAGTACCTGGCCAGGAGGGAAAGCCTGAAATTAGTGATGCGGGCGAGAACAGAATTCCTCGATACTAGCAGCAGTAGCAGTAGCGACGAATAGTGATTCGGTGATTCCTCACCCTGATTGACTGCATACATAATAAGTTTTGCCTTTAAAATTTGGGAGTATATACTCAGTTTAAATTGTTAACTATGCTGGAGCAAGATGTACCCTCGATCCCTCCAGGACGATAATCACACTCTCCCAAAGGACACCTCACCCTGACTCCAGTCAGCCTTACCTTCTTTAGTGACCCCAAGCAGCACCACCTCCTTAAAGTCCACTTCTGGGGAACCTCCCCTCTCTTGCTCCCCCTAAACTCATCATTAACCCTCCCAGTAGTCAGTTCGCCTCTCCACCTCAAAATGTATCTCCTCGAAAGCAAGTGCACCCTTATCTCTGTGCTGGATAGTCGCAACGGCAAGAGCATAGGATACGCATTCCTGAACTGGGGACTCTACTTGCGTTCTCTTGAGGACCAAGGATAGAGATACCAGAGGATAGATCGTCATGGACAGGAGAGGAGAGGCAGATAGTATGAGGATGGGGAGTAAGGACTGTACTGGCTACCCTTCATTGACGAAAGAATGGAGGCCGTGTTGCCTGTATGGAAACATAGTGGATAGCAGAAGAAGAACAATGAAAAAGTGGGATAGCTGACAATCGGCTGGACCTGCACAGTTCGTCCTGTGTCTGGCAACAATCGGGCAAATATGCCACTCCTGAAATAGGATTTTAGAGGGTCATGTTTGAGAGAGTAAAGCAGTGTAAGAGAAGAAATTATGCAAGAGGAGTAGTAGGAGGACTATAGGATCAGAGTAAGTGGAGCGGGAAAAACATGCAACAACCTGCCAGGACGTCCTCTGCTGAACGTAAGCAGGGAGGCGTTTCAAAGAGGGAGCACTAACAGCAGCAACTACGGAAAAGCATTCTCTATAGCCAACTTAGACAAAATTCATCATCTGCAAAAATAGGAGAGGAAGGACAGTAACATTGAAGAGAGCAGAGGAGGGAGCAGATTGTCACTTAACGATGTGTACTTCACAAACGGGAGGAAAGGAAAACAGGAGTGGGAGATCCCCAAAGAGCAAAGATGTAAGGCAGCCCCGATAGCATCAAAGTGGGCCGACTACAGAGGAAGTTCGCTGAGATAGACTACAGCCAATCGCCTAGAGTTAGAGCTTATTCAGCTGAGAATAGACATGGATAGCTAACATCCATCTTCCAGCAAATAGATCTCTAGTTAGATGCTCCTCCAGATAGCTGCCCTCACCGTCATCAATCGACAGACCTCTCTAAAATAGTTGTTACACCTCGACATTTTCAACCAACAACATAAGATGCGACTGTTTCCCTCCGAGCAGACCCAAATCAAGGGAACCCTCACAGCCCAGGTCGGTGTCTGCCTTTCCTTCGCTGCTGCCTTCAGAAAGAGCAGGGAGGTGCTGAGGGGCAAAGGGTAGGTGAGGATGCGTCAGTGTAAGATGGAGGTCAACTTGCTAGCTGGAGACGGAGTCATATGTGCAGTCCTGAGCATTCAAATCGGCCACCCTTCAAAAAGTTCGTAAATTAAACCTGAATCACTATAGCCTATCCCTCAAAAGAGCGAACAGAACAATACAAAGGCGTAAAAGAAGAAGGAGCCTACCCCCTTGGATGTTCCGATTAATCGCCCTTCTCAATCGATATAACATTCCCCAGAGAGGCCACTGCAGCCTTCTCTTTACTATATTATCGTAGTTCATGAGCTTTCTCCTCAGTCATACATATACAGCATACACTCAAAAACAGCTGAAGGTCCTCAAAATCCCAAGTACCTTCTCTTTAGCCAGGAGGAGCTCATTCACAAAGACCTTCGCCTCAGCATTCACAGTCCCAAACGACAACTACTTTATGAGGAAACTCTGATGACCGTCCGCAACTCAGCCGAACTCAACAGAAACAACTTGACCTGCCAGTTACTTGTTGAAAGATACCTCCCTTCCTTGCAGTGCCATCTGGAGGTATGTCTCGGATCTGTCTAGCAGATTGTCCATAAGATGCAGCAAACAAGTGGCCACAAGAAGAGGAAAATATAGAAAGATAGCTACTAATATAGCCGGTAGGGAGCAGTTGGAGATAGGACAAAAACTGAATAGGTTCAGGAAAGGTTGATTAAGCAGGCAGGACAGAGGGTCCCCACCCAGGAAAGATAGAGGACTACAACTTCGGGAAGGCAGAGAATGGATACTTAAGAAGGAATGCAGCTGAATACAGATGAAGGTCTCAGGTTAGATACACAGGAGGGGAGATTGGCCACATAAGAAAGGCCGGAGGAAGCAAATAGTGAGATGGTCCAGCAACTCCATCCCGAACCATCGAACAATATCGAGCATTAATAAGAACAGTAGTCCTCCTTTGAACAGCTCTATCTAGTGGACCTTCTGACTAGATTTCTCTCCTCGCTGGCCTCCTGTCCTCTTCCCTAAAACACTCTCAACAAGCAGCAATTTATTCTTCTGCTTCAGCAGTCCTCAGTCGATCTGCCCGCATAAGTCCTCTAGCTTGTTGTATCTGTTTTTCAAGAGGAGCCCGAGGGCCCCATTTAGCTAGAACTTCTCAGGTAATCTCTCAAAGCTTTTAGCACCTTCAACAACATATACGGGCAGCAGAAAGATAAGATAATCAAGGAGCTTCTATCCCTTCACAGCAACACACCGCAAAGGATAAAGGAAAAGGCTCAGCTGGGAATGCTGAATGAGGAGTTTCTTTGGGAAAAGGCCCTTCCTTCTGCTTCTGCTCATCTCAGAAAAACAGTCAATAAAATGTATAAAATAAGTACCTTTGGCCCCACTGATGCCTCCTGTCTCCTAGAGGATCTCGAGGGGAACCGAAAGATAAGACCCATCGACATATGCAACCTGGGAGCAGCTGTCAAGGAGTGGGTATAGGAATTCCTTTTAAATACAGAGGTCCCTGCTCTAAACAGGGATAGGCTTGTTGAACTGGCAGAGGAAGGGTCAATTCTGAACATTAGATCTGTAGAAGTGGCTATGCAAGAGATGTCTCTTAAGCTGAGCTTGTGGGAAAGTTTAATGCTGATTGAGGAAATCAAGACAGCCTACATGTGTGATTTGGAAGTCGGGTAGGGGCTTATCTCTGTTGAAAATTTTGTGGCCTGGCTGGAGACCAGTCTCCACAAAGAGCACAGCCAGAATGGGTAGTCGCAGCACTCCTCTTTCTACTTCGACAGACTTCCAAACAATATTAGAGAAAACAATCCTTCTGGAGCATCAAAGAAGTCAAGAAGATCCGTAGATAGGTCAAGACTTGGTACCTTTGCTCACAACAACAATGACTCTGAGATAATGGACATTGCCAATTTGCTGAGGCTGAAATAAGAGGAGGAGGAGAGGCGACTGTCTAAGCTGAAGATAGACTCACCCCTGACCTTTTAACAACATTAATAGCCTCAACAGCCAGAAGCAGTTGCCTGTAAACAACCAGATGAGGACAGAGGGGACGCATAAAACTATTTTCAGAGCATGAACAAGAAGATGCTAAATTTTGCCTCAGTTCCCCTAAAAGGATTTTCTCTTTCTGTGACCTCCCTTAGGCTGTACGACCATGTTCAAAGCACCCTCAAGCTTATCGTCAACTTTTAAGGTTCATCTACTGCCTTATCATTCTTGTACCTCACCAGGGAAAGATAGTACTCGTAGGCTGAGGGTCATCCCTTCTCGATAGGTGCACAGGAACCGAACAGGGGGAAGTCAATTCAGCTGATTCTTGAGTGTGAGGGTGAGAGGGTGGGAGAGGGCATTTTGGACTGGTAGTAGTATCAGCAGTGGCTCAGCGATGACCAGTAGACATTCAGACGAACCCTAGTCCTTCATAGCAGCACAAGGAGCATCATCGGCAAGATGGTTCTGGTCCTCAGCAAGCAACTTCCCTCTCAGCCTGTTAAATAATAGAGTACCCATAACATTCAGGTATCCATCTTAGAGTCAACAGTCCAGGAAGGCTCATATGTGTTCACCCTCACAGGACAGCATCAGGCACCCGAGCCAGGATAGACCTAAACAGGAGCACAGGCAGTGGAAGTAGGCACCGTTCACGAGATGACAACCAGCAGCCCCATATACAGCCAACAACTACTCATTACCCATCCAGTCACCAATTCAGAGTGTTTAATCTCTTTAGAAGAGCTCTATCTCAGAAAACACCTCAGAGGATAATACCCTCTACTGAGTAAAGTCAGTTCCAACTTTGTGGGGGTGGTAACAGTCAGCATGGCCATTGATGGCTTTCAACTGAAAGATAAAGACAGCAGGTGGAGGCAAGTGCAGGAGAGAAATGAATAGCTGCAAGAGAAGAGAATGGACCTGATTAGAAGGGAGATGGAGCAGAGTAGAAGGAAGGGACAATCACAGCCTCAATAGCCGTCTGGGGTGGGACAGGGGAGAAGCAGGGAGGAGGTGCTGGTCCAGGTAGACCAGATATACAACCAACTGAGAGCCAAGTTCACCTGAGCATATATTTTGGCTTTGATGCACAGTGATTATCGGTTATACTGAATCTCTTGTAGGAGCACTGATGATAGTGCCAATTTAATATATCGGCATTGATATACACTAGATATACACTCAGCCATAAATCACGTCACATGCTGATCTTTTCCTCCTCAAGTTCCCCTTCCAGCTACAAGTCCAGTTTGTTGGTCTTCCAGCATAGCAACAGCTCCAAAGCAAGCACCAGCACCAGAAACACTGCAAATACTACCTAGATTCATGCTTACTCAACTACCACCGCATCAGCTGGTCCCTCAAAGCCAACATCCCACACACCACGTAGTTGACACTCTCCCCACACGATTAAAGCTAGCACTTTGGACTGTTTCCTCCTTCGATGCCCTCCCAAAGGTTGTCCCACCCTTCCCTCACTCCTGACCCTCCTGTCAATAGTACCACCCCTGCCACCCATCTGCACAGTCCAGCCAGTCCGTAAACCAGCATTATTATGAAATTTCCCTTGCTCTGAAAGGTGTAGACCGAAAAGAGCAACAAGGGCAGTAGAAGCAATAGAACTACGTCGAATCCCACCATCACCCTCTGTGAAGTGAGATACACTGGCATAGGGACAGAAGTACCTGGGTACTAGTTGTTGAGGCGTTAGAGCTGGGCCTAGGTGCTGAACTATCCGACCACCATGAGATTAGAGGAGGTCAGGACAAGTGATGAGAACAACAAAAGTCCAAGCAAGGTGCTAGCCCCCACTAATACTCTTGACAGCAATTTAAGTTGCCTTTTTGGCGTCATTGCCTCCAGCCTTTTGCTCAGCATTCCCTTGCTATAAACTATAGCCCATCAGATCCCTTATAGGTCATCGTGAGTCACAATAAGCACGACAACAGACAACAACAAATATGCAAACACGGTTGACAGATCAGATCACTCTTCGGCCTCAGTGAACTCCTTCCTGATGCTCTGCCTCCTCCGGGCCTACTTCTCCAGCAAATCCAGGTCGTCTCCTCTCATCCTGTACATTATGAATAGCGTCACTCCCACGTACCAACAGGCGAATAAAAACCCGTACCACCATATCTTGGCTCGGACTGCTCTCGACTTCATCTGGGGCTCGTCTTATTCTGTTATCCTCTGGCGAGAGATCAGCTCTTAGGGATTGGGAATGGGTCCCTGTGCAAAATCACGCTTTTTGATGACCTGTCCCTTGAAGTTTCGATTGCCTGTTTGTTCCTTGGGCGGGAAAATGAGGGTGGTGTCGAATCTGCGGAACGTTTTTTTGAATACCTCCGAGAGTCTGTTCATAACTATTTATTCTCAACTATCATGTATGAGCCATCAGGAATGATTCCTCCAATGCCCTAAGAAGAACGACTCTAGTATTCATTCTTAGATATATAACTCTTTCCTTCCTTCTTGAAGCTTCATCTCTATCGCTATGATCAGGTATACTGTGATTCCTTGTATCACTCAGCTTTCTCATCCTCATTAGTGACGGATGCTACTCGAAAGGAGATGACTCAAAATATTTCAGAGTTTATCCTTTTTGCCTCTATAATAGAAGAATGAGTTTTTCCATCTTTGGTTCCAATAACCCTACCTCTACTGACTTCCTGCACCTCCCCAATGCCTTTCCTAAAGGATTCCTTTCACATCCCCCTGCTCACCAGGCTCCTTCCTTCCACCCACCGGCTGCCAATAACAAGTCTCCCAATATCAGCACCCACCCCCAAAAGAGTGTACCTTCCTTCGAGATGCCCTCTGGAGTCCCCTTTCTGGGAAAGTCAGTCTCCTGCAACCAGCTGGAAAGGAAAACAGTCCTGAAGAAGGAAAACAAGGAGAATCACTCTGGATCCGCAAAGCCCAAATTTTTCCAGCACAGAAGAGTGAGTACCAATTTGGAGGCCCAACCTTCTTTGCAGCGAGTTGCTCCACAGACTTCTCTCAAAAGCAGTCCATAGTCTCACAAGCATCAACAGTCCAGAGGCATCTCTCCTATTGCCTCCCAAAAGCCTGCACCATCTCTCTTTTTCACCTTCACAAAAAAACCAATGAGGCCGTCAAAAAACACCATATCGTCAACTCAAATCAGCCCCTGCCCTTCTGAGCTCACTCTTCACAAAACAATATCGGAGCAAAATAGACAATCCAGGTACAGCTGTGAGTAGACCATCATGAGAAGACTCTCTGCTACTCGTATCGACAGAAGACCCTCTTTCCTGAAAGGAAGAGGGCAAATGAGGCTATCTGACTTCATGGTTGGCCCATGCAAAGGCAGTGGTCGGTTCGGGAAGGTCTTTTTGGCATTTCACAGGAAATCAGGATGGATGGTGGCCTTGAAACGGGTTTAGAAAGAGGAGGTTAGGCAAATTCTCGAGCAGTTCACTAGGGAAGTCAAGCTCCAGTCTTATTTGGAACATTCAAATATTGTCAAGCTTTACGGTTTTTTTCAGGAGCAGGAGTACGTTTATCTTGTTCTGGAATACATGGAGGAAGGCTCTCTTTACGGATGCATCAGAGGGAAGAGGGGTCTGCCTGAGGAAGATGTTTCTCAGAAAGTCAGGCACGTCTGCCAGGCTCTCAGTTTCATGCACCACCTTGACATTCTTCACAGGGACATCAAACCGGAAAATATCGTGCTGACCCATGTACTTCAGCTGTTAGTCAGGGCGTTGCCAAGATATGCGACTTAGGGTGGGCGGTCTGGGCTAAGAGCAAGAGAAAGACATGCTGTGGCACTCTTGACTACACTTGTCCCCAGGTAGCTACAGGAGAGACATACAGCAAATAGATTGACGTTTGGGCGGTGGGAGTGTTGGCTTTTGAATTGCTGACGGGAAAGGCTCCCTTTTACCACAAGAACAGGGACTAAACGATGAGATCGATCATGAAGGTAGGGATGTTATAAGGTAGTGCGACTTCGAGGTACCAGCAGGGCTGTCGCAAGGGGCTAATGGATTCGTGGCGAAGGTGCTTCAACGAGAAGAGAGGATCGGGATAGACTAGCTGCTGGTGGAGGATTTTTTAGAGGAGGCTGACACCAGCTACCTTTTCTGATATTTACATTCTGAGTAAAGATGAGAGTTAATCTGGGTAAATAGTCTTATGATAACCACTGTATACAATCGTTTCTAAGCTGAGGCATTTAGGCTGGAAGGAAGAGCACCACCGGCAGCAGAACAGTTCTACATTCCTCAGACATATTTTTATCTGCTGTACAGTCTGTAACATGCATTTATGCTGCTAAGCTAATGAATGCTAGGGTAACTTCTCTCCCTCGGTATCACATCTCAAACTAGTCTAAAACGAATAGAGAGTAGACCATAAATGTCCATATCCCCAGATATCCCACCATATTTTTATCTCATCAACATCTTATAATAATATTTATTAGTCGTTAGACATGACTGAGTCCCTAGTGCAATCCCAAGTGCTCGAGTTCCTCAGCAAGCGCCCCCAAAAAGGCCTTAAAGGTCCACACTCCTTCCCTAATGATCAGCAAGTCAGGTCCTTCACGGGATCTCTTCCCGCCATGAACCCACAGCAAATCCGCACCCTTTGCAAGGCCCAAGAACAACACGTACCTTCCTGTCTATCTAGATTTTAGAGAGAGTTGTTCGAGTTCAGCCTCAGGAAGTCTACAGGGCAATCGCTGACGTGTGTCCTGAAGGCAGAGACATCATGCAGATCGGAGATGAGGAGGTAGCTTCCAGGCTTAATCTGTACAGTACCAAGCTAATTCTCCTGGAAAGGCCGACGTGTGAGAGTGAGTCGTAGGGAGAGTGGGAGGAGAGCCCTGAGAGTCGAGGTAGTTTTTTCGGTGAGGTGCAGCTGGACATGAGGCTGATAGAGGAGGAAAACAACGAGGAGCACTTGATGCGTAATATATTTGAGGAGGCCGACCACCACTCCCACTGCTGGGGCTTCAACGAATACCTCCCGCTCTCTTGATTTTAATAACATCGAGTTATGCTTTATACTTCCGATGATCATTTTCCTTTTGACCTGATCGGTGGAAGGGGCGCATATATCTCAGACTATTGCTGTTATTTTTACATCTCATCAAGCAGGCACTCCTATACAGATCGGCATGATTATAAGGCGAGGGATTGTTATTTGAATAATGCAGCTTCGAGCAGTGCAATAGTTTGTCGTCCATGTCGAGTCTTTCCGCAATGTCGACATCTGGTACCAGGGGGCATACATGCTGGCCCTCCAGATCTACCAAGGCAGCCCTAAAGCAGTCGAAAACAGCCCCAACACTCCTATTACCTTTGCTCATCCGTTTGCCTTTACAGAGCACTATTTTCCAGGAGACCCCTAAAATATGGTGTATGACAGTCAGATCGTCAAGACAGCCTCAATTGACCACAAAAGCAGCACTTTCCTATCCAAAGCATTCCTACTGAGGTACTACTAAGAGGAGGTCTAACTCAACGACATCTGCCACTTCAGAGTGGAAACTGACATATCTCCACTGGATACATAGTTCTGTCTCCAGATCGACCTTCTGTTCTACGATCAACAGGCCAAAAAGGTAGACCCTGAAACTATTTCGCTTTCGAAGGGGAAAAAGGTCAAAAGCCAGAAATTCATCCTCAAACGGTCTAAATAGGGGATCCACAGTTACGCACAAACAATATTCGATGGCCAATATTACAGCCTAACCAACATAATGGTGCACTCAGTCTGCCTTGACTACCGGTTAAGAATGAGCTCTCTCCAACTTTTCGAGTTTAGCAGACTGTCATCTTCAGAGAAAAAGGAACTGCTGGACAGGAACAGAAAAATACAGCAGAAGGAAGTATCCTACCTGACCTCAATCGCAAGACAGCTAAAGATAACAGATGAATCCTTGGTGCTTCAAACAATCTAACAGTTAGTAGTCAGGGACATGAAGGCTCACCACCAAGGTCTGTTGAGAGAGTACGGCCTTCTCTACGGAAAGGTGCTGACTTAGAGTCTAAAGAATCAATTTAGCCAGCTCTTGGTCCATCCCAGCCAGCTAAGCTTATTTGAGGAGGAAGAGAGGTAAGCAAAGGGGCAGGCGAGAAGGTCAAGGACCACTTCCAAGGACGAGATGGTGTAGAGCATGCTTAACTAAAGCAATCTGATAGGAGGATAGCTGATCAAACTATGGCACCATTTCATCGACCTTCTTAAAATATCTCCTCGCTTTGCCACAGCCCACTACGAATCCCTCAACTCTCACAAACTTTCTCTCTTCTGGTCCAATTACTACCGGCAGCAACTGGAGCCCACCGTGGATATCTGCCTGACCTCCAACGACAACCACCGCAACAACTAGCGACTGGAGGAGGAAATGATGGCTGGAAGGGCCAAGGTACTGGTCGACTGGGAGGTGGTAGGCGAGGACATGCTCAGCAAACAGAAGATATATCCAGTGATGGTGGAAAACCACTACGGCAAGAAGAAGGCTCTGGAGATAGAATAATTCATGATGGGAAAGGGGTAGGACGTTAGCCTGCATTTGGTTGTCCTGGTGCATGGCTTCCAAGGGAATTCTCTCGATATGAAAGTCATTAAAAATAGCATCTCCGCTCTCTACCCCGAAACAGCCTTCCTCTGCGCCTCCTCAAACTAGGAACTCACAGACACTGACGTCATCTAAATGGGGAATCGGCTGGCCACTGAGGTCAAAAATCACATCATAGAGTTCTTCCCTCCTTAAACACTCCAAAGAATATCCTTCGTCGGACACAGCCTTGGAGGAGTCATCATCAGAGCAGCCCTTCCTCGACTGCTTGACCTCAAGGACAAATTCCATACACTTATGACGTTCTCTTCTCCCCACATCGGCTACAAGGTCAACGCATCCTCAGTTATTGAAGCAGGCATATGGGTCCTCCAAAAGTTCAAGAACAGCAACTGTCTGACCCAGCTCACCATGACAGACCATCCAAATCCTCGAGAAACTTGCCTTTACAAAGTATCAAAATTTTAGGGGCCTCGATACTTCAAGAACATCTTTTTATTCAGCTCGAAGCAGGACAGCTATGCTCCTTATGAATCTTCTCGGGTAGAGATCCACCCTGACTTCATGAACGCCAAGGACCCTTTGTACATATTTATTGACTCAGGAAGGAAGTTCACTGTGAGATGGTGAGGAACATTCTAGAGGGGGTGAAGGAGGAGGCCTTACATAGAGTGAGGGTCAACTTTACAATCGGAGGCACCAGCATAGACTCGATTATCGGTAGGACGGCCCACATCTTATTCTTGGAGAACAGCTAGCTGATGCAAGTGTTTTTACACACTCATCCCGAGCTGTTTGAGTGAACATAGGCAGTCAGTGATATATATAATCAAGGGTTCAGTGAGTACTGAGGTATGGAGCAGGCCGATAGCAAAGATGGCACCTTGAAAAGGTTTTGGCACAAATTTAAGTTATTTCTTGTGATGTCACTTACTGCAATACTGTCAGATGAGAATTATTATCATCAGTAGGGAGTGTGGTCCCAAGGAGAGTTGACTCTCTGCTGTCTTCTCTGTATCAGCTGCTCCAACTTACCCTTGATCGCCTCAGCTTCAGGCCGATCCACCTTGGCCTTCAACATTCCCTCGTCAACCCTCTGACCTGACAAGGAATGTATGGACCTGTCAATGTATCTG
>Ga0100380_10003661_pt1 | contig 16260 bp, 16 predicted proteins | sample CryGeymeta201504_FD_80417 | JGI IMG/M metagenome (GOLD analysis project Ga0100380, IMG submission 80417) | Groundwater microbial communities from Crystal Geyser aquifers in Utah, USA - Crystal Geyser metaG 2015-04 | ecosystem: Environmental > Aquatic > Deep subsurface > Groundwater | place... | reverse complement strand
TGATATGGAAGATAGATAGTATGAACAAAAATATCAAACGGAGCACGAGCTGAGAATTAGCTTGAGCGTGACCGCAATCCAATCAAATTTTGGTCTCCTTGAGGGATTCATATCTAGACATCTAAGTATGAGATGACCCAATGTAGGCATCACCCTCTTGTCACCGTAGAACTACAATCTCTCAGGACTGAGCAGATACCTCTCCAACACCTACTTCCTGGTGTATACTTCTTTGTATTTGGAATGATTGAAAAAGAAGGCCTTGCTGTTGAAGATGAGCTCGGCCATGATCATGCCAAAAGCAAAAACGTCCTGCTTCTCAGAATAATCAACAGGTTCTTTCTAGTCATGACTTTGTTCAATGAAGGTCAAAACCTCAGGGGAAACATAGGGAAAAGTATATCCTGGCGAGTAATCTAAATAACTAAGAAGGTACTTGCATTTCGTGAGCATACTTCTTGGTGGTAGGCTTCACCATAGTCAATAATTTTAGTTGTTTGTTGCCTACAAACCAAGACGTTGATGGGTTTAAGGTCAAGATGAACTATACCGTATGTGTTGAGATGCCTCAAGCCGTGAACCATATTGAGTAGAACGAATATTTTGCTCCAAAGGGAGATAGTTTCGTTTCTGATCATGACAAAATAGTCGAGCTATTCACCTTGGATATATTCCATCATGAGACTATCTTGAGCGTCTTTCTGGGTTTATTCTCGGTAGTACTTTGGAATGAAATAGGAACACCCACCTTTTAATTTTGTCACGATTTATTTCTCGTGCAACAACTTATGTGCGAATTTTTTTTCATACTCAGGTTTTAGTTTCTTAATGGCGATGAGTCTTTCTTTTCTGTCTTAGTTCTGAACATAGACACTGCTGTCAACCGAGCTGATAAAAGTAATGGCAGCCTTAGCAAGATAGATCAGACATGAACCACCTTCATTGACCGGCTTGGGCACAGTTTATCTGATTGCCACCTTGACAGTGTTGAATATGTAGTCATCTATCTTTTTGTTCCCTGCAAACTTAGACTGAGACAATAATCCTGCAAATCGTTTCTGATTTGACATTTAAGATTGTTCAAAATTGTTCTTGATCCAAGATGCAGTTGCTAACTGATTTACCACGTTGTAGTTCCTGCTAGTTTTCTATAGATAAGCCTCTTCTATTAGATTAGTTCGAAGTCTCCTGAGGTCCTATTTTTTTTACTGTAGCAACCTTTATGCGGACTTGAATTGAGCTGATTATTCAGTTAATCCAAGAGAGTTGGTAGTTGTGCTGAGGACCTGGCTTAAAAGTAAGTCTTCTGCCATAGTTTTATCAGGACCTTGAGGTACTACCAGAGGATTAGGGCCATCACATTTTCCAACAAAATGGTTGAATTCACTTAAGTTTCTCTGCAGGACTACGTTGTAGAAATCACTTAGTTTATGTTGATCAAGACCTTCCCCGACACAGATGAAAAACTCGTGTACCATGACTATGTTCCCAAGATGAACATAGATGGTTGACTCCTTGGGATTTTAGCATTGGTAATTGGAGATCTTCTTCAACAGCAAAATTTCGTTTTGTTTTGAGCTAATTTTCTTGTAGACTGAATTCTAGAGTAAATGAGCCTCCACCCTCCAGCTTCTTCCTCTTCTTTCCAATCTCATCCGCACGGCATATTATTGATCCTGCACTATGTGCTTATTAGATAGCTCTATGGCGTTGGGAGTAGAAGATAGTACTGCGGCTTCCGAACTTAAATATATTTTTTTGCAAATTTTGTCTAATGCTTCCTGATTTTGCTTCTAAAGATTGACCAAAGGTTATCTGTTGGGTTCTCTCCAACGAGAAAAGAGCAAATCGTCTATTATTGACGACATATAACCTAATTATGATATTATACGACAGGGAAATTCCAAGGTTCTCAGTATTGTCGGGACTTGGATTGCTTAAGGTAGAACTCTAGAAGAACATAGAAGGCTTTCTTCAACTTGCCACTTCCTCCCCCCTTCGGCAAATCAAGAAACTGGAAGAAGAGCATGAATTGGCTTCAGTAAACATCTTATCCAATAGGAAAAAGATTTGAGAACGGAGGATCCGATAAAGAAGATGAATCTTGCTCGATAAAGAGGATTCAAAGTCCTTGGCTTTTCTTTGGGAGTAAAATTTCCATGATCTTTCGACCGATAAACTAAACCATTTATTACCTATCTATTGTTAATAAAAATGCCATAATATTATCTTCTCATTCAGTATCGAATAATAGTCTATTTTAAAGGCTGGGGCACTGAATTTTGGTTTTTTAGTTGGATTCATCATCCAATATTAAATTAACAATAAGTTATGTGAACTATCAAGTCAAGTTGAACAAAAGAAAAATTTATCTGTTGCCATAATCATTCAGGCTAATACTTGGGGTTTTTCGTTATATTATATTAAAATGTGTTCATGTCTAGCTGGAGCAGGATGCTGCATCTGCACATGCTGCTGCTAAAGCACCGCCGAAGGATGCCAAAAAGCTCTTGGAAGATAAAAATACACGAAATTCTGCTATCTCTTCATAGTTATCGTCTTCACAATCCCTGCCATCGTCGTCCTATTTTTCATTAATAGGTGGGATGGCTTCAAAAATCACTTTGACTGGATGTCGTGTCCGCAAAGCTCAGGAGGAGGGTATTCATCAGTTTATTAAAGTCAGTTCGAATGCATTGGTTCTTCAACCGTTTTCAGGATGAGTATCAGTTTTCTTGCTTTATTCGGTATCATGATGCTTTTCATGTTATGCAGATGCCGACCATCAATGTGTCTCAACTAGGGCTTTTTCTGCCTTAAATATCTATTTATTCTTTGTCTGTTCATTGGTCTACTTTTTGCACCTAACCAGTCCTTCACAAGCTATGCAGAAGCCAGTAAGATAATATCAATAGGCTTCATGATTATCCAAGTACCTATTTGTTTAGTCTTAGGTTATCGTCCTTATTGATTTGTTCTATCTCGCTGGAATCAAATTGGTTAAAAAGTATGATGAAGGATAGACGCGGTATGCAGGGATTCTTATCTTCTTGGCGCTGCTATTTGAAGGAATCGCTGTTATGTTCAACATTTTAGGCTATGTTTATCATGGCAGTTCTGATGCATGTGGTTCTACTCTTTGGGTCAATGTCATCACAAGCATTATTTTGATCGGTTTGCCTTTCTTGCAATTGCTGCACTTCAACAAGCAAAACAGCTTACTGACCACAGCTCTTGTATCTCTCTATCTTTCATATCTGGCTTTTATCAGTCAATTTTCATATTGCGGAAATTCATGTATTTTTTGATAAATGTAGATTCTTCGAGAGTAACGGTTGCCTCCATTGCGATTGACATCATCATCTCTACCTTCTTTTTCCTGCTTACCATGTATGGAAGCATTATGGGAGGGTCAGGTCAAGTCAAATATTCATCAGATGGAAATTTGAATAAAGCTATGGGAGTAGCACCCACTCAAGATGGACAAGAACAGCAATAAGACGTGCATAGAGCAAAACCAGATTCAGCATAAAGATTAGAAGACCCTGAACAGGATGCCGTAGCACTCAGTAAATACACTGAGACTTGGGATTGGGTTAAATGGCATTTCTTCATGTGCCTAGCATCGATCTATATGGCAATGTTAATCACAAACTGGGACTCGGCAAGTCCAACGACTGGTTAGTTGGTACCTTCAGGATTTGGTTTCTGGGTGAGAGTCATCATGTCTTGGGTGACTACTTTGCTCTATATTTGGACCTTGGTAGCTCCCAAATGCTTTCCTGAGAGAGACTTCGAAGTCAATTGATTTAGGATAATGTAAGATATCAAAAGCAATTATTAAATATCATTTGCAATTTTTAGTGAGAATCTTGTTTTGTCTCCCTTTAGAAATCTTTCTTTTTCTCTTAGTAGTATTTGAGGCCGACCATTCATCACTATCTGAATCGTGGTTGGTTGTTGCTGCCTTTTTCTTTCTCAATTTCTTCTTTTTTGATAAATACTGAAGTAGCTTGGTCTATTGTTTCTCTCTAGACTATTTGACCTTTCTAATCTCGTCATCTAAACTACACTAAAATATGAGGCTAACCTCAGGAGATTCTCCCATTTTGTGAGGATCTTAAATCATCCCCCATACATTCGCTGTTTATTCTCCCTTGAGGTCACATATATCTTCAAAATCAGGGCAAGGATAGTACGAAGAGCACTGTTTATAGAAGGGAGGAGTTGAAGCTGGAGGTGCACTTTGTTCCAGAATGGTTTCAAAGTAACTTTTATTGTTTTGAGGGCTTATTTGCTCAGCAAGCTACATCTTTTTTTGATTATAATTATACTCTTATATGCTCTTTCTTGCGGATTTATTTCATAATATTCACAGGTAAATACGGTAAAAACAAACCGAAAGCCAAGCTTGCCTCCTATTAGACTGGTAAAACGAGATTGAATTAATACAAATCATAGCTACATGTAATTCGACTCCTACAACTCACAAAACTTTATGAGGTACTGCCTTGATCCACTTCTCGAAACGCAGCTCACGTCTTAAAAATAGTCTCTCTCTCTCCCGAAAGCTATCTTATCTCTCGACTTCAGATTTGCTTTCTTTACATCCTTTTTGAAAATATGGGTAACCACCTTTTCTCAAATTTGCGCTTTTGCTGTTACCTAAAAGTTTGCTTTTCTTGAGTAGGTTTCCACATATTTTTTTGTTCCTCAATTCGTGGGTTACAAGATTGCTATCCCTATTTGTATTCAACGTGTAATTCTTTCCTATCAACACTTTGAGCATATCATCTTTTTTAAAAGGTCGCTAGTTGAAAGTTTATTTGTCCCATATGTCAACAGTTGCTTTAGCTTCTCGATCCTCTGTCGCATGGAAGAAGTTTGAGTTCGAAGTGTGAACTTGTCGACTTCCTTCAAGATGTCGGCTATAACTCGTTTTTCGTGGGAGTCCAGGCGATGAGAGAGGTGTTTATGGCAGATAAATTTATTGGTAAGCTATGGAAGTCTTCATGCTACTGTTTCTCAAAAAGTATAATTGCAAACATATGCTATCTGATACCAAGTTTAGAGTCTCAAATCTTCAGAAGATACTCATTTGGCTCTATCTCATCACCATAGAAAATATTAAGGTTTTGACTGCTGACAAAGTATTCTTTTTGTCGCATTGAATATTACAGGAAACTTAACAAATAGCATCAAACTCACAGATCTAAACATCATTAAACAAGCATCAATGGTAGTAATAATCGGGGAAAGTAAACTCACTCAACCAGACAACAAAAACCTCCTAGAACATCCAGTTTAAGGAGAATCTGACCCTTTCTTCTTCAACTTTTCTTTTTATCTAAATCTTCGGATAGTCATTAAAGGGATCCTCTAGAAACGTCAAGAGCTATTTAAGCTTCAAGAAATATCGGAAAGGGGTTGAGGGATTTTCTTCTTTGAATATAAATGAATTTGTTGGTATTTTAAATAAGAAAACCCTGATTTTCCAACTCACAGTTAAGACTACTTCATCGGCCAGGTCGCACCTATCAATAAGGACCTGTCCATCTTAGACTTTCATCAGGCACCGCCTCAAATTTGCTGACATTTCCTATCAGCAGCATATATCGAAGATATAGTGAATTAGATGGGATGCCTCAAAAAACGATTCTCTTTGAAGAAAAATCAAGGAAACAGTTTCTAGAATAAGAAAAGAAAAAATCAAAATCGTGCTGGATCTCTAAGGACCTCAAAGAAAGCTCTCAGACATACTTTTTCTCTGGCTTTAAAAATAAATGAAAAGAAACATAGTATCTCGCAACTTAAGATTGAGAGGCTTGTCACTCCTCAACTACAATCTAGACATCATCTCTCACTCCAAAAGTCATTAATAAGGCCATGTTTTGACATTGGATAATCTACAAACATGAAAAACTAGGGTATAACGGCCACCAAAATAACCTTTGCTGGGAGCTACAGTGCTGGAAATATTCAAGGGGAGAGGTTCTGGTCTGTTAGGTCGGGTTGCAATTACCCGGGCTAGGAGGATTTATAGATTTGGCAATACTTGAAGTTGAAAGTGGTGAACCCATAAAAAAATGAAGCGGTGTGACTATATAAAGCTCACATTTTCGTAAGTTTGAGTAAAGACTTCATATATGGCTGAAAATCAACAAAGCACCCAAAGTACTCCTTTGGTGCAGAATGTTGTGTCCTTTGCCAAGATGAGCACTGACAACGAGGATCTTGATCTCAAGGTTATTGCTGAGAAAGCTGAAGGATGTCGTTATAATAAGAAACGATTCCCGGCTGTCATCATGCGCAAAACCAAACCCAAGAGCACTATTCTCGTTTTTAAGTCAGGGAGGATGATCATCATCGGCTCAGAAAGTGAGTCCGATGCTGAGAAAGCTGCCCGTGCTGCCATCAAGGATGTTTCAAAGGCTGTCAACCTTAAGCTTAAGATGGGAGACTTTAAGGTGACGAATATCGTAGCCAACGCCGACCTGGGATGCAAGATCGACATCGGGAAGCTCTGTGAAGAGCGGAATGTGATCCGAAACGAGAACTTCCCAGGAGTTGTCTACAAGAGCATGGAGAATGTGAAGTCTGCCTTGATTTTTGCTTCGGGAAAGGTGGTCTTCACCGGAGCCAAGACTAAGGATGACATTGATAAGGCCTATCTCTAGCTCAAAAAAAAAATGTAGAAGTTCAAAAGAATTGTTTGATTTTTATATATGTTTTACAAAATGCACCATACCTCACTATTGCACTATCATCCTCGAGTGATTCTGAAAAAAGTTGATCAGAAACATCGGAGCATGTTCCTCTATCACTTTAGACTCGATTAAAGAGTTTGTCGGCTTGAAGCCACTCTCTCGAGGAATCCATTATACTAACAAATGCATCTCCTTGCGACCATTTTTTTCTATCATTTGCACAGATTCGATTGAAGCTGGCTCATCTCCATAGAGGAAATGCCCATAGAATCTTGTGGCTTCATATGGGCTCATCCCAGGCTGAACTTAGTCAAATTATTTCAGGCCCATATTGTTCTGCCTATCATATTTTCTGGAATTATGATACTCTTTGATAAGCCCTTTGAGATGCTGAACATTTGCTTCGTCCTCCCAGGTGCAAGTCTTCACATCCCAGTTGAGCCATTTGACCAGATAGTATGTTTTACCTCTTTGCTACTTCATGTCGAGGATTTTCTCGACTGTGTAATAGTCTTTATCTGCATTTTAGACCTCTTTTTCATTTTTTTATTATTTGTGTCTTGATCGTCTTTACCTCATGGCTTATATTCTACAAATAAATCTAAGCACACTTATCAATATCAAAAGTATTCACTCATAAAAGTAGTAATTTTGTTGAATATGCCACCCCTCTTGCCTTTCCCTTATTCATCTTCATCTGAATCTTATGACTTTCTTATGAGGGCCTTTTTAGTTTTTTGAGCATGTTCTCTGAAGTCCTTATCTTTGAATTCTAGATAGAGTTCGCTAGCGATTGAGAGAACTTTTTGAGCGTTGATGTGCTATTTGACGTTTTGGAGATATTACAAAACAGTGGTAAACTACTATGTGAGGATAACTGGCTTGCAGTAGATGATTATTGAAATTGCAATGAAACTGATGAACTTGATCCTGTCGTCTGCTGAAAATATGCTCTACCAAATGCGGAGCAAATCGAATAGCACAAAATCTTGAGCGAAAAGTAAAGTCATCCATCTGAAACTATAGTAAAAAGGATCTATTTTTAATTTTTCAAGACGGCTCCACACCATCGGCTCTACAACCTACATTATCATCAATGCGTACCACCAAAATTTCATTGACTGAGTTCAACCTACCATAGATACCGTTTTCACTCTTATCGAGATCTTTGATATTGAGGTCTATGATATCGCTAATTGCGTTGTTGAACATGAAGAAACAGGCTGCTTACTCGACACAAGTAGCTGGTTTGTTGATATTGACGAGATAGAAAATGGGAGCCAGGATTTAGTTCATGCCTTGAACGTACTGGACTTTTGGGTTGAGGCGTGAGTAAATGTAGAGAATGCGGGTCATACAGTCATACCTGTATGTTTTTCTTTGCTTGCTTTTATCTGACAAAAAATCGCTGATATTCAGATCATCCTCTCCACTGATGACTTTAAACTTCTCACGTCTTGCACTAGTCAGGTAAGGTATCATTATTTCTTTACTTTAAGTAGCAAAAAACGAGAACTCAGAATGTGTCCTTGAGGTGTCTTTTTCGATCTGTTCCCATAAAAGATAATCCTATTCGAGCTCCTGCATTCGAGGGTGTCCTTTCTTGAGGTAAAGTGGATAATCCTCAAATTTTTCAGGAGGCAAGAACATATCTACTAAACCTTGATAGGTGCTCTGTTGTTTTTACATAGTTTGCCTCCATTTGGATTTTTGATGAGGTAAATAATCCATAACCAACTTCCAACTATATTATCTCAGCACTGTTGCCTAGTCAGGTATCCCTTCGGACATGTACTCCTTCAATCTATGAAGATCTATCACATCAGCATTTAGTATTTTAACCAGTGGTGCTACCTTTTTGGCTACAGCTTTTGGTAAGTTGTCATTGGTGAAGTTGTAAATCAGTTAAGGTGTATTGTGACTCTTGTTTTATGTTGTTTGTCCCTTGTCAGTTTGTTAGTTATCCATTAAATAGTACACGCCTTACAACGGCAAATTAAAATAAACGAACAGCATAGGGACATCTATATCATTTCATTTATCTTTCTTATCGAGATCTTTCAAATCTGAAAATTTGCCAAGCATCTCTGTCAAGCTAATATCGTTCCATTCTTTGGTCTTTTCATTGCTGAATTTTGTGAATATTTCGGGGAGATCCTGATTCTCACTGGAAATCATGTTCTTGGCGCTTTCGGGAACGTATATGTTGATATCTGATTGTAGCGAAAGGTACCTTTGAAGCAATCTTTTTTCCAGGTGCTGTCAGCGATTATGGGAAGGAGAGGATTCGCGCTGTATAAATGATGAAGTACTGCATGTTGAAGGTGAATACTCCATCTCTACGTTGTGAGGAGATCATTTTTAAATTATAAAAAAACAAGTGATAAATGAGTCTTGATGAGGAAGGATAAATAAACTATCATAGCTTTTAGATCACCTCGTAATTTAGTTCCTCAAGAGAATTAGAGTTGATGACCAAATAGCCTAAGATCCAATCTCTTAACCTGTCCTCCATCTCGATTCCCAATCCCGTGATCAACTCTGTAAACTTCTAAAGTGGTATTTTCCCCTTAGGATTCAAAGTCCTCAGAGCAGTCATTATGTTGGTCAGATAGATCTTTTTTATTTTCTACCAATCCTCTTGCATCTTCTATTTTTCTGATAACTCATACTCCCCAACAAAGGCTCGCATGATGGATTTGGCGACTCCTAGATAAATTTAATTTTATTCATCCCAGTAGACATACTCATTTGGGGAATCTTCAACAACATATCGGCTGACTAAGATAGCTTCGTTTTCCTCTAAGTTGAATGGATGTTTTTTGATAATATCTTTTAGAGTTTTCATATTTATGTACTCATCCTGATATTATTCTTCTTACTAGTTCTTCAGGACTGATCCATCAAATATTTATTTGACTTTTTACATGCTGACATTATTTCCGATCAATCTATAACGAATTAGCTAGCCAATTTGTTTGATATCGTTAAGATCGACCTTTCGACTTTTTTTCGCGTTTTAGTTGTATTTCTTGGAGCACTATCTTCTTGGTCTTTCTTTGATGGCGTTAATTGCATTTTGCAAACTGTTTGATCTGTTATTGGTGCCTGCCCTCTTCAAAACAGGGTCGTCTTCTTTATAGCCCTTAAATGACCTTCCCAATTAGGTGTTAGCTCTCATATACTACCCAGTTCCTGATTGTTGCTAGGAAATGACAGAATCCTTGCCGAAATTGTCACTAGCATTCCTCATCCTATTTGACAGTCTGTCTTCACCTCTTAAGGACTCTCTGTTATCTCTGCTTTTAGGACTGCTCTATCTGATTTAATCTTTGGGGTCTTCATTATCATCGAGAGGTTTCCAATAGGATAGCATGGCTGAGAGAGAACGAACTTATTTTTACAGTTTGCTTATGTACTCATTTTTCTATTTGAGGCTGGTGTTGAAAATTTAACGCTAAATTTCGTATTTTTTGGATTATTTCTACTCCAAATTGTGGATTCTCTCCCGAAAGTCAGATTCATTTTCTCTGAGTTGTTGGCTGATTTTGAATAAATCTGCTTAAATGGCAAATTTTTCTCTCTCCACTCTCTTTAACTCCCTTCTAGCTTCATGCTAATTGTTATCTTTTTCTATGATCAACCTTTCCAAAAATTAAATTTTCTTCACTAGCTCCTCTTTCTCCTTGGTTACCACGTCCAACTTCTAACTGTATCTCTATATCAAAGATTTGGCTCGATTGAGATTACCCTTCTCCTATACTAGCTGTCCCATCAGCACATCCATTTTCTTGTGGCTGCTCTCTGATTTTTCCTCACTCAACTCAGTGTACAACTTTTCGCCACTTCTCTGATTATAAGATCTGTATATCTTCGGGTTTTATGAAACCTGTAGATCTTGAGAGTACATCTCTGCGCAGGACTTGCTCAGAGATGTGTAAGATTCGAGCTGTTCGAGGATGTTCGTGTTTTCTGCTTCCAGAGTGTCGATGTAGATTTGCATTTCTTCTATGTTTGTGTATTCGGTGCATTTTAAGATGGCATCTAACTCGTTCGTCTTTTGCTCGTAGACTTGATAGAAATAAAATTACGGTTTTTCATGTTCTAATATTGACTTTTGACTCCACTGACGAGGTAAGCACTGGGATTTTTACCAGAATAGTAGAGCTCCTTCTAAAATTATCTGTTGATTTGCTTGGTTACTTTCTCATTTTTTCTCTTGCTCATTTCAAGCCGATTCCTCTGCAGAGATAGCTGACTCTGAAGGTTATTAATAAACGATTTCAAGTTCAAATTTTACTCCATTATCTGTTCAGGCTCCTTGGTGTATACTTTCGCAAAAGGCTTGCCCTTGCGGATGAAGGAAGGTCTACTTCTCCCTTTTGAACTTTTAGAATGCTAACGAATGTTATGCTGGCTGTACTAGGTTGAATTGGCATTGAGTTTTCGAGCTCGAGGGAGACTGTGTTGGCTGGAGGTAGGATGGGCGCTTAGGACTCTCTGTTTCATGTAATAACTTATTATCGACTTTATTATCGCTAGCAGTAATCTCTTTAATTTGAAATAGTTAATTTGAATTAGTTAATGATAGGCAGTTCACATTAAGGCGGGTCACCACCTCGCCCCATCTTCGACTAGAAACCAATTGGTCAGAAAAAAACATTCGACATTCCCTAATATGCCTAAAGTAACATACCATCCACTCAGATGAAGACCCCAACGCTATTCAATAAAACTACAATCCTGAGCCTAGACCATTGGGTGAGCGATTGAAGAAGAAAATTCTCAAAATAAGGCGCTAAGCAGTTGATGAGTTGCTTGGTTTGGTCAGGAACGATCCTAAAGAGTATTAGCAATACGAAAGTATGACCCTTGAACTCATTTCATTCATTGACTCACAAGTGCAAGACAAAAGCTTGAAAATAATTATTCTCTATTTATCTGCTGGTCTTACACTTAGCATTGACCCTCGAACAATGATCAAGACAATCATTGAGAAATGTCTCTGCATCGAGAAGGAAGATATCAAGGCCAACTCCGAAGAAATTCTCTTTTGGTACATGGATAACAAAAACTAAGATCTGCTGCTTGCCGAGTTGAATGATAACCTCTTGCATCGGAATAAAAAAATAATTGCAGTCTCTTTGCTTTTTATCGCTAATTTGCTTCACAATTATGGGCTGAAAAGACTTAAGGGAATGTAGAGGTTCAGCAAAAATTTGGATCTGATGTCGGCCCCTGCCAAACCTAATGCTAAAGCTGAATCTATCATTCTTTTTAAGTAGATATACCGTTGGATGGGAGAGGAATGTTTGAAGGAGTTCAAAATGCATGCTGAGGTCAAAGATGATGTGGTAAAATTCGCCCAATAGTATCAAAGAGTACCAATGGAGATCAAAAGAGGTATAAAAAAGCAGCCAATGGTCAACGGCCAACATGACAAGCCAGTCTATGAATAATAAGACTAAGGCTAAAACAAGGAACCTGTAGATGTGCTCAGCTATGCCACAGCTCAATGGGTCGACAATTTGTTCAAACTAGAGAAATGGAAATAAAAAAAAGAAGTGCTTGATCAGTTCATCAAAAAGATCAAAGTGCCCTGTATTTTACCTCCGAGATAAATGTCTCATTTTATCTTTCTGATCAAAAAATTGCTCAGTGACAACAACGTCAACATCTGCTATTGTGGGTTCCACATAATCCAACACATGGCGAAAGGTCTCAGAAAAGATTTCGCTCACATTGCTAGAAACATACTTGGTGATCTTTTTGGTAAATTAAAAGAGCTCAAAGCTATGACTGTTGATTTGGCTCAAAAAAGTATCAAAAGTTTATTGTACTCTCTCAGTTTAGAAGATTTCATGGAGTATATCAAAGATGGTCTGAAGGATAAATCCCCAGTCATGAAGGAGTAAGTGCTGAAGTTGATCAATCACTTTGCCACAAAAAAAGATTCCAAAACTATTTCACTGCTCAGAGCACTCATTGACAAGATTGTTGCATTGACTGAGGATAGTACCGTCAAGGTCAGAAATCAAGCCTTTGATGTTCTAGTTACACTCAAAGCAACCCATTCCATGAAGTTTTTCGGAGACAAGTTAAGAGCCCTTGATAACAAGAAATTACAAACTCTCGAGCTTGCTAAAGCTCCGAACCAATCTGAATCAATATAGGAAGTAGAAGAAGTAACAATGGTGATACCACAGGTTCTTCCCCCTCCAGCTCAAGTGATGAACAAGGAAGCAAACACCAACAGGATCAAAGCTTCCAAAAGTGTAGACATAGAACAGCCCAAAAACTTAAAAGGCTCGAGAATTGCTGTCAAAAACGATGATAGCTCATCAATAGCCTCCAACGGATAATACAAAGTCCCTCGTTCTTTGAATCTCAATTTTATGGATGAACTATCAGCCCCCAACTAACATATCCGAACAAATGCTTATCAGCAAATAGCCAATAAATATCTAACAAAGGATATCAAGCAGTTCCTCAGGCAGATCAAGAACACCTGCTCGAGGGAGTCCAACCCCACCATTCTGAAGTTTATCCTTCAAATAGCCAAAAAATATATCAATGGAGGACTTGGAGACTTTTAATTGGCTTAGTTTTTGGCGAAGCATGATTGGAAAAGAGGAAAGAATCTGCTACAGGAATTTCTGCAGGTTCATAAGTTTACACCAGAAGCAGATGATGTACTGCGATCTATTGTTGGTCTCAACAACTCTAATGTAAAAAACCACCAGACTCACACATTCCCTCTGGCAACCAACACTTCATCAAGTCCTTCTTTCAAGGGGTTCTGCATTGAGCTTCAAAATACTCTTATCAGCAAAATGTCAAGCCCTATCGAATAAATCAAAAAATAAGCTGCAGAAAGAGCTATCAAGATTTGGTAAGAAATCCCTAAGATTAACAACGAAAATGAGCTGACAGCAGCTAATGGTTGGCAGGAAGACTACATAACCAAATTTTTCAACATAATCAAATATCGCCTCTCGGATAGTCCTGAAGTGGTCTCCCTCTACTGCCAACTTCTGGTTTAAATGCTTCACAAAGGTATAAACCTAAAACAAAGACACATGAAATCTGTCCTTCACAGCGTCTTCAGTAATCTTTCCAGAGGTCTTCCCTGTATGATATAGCTCTTCAAGGAAATGGTGATCAACTCTCCTTCTCAAATCTTCATGTCGATGCAGTCCTAGATCTTTATCGAATCTACTCAACCTGTTCTCATTGAGTTTCTTCATGAGAATAGCGACTTGTTCATCAAATATGCTGATCTCAAGGTATTTTTGGCTCCTTTCTTGCATATCCTTTGCGGCAACTCAGTCTAAATGAAATACAAACAATTCCTTGATAACCTCTTCCACCAGATGGTATAAATATTAGGTGAACCTGTGCTTGAAAAATAAATCAGCAAAATAAAAGTTTCCAATGCTTAAATTTACAATCAGTACTTGTAAAAATACAACATGGCACTAAACAAAAGTAGTCAATCCCAATCCTCATCAAGGAACTATAGATTCAAATAGGACAGACTCAAGTATTGGGAGTAGGAAGGATGGCATTTGTAAATCACCTCTAATCATATTCTTAAATTGGCCAACATGATGATCAACCTTGGAGAACCCATTTGCTCACTTTGCAATTTCTTCTATTTGTCCCCTCAAAATTTGAAAGATCTGCACGCTTTTGATTATATGGTCTTGGCTGATTTCTCAGATGTGTTCTTCAAATTTATATACTGGAGGGTCGCCATCGATTGCAGAGAAACAGTTGATGTTTTGTTCAATTTTACATCCAGGTTGATCATCGCCACTAATTGCCTCATCACCGAGCTGGACATTATCATACTGATGAGAACTTTCATCTTTGTCATGGAACGATTCAAAGGTGACTTTTAACTGCAAATTTGCGATCTTCTCAAAAAACTATTCAACATAAACGCCTAAATCCAAGACAATACTCTTCAATTCTGGATCAATTATATGATGAATCACTCACCTTCACAAACCCTCAACGACTGCATTCTCAGCTTACTCATGAAATGTTACGACAACAAACTCAATGATCATCTGGTCGCTTTGGCTCGTATTCCTGCAGTTCATAAAAATTAATTGTTTCTCAATTTTCTGACAAAAAAATGTCACAGCCAACGTTTAACAGCTTATGGATTCAATATAAGTGCTCCAACCACACAACAAAATAATAAGCCAAAATAGGAAAAAATGTTACTGACCGATCTCGGAGGTCCTGAGAACATGATTCCAATCGAACCAGCAGAAATGATGTCCCTCAAAGAAATGTTCCTGCAAAATTCACAATACTTATTAACCAGACTCAATTAGCTATCTACTCTTGACCCATACAGCAAAGTGTAAACATATGTGAAAACTCTCTACAGCATCCTTTCTCCTTTCTTCTCAGGAGAAATCCCCTTCATCAATGTGTTTGAGTTCATCAAAGAATTGGTAAAAGTAACAGCTGAACCGTACTAATACAAGAAGCGATATTTACGCGAACTGACTCGAATGCTATTATTCATGCTGGTGGATCTAGACTAGAAACCTCCCCACGGCAGCAGTTGTCAAGAGATGACCAAGCAAGTCAACAGGTGCATTCTTAACATGTTATAAACATCCAAAACTCGTCATATGATGGAGATCCTATACTTACTGGCCAAGAGACATCTAGAGCTTAACATTTCTACTAAAATGGTTCAGATCATTATCAAGTGTATTGGCAAAACCGTCAGATACAACGATTTCGCCAGCGATGTCCATGAAAATGTTAGATATATTTTCGAGCAAAACAATCAAATTTTCCAACAATTTAACATCTCCCCTGATAGCCCTTACATGCGCACATTGAAGGTTACATACTCTGAATTGCTCAAGCTGTACCCAGCCATTGCACAACCTCTGCTGACCTAAATGATAAATCATCCAGAATGCCACCCTACAGTTCTGACCATTTATTAAGAATTTATTTCTGCAAGGAGAGAACCTGAACCTCAGCCTTTAGCTGAGCAAAACCGAGATGTGAGCAACATAGCTAATTCCCTCAGCAGTATCAGAGCGATGGGACCTGTTAGCATCAAAAAATTGACAACATTGAAAAAAACTGAATAACAAGCATGATTTCTGCACTTTATGGTTATTGTTATACTACATCCTTATACTATCAGCCGAATGCTACTTTCTTTCTGCCTCTCTGCCTCACCACCTCCAACTTCTTCAGGGCTGCCTATTCAGAGTAACTGGTTAGAACTAGCTTGAACTGCTACTATAAATTGGGATGAGTGGATTTAAAAGCTCTCTAGAGGACATATAAATCCACTGCTCGATCCTCGGCTGATTCCTTGAAATAGCTCAACCCGAAGTCAACAAGAACAATTTTGCCATTTTTATCCATTATCATGTTGGAAGTGGTCAGATCGCCGTGAATAATGCCTGCCTCGTGAACAGCCCTAACCACTGTCCCCATGGCATCTAGAACCTTCTTGATTTACTCCTCAGTTCTGGTAGAATCGTTGATGTAATCTTTAAGTTTT
>Ga0100380_10003660_pt1 | contig 16262 bp, 10 predicted proteins | sample CryGeymeta201504_FD_80417 | JGI IMG/M metagenome (GOLD analysis project Ga0100380, IMG submission 80417) | Groundwater microbial communities from Crystal Geyser aquifers in Utah, USA - Crystal Geyser metaG 2015-04 | ecosystem: Environmental > Aquatic > Deep subsurface > Groundwater | place... | reverse complement strand
GCTCTCAATCGTACCCAGGCCGCCACCGGCATTGCTAACCTATCCACGCGTACTCCCATCGTCGTCGCCTTCCTCTTGTCGGCCAATCCCGATCGTATCTACCTCGGGCACACCGTAGCCATCTACCCTGGTGACGCTTGCCTTAACCCTACGTACGCTGGCAAACATCTTTACACAAAAAATAATGCTCTCGTTACTCTACGTAGACCCTAGTACAAATTCTACGGTATTACTTGCAGTCTTTTTGGGGTACCAGGTACTCCGAGTAGGTAGTTACAGTATCACAGTAAATTTTTGAAGACAAGGCGTATTTGTATCATTGGGTACTACTAGGTACAAACTCCTCCAACTCGTGCCTAGTAGTAGTTGTAGCTAAAATGAACAATAGACAACATTGATATGTGCACCCATTTAAGTCGTTACTGTATATATATAAATTATATATATATATCTAATTTGTGTACGTGTAAAGCTTAGCGCTTTTTAGCATGTTTGGAAATTTAAATACCCTCGATGCGATCCTCCCTGTAATAATATCGAAAGAGAGCATGTGTGAGTTCACAATTTAAAAAGCTACAGTACAAAACAGGCATAGCGAAAAAATCGGCCGCTTACACTTCGGAGTAGAGTTCTTGCAAACGCTCAATGTTTTCCTCTGATGTTTCCCAGTATCCGCGTCCATTAGCTTCCAAAAAGGTTGTCACCATATCACGGAAAGCGTTGGGGTTGGTATCCAACAGCTTTTGTTGCATTTCAGGATCGTTGATGAATACATCGTTGGCATCTTCAAACACAAAGTTATCAACTTCTCCGGCAGTGGCAGACCAACCCATGGTATTACGAAGTCGCTTTTGGATCTCACGAACACCTTCGTACCCAGTGGCAAGCATACCGTCGTAGAATTTGGGGTTCAGCAACTTGGTGCGAGCGTCCAGACGTACAGTTTCGGAGAGAGATCTGACTTGAGCATTGGCAGTGGTAGTGTCAGCCATGAAAGACATGGGCTTCTTCTTGTCGTCACGGAGTCCCTGAACAACCTTGGTTGGATCGGAATCGTAGTAGTGGGAGACATCGGTAATAGAGATCTCGGAAGAATCCAAGTTTTGGAACGTGACATCGACATTCTTCAAGGCAGACTTAAAAAGATCAGCTTGGGCTTCCATCATACCGGGCTTGTCGGCGTTGAAAGCAAATCCCTTACGGGATAAAAACTGCTCCTGTAATTGGGACTCATCCTCCCATCCGCCATTCTCGATTGCAAGACCAACGTTGGCAGAGTAGGATCCGGCAGAGTTAGAGAACACACGGCAAGAAGCGTCACGAAGAGAGATTCCAAGTTCCTCGGCTTGCTCAAGGGCGTGCTTGCGGATAAAGTTCATCTCCAGAGGCTCGTCGGCTTCGGCGGCCATCTTGATGGCACGATCCATCAAGTTCATCTGGTTGATGAACAAATCACGGAAAACACCGGAGCAAGAGACAACGACATCGATACGGGGGCGGCCGAGTTTCTCAAGGGGAATCAATTCAACTTTGTTGACTCGTCCAAGAGAATCGGGAACAGGCTTAACTCCTACCAAAGCAAGGACTTGGGCCAGAGATTCTCCGTAGGTTTTGATGTTATCCGTACCCCACAAAGTGAAAGCAATCGACTCGGGGAAAGCGCCGTCATTATCGTCGGCCAACTTCTCCAAAAGCTTTTCAACAACATTTTGGGAAACCTCAACAGCAGCCTGAGTAGGAATGGCAGAAGGATCCAGTGCGTGCATGTTACGTCCAGTAGGAAGAACATCAGGGTTACGAATGGGGTCACCACCTGGGGCAGGCATCAAGAACTCTCCGCTGAGAAGCTGCATGATTCCCTGAAGTTCTTGGTCGGCAACAACTTGCTTCAAGCAGAACTCAAGGTATTTGATGACAGGAGTCAATCGGTCTGCCTCGACTTTTGGGAATCCAGCATCGACAATGGCTTGGACCCAAGGAGATTTTTTGCCCATAAGATTTCCGAAGAAGGCGCCAACATCGTCAAAGACAGAGTTCACTTCCTTCACACGACCATCGGAGTTTGTGGACTGCATAACAAGAGCACGGACAGCTGCACGGGAAGCCATGGTAATCTTCTCGTTCAACTCAACATCTGTCAAGACACCGTTGTTGTTGCCTCGGTAAACTTCGTTTATGTCGCGGCCAACAGAGGCAGCGATGACACGAGGAAGACCTTCGATTTTATCTTCGGGTCGGTCTAGCTGGGCAATGTTAACAAGAGTAGCAATTGCTTCTTCCGCTGTAGGTGGGACACCGACAGTATGAAGACCACACGGCAGCAATCGGCTTTCAATCTGCATAATTTGAGAGTAAACAGCTCCGACAATGCCGTCGCGGTACTCTTGGGTAGAATCCTTTGCGTTGTAGGTCTCCATATCGGGGAGGTCCACATCCTTATCAAGATTACACCCGTAGGCCGTAGACACAATAGAATTGACAATTGCGGGTCCACGTCCTTCGTTCTCGCGAAGCCCCTGGTAAGACGAGATTAATTCCTTCAGTTCCTTCAATCCCTTGTACAATCCAGCATTTTCAGCGGGAGGTGTCAGGTAAGAGACGGTGGCAGCGTATGAACGCCTCTTAGCAATTGTGGCCTCGGAAGGGTTGTTGGCGGCGTACAAGTAAGCAGAAGGAAGCGAGTTGATCAAACGATCAGGGTAGCAGGTTCCCGACATACCGACCTGCTTACCAGGCATGAACTCAAGTGATCCGTGTGTTCCAAAATGAAGGACAGCATCAGCTTTGAAGATCTTCTCAAGATACGTATAGTAGGCAGCAAATCCATGATGAGGACTGGCAGACTTAGCGAAAAGTAGACGCATGGGATCACCTTCGTATCCAAAAGAAGGCTGGACACCAATGAAGACATTTCCGAACTGCTTTCCGTAGACAACAAGATTCTGTCCATCAGAGTTGAGGTTTCCTGGAGCAGGTCCCCAGTTTTCCTCGAGGTCCTCGGCGTAAGGCGTCAATTCGTAGTATTCGTCGGTACTCATGCGGTAGGCGACATTCAATTCAGGAGAAGAGATCTTAGCCTCAGGGTCGTTTAAGATGGACTCCATGATTGCATCTTTGTCAAAAGGAGCATCGCCAACATCATAACCGTCGGCCTTTAACTGCTTCAGAACGGCAGCGATGGAATTGAAGACATCCAAGTAAGCGGCGGTTCCGACATTGCCCTTATCCGGAGGAAAAGAGAAAATGGTGATGGCAATTTTCTTATCCTGAACAGGCTTCGAACGGAGGTTGGACCACTTCAAGGCACGGTCGGCAAGCAAGTTGACACGGTCGGCAAGAGGAACACTGCGTCCAGTTGCACCTTCACGCCCGGCGTAAATAATGGGTTCGATGGCACCATCAATCTCAGGAAGCGACACTTGAAGCGCAACCTGGATAGGATGCAGGCCCAACTCAGACGATTGCCACTCCTCAAAGGACTGGAATACAAGTGGTACAGCACACATGTAAGGACGGTTCAACTTTTTCAAGACCTTGGAGGCCTTGTCGTGATCCTGAGAGGCTGGTCCTCCAACCAAGGCAAATCCAGTTAAGTTGATAACAGTGTCGACAATAACACCTCCGCTGGCATCGTAGAAATATTGCTCGACAGGTCCAGAGAAGTCAAGGCCTCCAGAGTAAATGGCAACGACACGAGCTCCTCGACTTTCAAGCTCAGAGATCAATGAGACGTAGTGCGTGTCATCCTTCGTATTGATGTGAGACTTTTGAAGAATGATACCAACGGTAGCAGCAGTTTCAGGGTTGATGCCAGCATCGGGGCAGAATTCTTTGTTGTACCAGTTAAAGTAATCGGCGTTATTCTCAAAGACAAATTTAGGTGCTACTGGATGCCAGATAGCAGTATCAGGGAGAAGAACGGGCTCTGCCGCTACAACTTTCGTCTTTCCTTCCATGCGTTTCATGATGGGCTCAACGTAATCCTGACCAACCATAGTGAGCAAAGCCTCGAGATTTTCGGGAGATCCTCCAAGCCAGTACTGGAACGACATCATGAAGGTGCGGGCATCGGCAGCCTTGTCACTGGGGAGAAACTTGAGCACTTTGGGAAGAGTCCGCAAAAGCTTGAGCATGCCCTCCTCGAACGAAGAACCATCCTCCTGCTTTTTCTTCTTCATGAAATCGGCAATGACGCTCTTGGATTGTCCCAAATTCTTCATAGTAAAGCTTCCCACCTTATTCATTCGCATGACCTCGGGCATGGAGGGAAAAACCAAAACTGCATCGAGATCCTTTCGTCGGGGTTCTACGACCGCTACGACCTTCTCGGCAAGCTCTTGAACAAAGATAAGAGATCCGATAAAGATGTTGGCGTCCTCTACATCCTTCTTGAATTGTTCATAGGCATCGTCGTTTCGCAGCTCCTCCAAAAGGTATCCCACGCATTCTACGTTCATGTTTTCGTTACCAGCATTGATGCGCTTGACGGCGGCTGTCATAGAAGATTGATATTGGGATTCCAAGACAACGTACACAACTTTCATGGTAGGCCTATCTCCTGGGTTTTCTGGTACAACGCGTCGACTTTCTGAGTTGGTTGCAGTAAACATACCGCCTCCCATCGGTCCAGCCGCGGTCGGGTCTTTGAGAACCATGTTAAGCGCCGATCGAGACTGAAGACCGTTGCTAGTTGTGGTGATGGCTTTGTTTGTAAATGCCGCATTGGGTGTCCAACTGTAGTTCAAAAAGGGATTCAACAAAAGTGAGAAAACGTGATAAAAGTGGTGGAAGAAAACTTGTCGTTCCGCGGACAAGATGAAAGACCCCGAAAGGGAACAACTGATCGTACGACGGGAAACTTACGCTGTGCAGACTCCTGCTGCGAGCAAAGCGACGGCTGAAGCTTTGAAGTGAACCATCTTTCTGTTTCTTTGTTCAGGTGGTTCAATGCAGAATTGTTTTTTATTTTATGCCTACTAGGTAGATACTCCAATCGTTGTTGGCTGGTACCGTAATAGATATTCAGGGAAGTGTGTTTTTTGCCTTTTGGATATCATCATCCAACAAGAGGAAAGAAAGAATCCGAGGCTCGCAAGTTGAAGTCGGATCGAGTCGAATAGGTCCAACTCATGAGTCAACCCATTCTGGCGAATTGTCATGTTAAAATGCGCACACGGGGAACCATGGTGCGTGCGAAACCAGACACATCACAGTACCCTGGTTGTATTTTTGAATAACACGTACGCGCAGAGAAGGCAAAGACAGAATGACGGACTGTAAAGTTGAAGTTGGAATGTAGATGTCACGGGGTATCTTTGGATTCTACCAGGTAGTACTAATAGACTACTAGCTAGAGTAGTAGTAAAATTGCTTTATGAATGAATATCTGTAAAATCTGAGCTGGATGATGGTTTCGAAGTTTGGAGGTGCTGCACAATTGAAGCAGATGCACAAGTTGACTGAGGTGGACATCTTTCGTCACTGTCATAGAGAAACCAACGCCGCGGTATCTTTGCCTCGCCTATGATGATGTCGATCATTATTTTAGAGTAGTCTAGTCAGCAGCACGGAAACTGGTTGAAACGGCAAGGATATTATTTATTTCAACGAGGGAGCGAAAAAGAACACGGAGACGACTGAGTGTTTAGACTGTCCTTCATTACAATTTAAGGATATCAAGGGGAACACTCTCACACGCACGAAAAAGCATTTTGGGTTTTGGCGTTTGCATCAGTCATCGGATATCCAGGGGTGTCCTCGGATGGAAGTTTGGGTCTCTGCTACCCGGTCTGAAAATTGCGCGAGATCAGATGGCTCGACACATCGTGCAGGTTGATGTGATTGTGCCTGTTCATAATGCGGCGGAAACTCTGGAAGAGACAGTACTTTCGGCTATGCATCAAAATATTCCTCAAGAGTTAATTCCGACGTTGGATGACTACGAATTATATGTGCGCGTGTGCTGTTACGACGACGGATCCACCGATGGTAGCTGGGAAATATTGTTGAAACTGCAGCAAAAGTATAGTGATTTGAATGTGCAGGACGCAACCAGCTCACGCAAAACATCCCAGACAATAATACCGTCCAGACTCCTCATTGCCAAAAGCTCCGATGGCGTAGGACGAGGAGCAGGATATGCTCGTAATCGAGCAGCAGAATTAAGCCAAACCCTTTGTGATTCTTCTAGCTCTGAGATTGATAACGATTCTCGGAACGGAATCCAACCATTTCTATGCCTCTTAGACAGTGATGATGTTATGGATTCAACAAGAGTTGCCGAACAAATCAGCGGTATGTTGGCTTTACCGCCAGATGAACGCCTCAAAACTCTCATGGGATGTCGAGTTGTTCGCGATCCACCAGAGAGTACTTGGCACTACACATCATGGGCCAACAACTTGACAGAGGAACGTTTGCTTTTGGAACGATTTCGAGAAGTTACGCTTTTACAACCAACGTGGATGATGTGCCGGTCGAGATTCGAGGAGCTGAATGGATACATTGAAGCTCCCAAACCCGGAGAAGATGTAGTAAACTTGATATCTGCGTCCCTAGATGACGGACAGACGGCTGTCCTACGCCTCATTCACCCTACATTCGATACTCCGCAAACTCTTCGATTGGCGGAGGATCTGCGATTTTTTCATGCCCATCTGTATGCAAATGGCTTATTACGACTGCACAAGTCAACCAGCAATCCTGACAAGCCACTGCTGACGTATCGTCACCGCCACAATCAATCGCAGAGCTATTCAACCTCTCGCAAATTATTGCTGCATTTGCGAGCTCTGGCTTTTGAATGGAATGTCTTGCGCAATCGACCCACGCCTGCTACGTCCAATGTCACACCCACACCATGGAATAATCACGATGGAAAATTTGTGGTGTGGGGAGCGGGGCGGGATGGCAAAGATTTTGTCAAGGCTCTTTCAGAAGATGCCCGCAAACGAGTCTATTGTTTTCTGGACGTTGACCACAAAAAAATTCAACAGGGATATTATACAAACCGTGACTTGAACTTGAAAATTCCAATTGTTCATTTTTCCTTATTAGTCAAAGATTTACAAACCCAGAAAAAGTTGCTGGAAGAGAATACTAATTTTGGCCTGATCAACAAGAGCAAGGCTGCAAAACCTCCAGGTGACAACCAACCGGCGACAAAAAAGCAAAAAACTCTAGAGAAACAGCAGCCTGTAGTAGTAGCAGCATTGCCGCAAGTTGCAAAAGCACTGGACCTAAGGATGTTAGTTGAACTTCCTGTAGTTGTCTGTGTTGCAATGAACCGCACAAGCGGTGCTTTGGAGAATAATGTGGCAGCTGTTGGGAGGCAGGAGGGATTTGATCTGTGGCACTTTAACTGACCAAGACCAATGCGTTCTAAATTTGATAGTGGAAGATCATTTCATTGAACGTTAGGCTTTCTTCAAATTTTCTGGTCAAGATCATTTCCATAGACAGCAGAGCAGCGACCCATTGCCCATATTGGAAACACATTGCGGTAGGCTGTGTAGGTAATTCCAGTTGAACGATTAAAAACTCCGGCAATTCCTTCTTGTGGCCAATCTCCACATGGTAACTGGCGCTTGATAAGGTATCGAACGCCTCTTCGAATTGCATCTTTGTCATCACACTTGGCACATGCCAAGGCAAGCAGAGCCCAGCCTGTGTTCACAACGCTGCTTCCTTCGTCACCATAGGCATCCATCCCATTTTTGGCGTAATCTTTGTCATAGCATGAAGTAAAATCTTCACCCCAGCCACCATTTGGGCGCTGGTGCTTGAGAAGGAACTCACATGCCTTGGTAAGATGTGGCGAATCCAGGGGTTCTCCACTTTTGACCAGACCCTCAACACCAAACCATGTTCCATAGCAGAAGCAACATGCCCAAGATCCATACCAAGAACCGTCCTCTCTTTGAATGGATTTCAAAAATCGATTTCCCATTTTTAGGGAGTGATTGATATCTCGGCTTCGGACATTTGGAAATCTATCCTGAAATTCATGGAGAGCTGTTAAACAGGCCATGCTGCATTCAACATAAGAATAGTCAATCATAATATCACCAAAGGCTTCACTTGGGTTGAGTGATTCATACCAACCATATCCTCGGTTGTTCTCGTAGGTAGCCCAGCCACCATCCTCATTCTGGTATGTCAAGATGACATGAACTGCTCTCTCTAGTCGCTTATCGTCAATTGGATCAAGCTTATTCTTGCTGATGCCCTTTTGGATAGTCTGGGATTTGAGTAGACAAAGCACACCCTTCAACCCTTCAGAGGTGCAGTCACTGATAGGCCAACCGTGAGCACTAGTACTGAATGGCCAACCTCCCTCCGAGACATGTCTGTAGTATTCCTTTCGATATTCGGCAGCTTCAAACTTATAGGCAGGTGATGCTCTTGAAGAGGCACAGCATGTATGAGATTTGGATTCGGGCTTCAGTTATGCGGAGTAAAGCATTGTGTACTTCAGAAACAAAGTCAGCGCACAACTTACTTGGCAGCTTTGGAACACAAAATCTGGCATCGCTCGAAGAATGCCCAGGCTTTTTCAGATACCTCAGGGAAATCGTCTAAAAGTTCAGCCTCGTAGTATCCTTGCATAGCAAAGGAAGTATCCCAGCATTGACTGCCGTTATAACCCTGCATTTTCATGCCATCATCAGCAACCCAAAGATAGTCCTGAACACGTAGCATATGACTCATTACATTAATATCATTGAGATTACCAGCAACTAGATTTCAAGAAGGCAAGGGTGAGCAATTGATTCTTTAAAAATGAGGAAGGAGAAATCTTGTAAGAAAAGAACATACCATCATAGGCAGACAGCATATTCAGAACTTTGTTGACAGGACCAATATCAATATAGTTTGTTTGCAAATCTTCGGCGTGCATGTAGTCAATACAAAATTGATTGGCATGATGGCGAACAAACATCTTGAAGGGTTGAAAAATTGCCCAAGTCTCATAGCGTGCCAAAGCATTTTGAAGGACTTTCATCATCCAAGGAAGCGGAGAATAATTGTCCATGGGAGCCACCATGTGCCTGGTTTTCATCCATGGAATGGATTCATAATCTTCTACATACAACTCCTTCCGGAGGCTCAAAATTTTGGGGTCCGACTCAGCATTTCGGTAAACATATCTGCGTGAATACAAGTATGACATGGGCAAATAGACCATGCGTGCATGGCACCACATGCGGCCAGGGTGAAAGGGCACAAAGTTGGGCAAAAGCCACATCTCAGGAGGGACTGAATTGTGAGCATCCCAATCCATTGCTCCGAGAAGGCACAAGTAAAACTTGGCCCAAGAGGATGTCATAACGACTCCACCATTCTCATGAATGAATTTCCGACCCTTGGCAGCTGCAGGCTCGTCCACACCAACACCCAAAAGTCTAAGGGCTACATACATCAGTGTCGTTCCAAACATTGTAGAAGGAGATTCAATATGGGTACCCCAACCACCATCAATTTGCTGGTGGACCAGAATGTAATGCTTCAATAATTGAATAGCTTCATCATCTAACATTAAAGCAGGTTTTCCCATGATGTACCAGACACATACCAAACCAGGCATGAGAAAATGAGGGCCTCCATAATCGCCGCCCCAATGACCATCCTCCGTTTGGAGCATGGAATAAAAATGAGCTGCCTTGTAAAGGGCATCTCTGACCATTTTGGGTTTCTTTTGATCAGGCGCTTTGTTGCCGCGTGCAAGAAAGGCCCGGATTTGCTGTCTTCGAAATAGTTGGTCGCAGCTGTGCCGTAGATAGGAAATAATGGACAGATTTGAGAAGGAAGAGGAAACGGTGGAACGAAAATAATGTTACATCAACAGTATAAATGTAAAACCACGGAAAACGATCGCAATCGCAGGAGACACTAGCTAGAAACGCACCTATTGGGATTCCTTGAAGGGTTAAAGCTCGAATTCTCTCGTCCGCCTGAGGCCATTTCCATGACGAGTTTCTCATCGACCTTAATCTTGTCTGTCGTGGGATCCTTTTCCTTTTGGTTTGTCCACATTTGACGACCCGATGCCTCTCCTGTGAGACTGGCGGCGGTACCAGCAAATTTAGCTTTCGAAATCTCGTGTGATTCCTCTGCGACGGTACACCTCCATTTTTTGGCAAAAGCTGGCAGTGTGGTGGTGGTATCTTCCCAAGCAGGAATTCGTTGAATTTTGTGATCTCGAGGACCTCCCGGATGACTGACTCCTGGCAAACAATAGTGGATCAGGTATTGCAGCAGCAAGTAACATGTCATAGCCAATACACCCGACTGAATGTGACTGAGAGAGATTCCCGAGGAAAAGCACTGATCGGGAATGATCGAGACGGGCCAGTGAGATAACAGGCCTGCCCACAAGACCAGAATTACCACCAGGTGAAATCGAGTTCGGAGAGGAGGAGCAAAGGCTCCTAGAACAGGATCATAACCCCAAACTCCGACTCCATCTTTGTAGTATCGGAACAAGTAGGCGAACAAATGGGACCCCAATGGTCGATTGCCCAGCTCCGTTACAGGACTGCCTTGAAAAATAGACCCTGTCCAGATGGTGCTGACAAACACACCCAAAGCCGTGGCAGCAATCACCCAAGCCACCTCGTCACGAGGGTAACAAAGCTGCATGTATGAAAGAGTTTGTGGTTGTAGGTGCTACAATTAGGAAGCGTGCAAGTTAACTTCGTTGGAAGATATTGTGCGCTAACAAGTGATGTACTACAGTGTGTGATAAACGTGCAGACCGGCGTAGCTAGCTACTACTAGTGGTAGCTACTAGTAGCTAGCTACAGTAGCTAGCTAGAGTAGCTAGCTAGTACAGTAGCTACTACTCGTAGTAGAGCTACCATACTACTACTAGCGTCTTAATCTTAATATCTTTAAACGAAAGACAGATATCCAACAAAAGCAACAATTATCATTGAGACGTGTACATTCATACAGTAATTGTTATTAAGTCAACAGCTGGTTTGGTATGACAAATCCAACAATAGAGTTGGTTCTCAATGTTAGCGATTGGTTTCGAGACAATGGGGGTTCCAGTAGCTATGAGATTCACAATCCCATTGGAAGTCGGAACCCGGTGCTAGCACGGGGTGCCTTTGGGGAACTATCCGTCGCCATCGCTACCTGTACCTCAAGTCGGCGTTGGAAATTGGCAGCAGTCAAAACAATTGCACAATTTTCAACGGGTGGTCAGTTACTCAGTGGAAGGGGTGGTTGGGATTCTTGCTCCTCTGAAACCAGTTCTACCAAATTATCCAGAGAAGCGTACTACGAAATACGTGCCCTACAGGTATTACAAACGCACCCCAATATTGTCGAATTGCTGGACGTGTATCCTTCCAAAGAGAGCTCAATGGGCGGAAAAGCTATTTCTCTGGCGTTTCCCTATTGCCCCGTCGATCTCTATGTCACACAAGAATGGCGGAGACGATCCTTCCTGTCAGTATTGTCGTTCTCGATTCTGCGAGGCATTGCCCACGATATTTTTTCAGCCTTGCAACACTGTCACGCCAATGGAATTCTTCACTGCGACATTAAACCTGGCAATTTACTTGTTTCATCTGGAGGTTACATTCAGTTGTGTGATTTTGGTCTAGCAAGGCCTTATTCCACCGACCAGAAAATGGAAAACATTGAAAACCAGGAGGATGCCAAAGGATTGTGTACATTATACTACAGACCGCCCGAGCTGCTTTTGGGTGGCGTGGCAGAGACACCGGCGGTTGACACGTATAGTGCAGGCCTTGTCTTGGCTGAGTTGGTGACAGGGGTGCCGCTCTTTAGAGGTACGTAAGGGGGAGAGTGAGTGGATGTTACAGTATTTGATACCTACAGTTTGCGTCGAGACGAACCTGGCCAAAATTCCCCGATTCACCCAAATGTTCATTCTTTCCTACACAAATTGACAGGCGGAAATGTGTTGGGTCAACTTATGGCTATTTATGATCTCCTTGGTTCGCCGAACGATAGATCTTGGCCAGGTGCCTCCGCACTGCCAGATTATGGGAAACTGAAATTTACTGAAAAAGACCCCAAACCTCTCGAAACACGGCTGCCGCGCGCCTTGGAATCTCCTGGTCTCTTGTCCTTGCTCCAAAATTTGATAGTGCTGGATCACTCTCGACGATACACGGCAGAGGAGGTACTCAACAGTGAATGGTGTCTAGCAGCGACAACTCACAGCGTGATTGATAGACTTTCTATGCGAACAGAGCTCATCCCGCCAAGTCTTCAAGAAACTCTACTCTTATCCCAACCAACAAATAATGACTTATCCGTAGCAAGTAAGCAAGCACTGGATACGGCAGTTTCCCATCGTTCGTTCCTTTCAAGCATCTACGAATGGAAGGAAGTGCCTGCTTCTACACCATCCATCAATCACCGTTGCTTTCAACTCTGCTCTGAGCTAGCAAACCAATAAACAAATAGAATGGCCAAAGCACTGCGTAATACTTTTGGATCTTACTTTATCGTTCGCTTAGATCCAACTTTCTTAGATCCAACTTCACCGTACGTCGACAAATCACTTCGAATCAATTCAGTGAGTGCCTCTAGGCTCATCTCGTCTTCCATTGTGCTCATGGGCAGCCAATGTACTCGAAGGTACGAAGCGTTGTTCCAGAAGTCCCAATCGATCATGGCAGGGAAATCCTTACTTTTTGCGTGGTCGACAAAGTCACCATCTGCATCGTTGAAAAACAAAATGATGGTGGAGCCTCTCGGAAGGAAAGTGCCAACACAAGCAGAGCCTCCAACAACGCTCACAAATACAGTTGTCTCTGTCGCCAGCTTGACTTGTTCCTCCATGCTCAACTCGGAAAGGACGTGCCCCTCAACAATGACACCGTCCACCGAAAAAGCACTTCTCGTTGATGCAATTTGTTTCTCGAACGCCCTGCAGCGCGCTGGGTTTTTCGAGGAGAGCCTGGAAAAAACAATTGTGTGTTGTCGTTGTGGATTGTGACCCTCCACAATACCAATCCTCCGAATAACGTGATTCCGAAAAGCAAAGAAGGTTGGACCCCGCCCCACATTATGGACATCACGATAATCTTCTATTCGCTGTCCGTGTCGGTTCCAACCATGGTCTGTCAAGAATCCAATGCCAGCGACACTGCTTTTTGCACAAACAACGTTCGATCGTTGTGCCCCTACTACGATTAATTCGCTGGTCCTAGTATTTCGAAACGTGTCAGGATTGACTCCGAGCAATGGAAGAAATTTGGTAGCGATTTTCCAGCATGGACTGTCTTCATCCTGGGTGCAGGCGTCATCCACATTGCTTACAAGGATTTGGTTTTCAGTCAAATTGAATATAGCAAGCAGGTTGTAAATGGGTAGGAAGTAATCCCACAACAAATGACCAGGATTGTGAATGTTCGGTTGCTCTGCGTGAAATGGGACCAAAACAACATCATTCATTAGTTCGTAGTAGCCATCATGCGGTGTCGTTGAGACCTCCGGAAACCACCCTTTGCCGTCATGAAAACGAATATTTTGGCCCAATGCAACGGCTAAATTCATATTTGTTGAAAGAGAGGAGGAGAACTTGGCAGCCATGGTCGCATGATGAGCGTTATCACTGGATGCTACCAACGAATAGCTACGATTTTGCTTGCTCAAGTCTATACACATGTGCTGCAATACACATGATCTGAAAACGTGCGCTTCCTCCTGAAAATTGTCTCCGATGCAATGACTCCTAGAAAAACTGTCAGAGTTGTTCACAAAATGTACTTTCATACCATTGAAAGTTCCATCAGCAGATTGCTGCCCTTGCTTGGCGGCATTTTTGATATCTGAAGTCATCTTAATTTCTTGAATCTCGTATTGAATGAGTTCCCGTAAAATGTGCAAGCCTCGAGCTTCATCCTTGACCCCCAAGGGCAACCAATGTACCCGAATATAGCCAAGGTTGTTCCACACATCCCAGTCCGATTTTACTGGAATATTGGTTTCTAACTTGTTGTCTACGATGAATTCCATTTTATCGTTGAAATAGATTATCAGCATCGCACCACGGGGTAGAAACAAGGCCGGCAGGGCTCCATTGCCCATGCTAGTGATAAAAATGCTACACTTTGTAGCAATTTCCACTTGTTGCTCCAATGAAATGGAGGACATGTTATAAGTCTCCAATGAAAATCGAACGGTAGGAAAGGCGCCTCGAATCGCTTCAATTTGTTGTCGAAAGTCTTGCGGTCCGGACCATTTCGACTCGCTGATGAGTGCGGCTATTCTGAGAGAAAGCTGATTGTTATTAGGCTGATGATTAAGTTCCTGATTGATTCCAAGATTATCCAAAATGTAATTCCGAAAAGCGAATAGCAACGGACCCCTGCCATTGTTCTGAACAAACGTATAATCCTTTCTTCGTTCCCCGTGTGATTTTTTGTGAATCCCATGATCTGTCAATGCCCCTAGACCTGCTGCTCCATATTTCGCACAAATGAAATTTGAATTTGGTGATTTTCCTCCAAGAGGCAAGTCAATGTTATCGTTCAATGTCATGAAGGAATGCTTCAAGCTGAAATGTCGATTCATCAAAGGCAAGAACCTTCTGACTTCGTTGTAGCAATTGTTGCTGGCATCTTGTGTCTTACAAGACGGGCTTAGATTCACCAATAACAGCCTTTTGTCTTGCATATCAAACATGGCCAGTAAATTGTAAATGGGAAGGAAGAGATCCAGCAAAATGTCCTTTGCTGCCATCTCACCATCCATTGGAAATTCCACAGGCACCAAGACCACATCCTTTGGCAATTCATAAAATCCCTTTTGCTGGTCACCCATTGGAATCTTGCGAGGGAACCATTTTCCGTCTTCCCCCTGCCGTAGGCGATCTTCGGTGGTAGCAGAGGTCGCTACGCTCGTGTTGAAGTCCGAGGAAGACTTTACGTATTTAGATCCCATTTGGTTCAGTAATTGGGCAGCCCGTTTGTGCAGGGGTGATTCGACCACCACAAAGTCTCTGCCGTCCAAGTCCCAACATAAGTGGCGGAACTGACAGGATCGATATCCAGCCGAGGTTTTGGGCAGAAAGTTGTCTCCCACGCAATGAACCACAGAAGATCGCGTTGATGCTGCTTCAGGAGAGACCAAAGTCAGATCCAATCCGAGAAATTGAGCCTTGTCCTTCGACAAATTTCCACGGGGCTTTTCAAGAACCGCAGGGGGACTTTTAAACCTACTAGAAGTAAGTCTATCTGTCGGTATCGTTGCCCTTTCTTTAAGCTGAAGGCTCTGAAAGAGCTGTCGAAAGAGGATCCACACCACGATGACTGCCGCCGCCGCAGATGCTGCCGTTCGAGCTTGAGCTCCCATCATCTTCTGCAGCTTTCGTTCAGCATTCCGAAGCAAACGTGACAGTGTAGCTGGATTTTATTATGTTTAATATTAGCGCATATTCCTGTTCAGTGCTCGAAGTTCTATCAATTCTATCTGTACTGCGAGTCCATCTGTCATGATGTGAAAAAAAAACAGAGAGAATAACAAAACGTACTCGTACTTCTAACCTTACTGTAGTGTAAACAAACTGGGCGACGAAGATTATTAAGAATTCCGAGTAATAATTATTGGTCTACTAGACTACTCTCTAGTAGACCAGACTACTAGACTAGAGTCAGGATGACATCACCGTAGTGATCCAACGACAATAATTATTGCAGATACACATAGTCTCTAAACACACTTTTGAGTACACCAATCGATCCAGTTTGATGAGACCTATCATATACTTCATGGAAGTTAAAGTGTAGGACTAATAGTTATTAAGTTACGGCCCAGCCATTAACTGATATTGGGTATGCTGGCATGGAAATGGGTCCAGCTGACACACCGTTAACAAGGTGTATCGCGACGAGTGTGAAGTAAAATAATAACAAGCAAAAGAAAGGCACAAGTTGTGCCTTTTTCAATCACCATCATCTTCTTCATCATCATCATCATGATACATGCTGTCGTGCCTCCACAATTCATCAACAAGCTTCTCTTTCTGCATCTTAGCCACTCCAGGTACCTTTGCGGCATAGTAGTACTTCAGCAAATCTATTAATTGCCTCTTTGAAAGCATCAACAGATGATGGTTCTTTGTTGCATTTTTAATCAACAACGACAAACCATCACCAACAGCAGTGGCCGCAGCTGCAGATCGATCCTTCATAAGTGTGTGGTGCAGTGGAGCTCTGGCATTTTAGCTTCTTGAATTGTTTTAAAGTCCTTGACAGGAGCTTGCTTCTTCTTCT
>Ga0100380_10003659_pt1 | contig 16262 bp, 21 predicted proteins | sample CryGeymeta201504_FD_80417 | JGI IMG/M metagenome (GOLD analysis project Ga0100380, IMG submission 80417) | Groundwater microbial communities from Crystal Geyser aquifers in Utah, USA - Crystal Geyser metaG 2015-04 | ecosystem: Environmental > Aquatic > Deep subsurface > Groundwater | place... | reverse complement strand
CTAATTGCGCCAACATTTCACTCAATGGAATATTTAAAGCGTTTGCCGCCGCCGCTACTTTTGGAATAGCAGTTTCGAGGTCTGAAAATGCAAGTGCTGATTTTTGAGTTGATACTACTAATCTATCAGCTATTTCAGGTGCATTTGTGGCACTTAAATCATCAAACGCTTTAACAACAGCTCCAACTAAAGTAGCTGTTTTATCCAAGTCTGAATTTAAAGCAATTGAAGCCTGAATAGTTGCTTCTGTTAGATTTATAATTTCACTTTGAGTAAATCCTAACCTTGCATAACTAACCTGTAATTTATTAACTTCTGTCGCTGTGATTGGATATATAGAACCCAACTGAACGGCCTGATCTGTTAGTTGTGTTATCTCGTTCCTTGTTTTCCCAAGTACCCCAGCCAAAACTGCATTTTCTTTTGAGAACTCTTTTATTTTGTTGAATGTGTTTTTTAAGGCATTTGCAAACAAATAAACAGCGCTGGTTAGCCCTAAAGCTCCCATGAACTTCATTGCTGTTCCTTTTATTGCACTTCCGTAATTACCAACATTTCTTTGATGTCTTCCGGTAGCTACTTCGGCTTTCTGTATTTGGTTTGTGAGATTGTTTATTTCCTTTGTCGCTGCCTTTGTTCGTGTTCCTGACCTATCATATTCAGCGGTTAATTCTTTTAACTTTAGGCGCATCTTGACCAGTGAACCTTCCTCGGCTTGATTTGCTTTGAGTTTGTCTTTTAATGCCTGTGTTTTTTGTTGTAATAATAATTTCCCCTTTTGCAAAATTATATTGCTTTTTTCTTCAACTACCAGATTTTTAACGAGTATATTTTTTTGTTGTTCTTTAATTTTTATTCTTTCTTTTTCAATCCCCGTCAATTGATACTCTGTCTGAACCATTTTTTTGCTGACTTGATCCAGATACCTTGTTAAACTTTGCGCCTGTTTTTGAGCATTTTGAAGTTGAGAAAAAGATATGTTTTGATCTTTTAATATTGCAATTAGATTTTCTGTTGTTTTAGTGTAAGCAATTAACTGGTCGTCAGTTTCTTTTATTGCGTTGCCAACTTCAACAACTTGCTTTGCCGCATCTTCCGGGAAAATATAACCAACCTCTGCCATTATGATTTTTCTCTATTTAATTTCGCGTTCGCTTCATCCCTTATTATCGCAAATTCAGGGATTGTCAAATCAACATTTACCGTCTGATTTAGGTAACTGAAAACCCCGAGTACGACTTGCATTAAATAAACCTTTCCCGGTTCTGCAATTGCCTTTTCAAAATTCTCGTTGTACTTGTCTTTCCTAAATTCCAATTTAGTTACAACAGTTGCTAAATCTTCTAATGTTTTAATTTCAATCCCTGTGAAGTACTTTATATTTTCAATGTATATTTTTAGGTTAGCATCTGTTAATTTTATCTTTCGTCTGTAATACCTTTTTAATTCAGGTTTGAAAATATTGATTTGTGACCCTAAATTTAAAAGGTTGAATAATCCCATTACATTCGCCTGGATAGCGTTTATTTTTGCAAGTGATTCAACTTTCCATCTTAACTTGTAAGTGTCGTTTTCTTCTGCATTAAGTAGTTTATTTGCTTTCTCGATTTCTTTGTAAATCAATCGCGAAACCAGAAATACAGGAACAAACCACCACCTAACCAAATGTCCTATTTTACCGGACTGTTCAATCTGGTTGTAATCGCGAATTGTTATCTGATAGTATTTCTTTATCATTTTAAAACTTCTGATTGATATTTTCTACTGAACGCTTCTAATGTGATTTCTTTTGCTTCTGTTTGATTTGACGGTGCAATTCCAAACATCCTTGCTCCAACCCTTGCAAGTAATTTACCAAGTTTCCAGTCACTTGATGAAATTGCGTAAACAGGATATTTAACCGAAATTTTTAACTTCTTTTGAAAATCGCCGGTATCGAATAAATTGAAATAAGTCAGTCCTTTTATTGATTTCCATTTGCTTGAATATTCGGGTAAATTTTCATCATTTGAATCTACCTGTCTCTCTTTCATTTGTTCCCGGTTTAAATCCAATACTCCGGCCTCGGCAAATAAAATACTTTCCTCAATCTTTTGATTAATTGACTGAATAAAAGCATCCGATTTAATCCTGAGTTCGTGCAATTTCATAATAAGAAGTTGAAAAAAAAGGGGCGTTTTAATTCCCCTTTTTAGTTTTTACAGGAACTTTTATACCGAATATCTTTGCAGCTTCTTCGGCTGTTAATCCTACCCTGTCAACTTCGCCGTAATTCCAAAACTTTTTAAAGTTTGGCCATGTCAACGATTTCAACCGGTCGTTATAGTTTATCTTTCCTATTTGCATCACGCAACCGGATTAAACGATTACTGTCAAAGGCTGCGTTAAATAGGTGTAATTTGTAGCATCATCGTTTGCACCCCGGATAATAACATCATCCGTCAAATTTGCCGGTATTCCGCTTGCATCCTTTTTGATTGTCAAAGTGTATAATCCTAATGCCGCGCTGGTTGCTGTTACCGCCGTAACTTCAACATCCAAATCAACGTTTGAATTAAGCACTTCCCATTTCGCTGTCGTCGTTAATTCTGCGTAAGGTGATTTGCTTTGATTTCTTTTTGTAACCTTTACCACTACATCTCCGGCGGTATATGCCGTTACAACTTCAACCTGCAAACCAACAGGAATAGAATCAATCAATTCAGTGACACTAAATGCCGGAACTACCGTCGTGCTTGCAACCTTCCATTCATTCACGTCAGTAAATGAGATGGTAAACGGGTAACTTTCTTGAAGATTGTCTGCCATTGGCGCGTTGTATTGAACGAACAATTTGCCCCTGTAACCTTTCAGTTTTCCGTTTGCAAGTGCGGTGCCTTCCAACAAGCCGTCTTTCATTACTAACCAGAAATCAAATTCCTGATTATCGGCTCCAAAAAAGGTTTTGTAATCTTCATAAGAAAGATAGCCAAATCCCTTAATTGCCGGCGCGGCATCATTTGTTTTTTCCATGAATCCCAGGTTTGAAGTTGTGATTTCAGGCTCCGCGCTGTTGTTCTGGTAACCCCTGTCAAACGGAATGTAAATTGCTTTAATCCCGGCTGACTTTGCTGCCATCAATGTCAAGTAAGTAGCAAGTAGTTTGCTTTCTGAAACTGTTTTGCTGTTACCCTTTTCCACCAATATAACTCCCATCACACGCTCACGAAACGATTTGCACGCTCCTATGCCGGACGGGTAAAATGTTGAGCAACTCATATTTTTAATTTTTTAAATGTTAAACACATCTTTTATTTATTTCTAAATTTTCAAATTTAATCTCAATTGCATCCAGCGTGTCAAATAGTACATTTTTGTTTTTCTGAAATCCAAGGCTTTCACCCCACAGTAAATGTTCTGCTAATGTGAATTTAATTTCACCAATCCCGGAAACGAAATTATTATAATGCAAATAGTATTTTAACATTTCGTTAATCGGGTGCAATACTTGAACAAAATTAGCATCGTACCTTTCAACACTTGAATAATCCATTGACGTAAAATTGCAAATAAAGAATCTCGGATTCACGGTGTAACTGTGTGAATTGTTCCAACGTTGCTGGCTTTCCCCGGCTTCCCAAACCAACCAAACAAGCGGGTATTTTTCGCCGTCAATCTGGTCTTTAATTCCAATCTTCTTAACTAATTCCATATATGTACCAAATTCATAATATGGTTTCAAATTATTAACCAAATCATATTTAGCCCTGACCTCTGCCAGAACGTCCATAACGATATACGGAAACAATTTAAAATCTTCATTCATAGCATAAATGGATTAATCGGTTTTAATGGTGTGAAAATCCAATCCGGGAAATCAGCCACATTTGCAACTATGTAATTATAAGCCGATGGTAAATTGTCATACACTGAATCTGATGTTGGTTGAATGATTTTTACATCGTAACCATTCCAACAATATGGAATGAATCCATACAGTTCAATCATACGGTTCCAAGCGTTAATCATTTTCCAAAGTGGAGTAGTTGTTTCGGCTGCTTCTGCTTTTGGCTTCACAACGTTAACGCCTGAACTTTTTGAAAATGTTCTTTCGAAGTACTTATAAAAAACATAATATGCAATCAGTGACTCCTTATCTGTATTTTTCAATCCTTCCCACTTTTGCAATTGAGTAATACCGTCAAATGTAAATTCAAATTCAGCACCATTAATAAGTGATAAATAAGGTTCTACCGTTGGAGTTGCAATCATATCTTTGTATGTTTTGTACCCCAAAAGAGCAATCAATATTTCTTTTTCGTAACGTGTAATAGCTTCCGTTATATCGGTTGCCAAATCAGTTTTGTTCGTTAAAAGAATTTCACCTTTAAAATATGTGCTGTCAATGATATTAGCCATTTGACGGTATGATTAATTATATTTTGCGTAAACGTAAACTTTCGGAATAGTAACCGCCGTCCCTGTTTGCGCAACAGTCAATTTTAGATAAGGATAATTATAGTCATTCAGTGTAATTACTTCCGTATCCATTGCATCCTCAGTTACCGATGCAATCGTAATGGTGTCAATATTTGCGTAATTGACACCATCTATTGAACCTGCCGCGATTAACGTTCCACTTGAAGAACCTGAAACAAAATCGGTATAAAGTTTCACGTTAATGTGCATGACCTGCGATGTTTTTAGCCTAAAAACAAAACTGTCATTGTCGGCATCTGTCAAAGTATTAAGCGATACTACTTTGTAGTAAGCACCTGAAATAGTTGCATCAGGCGTTACCACTGTCGGATTTGTTTGCCCCATCGAAACGAACGCAAACATGATAATCGAAAATAACAAAATAATCTTTTTCATATTTTTACTTTTTTAAAATTACACTACCTTTTTTAATCAGCGTTGCAGCCAATTGAGCGGATAACAGATACTCGTTTCCGGGTTTCAGATATTTTGCTGAATCGGTTGCAATTACAGCAACCAAACCAGTCAATTTAACCGGTTCAGTCTTTGTAATAACGCTTTTAGTTGTTAGCTTTTTCGCCATTGGTTATACTCCTTGTTTTAATGCCTCCAATACGGTGGCCACTGTCAACTTAACCCAACCATTTTTCGAAAGTGTTGGTAATTTCAAATTTGAAAATACTTCACCTACAATGGTTTCTTCATTTTCAATGAACTGGTTCCCGTACACTCCCCGGCGCAAAATAAATGCTGAGTGCTGTTCCTGAACAATACCAGTAGTCCCGATTACGATTGTACCGGCGGTTATGTTGTTTGAAACAAATGGACGTAAACCACCAAATGCAACTTCCAAAGGAAGATATGCAATATTGCCATCAACGTTCTGATGAACCATTGCCTTTGCAGCATCTGACGGGTTAATCATTACGATATCAGCATCATAATAATTGTTAGCCACGTGAAGTTTTCCGGCCTCAATTACTTGAGCAATACCAGGCGCTACATAAAAACCATCAAGTCCGGTTGAAGTGTAATCCGGCGCCCATGCTAACAGTGCGGTTTGAGTTGCATTATTCCAAACCCTCAATACATCCTGCTCGAACATATTCACTATTTCCAAAAACAACTGGTCAAAGTCCATTTCCATTTCCATAGTGAACTCGATACGACCGGCATATTTTGTTCTGCTTGAATATTTCCATTCAAATGCTTTGTCGGTAAGCGGTTTGGCTGCACCTTCACTAACTGCGGTGGGGACTCCGTCTGATACGGCTTTCTGTTCTTTCCAATTCCAACGTTCAGGAACTTTGCCAACTTGACGGCCACCGATTGCATCAATGATAAAATTAGCCGGGTACTTGATGACGGTCAATTCCATGTCATCAAAGAAGTTCGGGTTATTGTTCGCTGTCGCTCCGGTAACCATTGTTGAAGTGGTCATCATTGCGCTGGCTGCACGTTTGGCTTTAAATTCAATCTGCCAGTTCTGATTCGTTCCCCTTGCCCGGGTAATTTCGTCTTTGTGGTCTTCCAATAGTTGACGAAGTTTGAATTTATCGTTTTCAGATAAATTACGTTTTGTCTTCGCTTCCACTTCATCAATTTTTCCGGCTAATGCCCGAATAACATCAGCGGCTGATTTGCCACCATCAAAAGTTCCTAACATTGCTGTTAAGTCCTCAATTTCCTTCTTCCGGGTCACCGTGTCAGCCTGAAAAGCTTGTTCAATAGCTTCACCCATTGAACCCAGAAAAGAAACTTCTTGCTCTGTCAGGTCTTTTGTAGATTTAGACCTTACAATTTTCAAAAAATCTTCTTTTTTCATTTTAAAACTTTTTAATTAATGAATTAATAAAACTATCGCTCTCAGGCTTATTTGATTTCTCTATTTGAGATTTCAATGCCCGCTTAACTTCTATTTGTGCTGATATATCATTTGGCACCGGGGCAAAACTTAGACTTTCCGGCTCCCACAAATCAGCATAATAAACCGGGACTTTGCCATTTTCCCTTGTAATTGAATAGTTGTTAACGCTTCCTTCAATCGAAACGGTTTTAACTATTCCATTTTTTACGTCAGACCTTAACGCCTCATCAGCCCTTGCGCCAAACCTTCCACGAACAACTAACCCGCGTTCGGTAAATTCGTAACCAACTGTAATGCCTAAAATATTCCTTGCTGAATTATCGTATGGATGATTGTCGAATAATGGCAATCCAGAATCTAACCGTGATTTACTTACATTTTTCTCTGTTGCCCTGAGTACTTGCATGAAGTACTCGTCATTTTCCCATGAATAACGTAATTGTCCATTTTCTGATGGGACTGCGATCGCTTCAAAGTCAAATTCTGAATTATCAGAAACAGAACTGATTAACGCCCTGCAAATATGCCTGTCATCTTTAATATTTTCCATAATTGTTAAATATTTCTGTAATTACCTGATTTATATCAATTTCGGGGTTTAATTGTTTCATTTTTTCTAAGTTTGTTAACTGTTTTGCGATTAAGTCCTGATTAGTCGATTCATTTTGTGTTAATGACGAAACATTTGAAGCATCAAAACCAATTTTTACGTTTCCAGTTATCCCAAACATTTTTGTTAAATTCTGACAAACAGTTGCGGCCATTGACAATAGACCATTTTCCCAGACGTTGCGTTCTGCATTTTCCTGATTATCATATGTACTTTGGTCTTTCCTCGGAACCAAAACAGGCGGGATTTGAAACACGGATGCAATCTTTATTGAATCTTCCAATGTTTCTTCAAATGGCATAAGCTCATTAATCGTTGCCAAAGTTTTTACAAACTCAATTGGAACACCTGATACTCCCCAAAGATTTCGGCGGCCTGTAATTCCATTGCGTTCGTTTATGTCTTTTAAAATCTGTTCTCTTTTATTGGCCCCGGCAATTACCGCCTCTAAATCGCTGTTTGTGTTCGCGGTTGCTTTGTGTGCCAAATATCCGGCTGCTCCGTTGTTTGCGTAAACATTATATCTGGCAGAATAAACTGCCAATAAAGTATCTATTGATTTATTTGCTTTCCAAAGTAACCCTTCTGAAAATATAACTGAATTACCCCTGCGTTTCATTCCGACATTGTGGATCCTTAACCTGTCAATTTGTAAATCCTGCCTTAATCCACTGCCTTGTAAATATTGCGCCTTTTTAATTAATTCTTTTAACGATGAAATATTAAGGATATTAATATTTGCATGTTCTCCAATCTCAACTAAATTCGGTTGTAAAACGTCCCATCTTTCAATCGTGTTTGGAGAAATAGTTTTGTAAAGTGAAGGAACTTGTAAATAATTTATTGCGTTACCATCCGACAATAAACTAAAAACATAATTATAAACTAAATCAGAAAAAGAAAACAGCGGGTTAATTTCATCGCTTATTAATCTGTTTAATTCCGAACTTGCAACTTCACGGCCCGACTTATTTTCGATAATAAATATAAGTTTTGAAATCCTGTCAGCATAAAAATCAATCGGGAAAAATATTTCTGGAACTGAATTTGAAAGTAAAAAAGCATTTTTTGAAGTTAGTTTTTCAGGGATGACAATATTTCCAATATTTTTAATCTGGTAATCAGAATCGTAGTCATAAACTTCAACTCCCCGTTTCCCAAACCAATTTAATATATTGGAAATGCTCATTTATGCTTCTTTTGTATTTACTGTTGCAGAACCCGCATTACCTGCCGCCCCTGGAGTTAATTTCACTTTAATACTGGCAGAATTAATGCTTGCAAGATTAATACTAACAGAATCATTACCAATGATTTTATGATTAATTTCTGTTACGTAATCTCCGGCTAAAAGTGGGCAGTCGTTTGTGCCATCATTAGTTAGGTATGACTGAATTACAAACTCATCATCCCCGGCCCCGGTTATCTCTGTTTGAATCCTTAATAGTGAAGGGTCTGAGGTTACGGCTGTTGAGGTAATTTCGCCAGTGGCTAATGAAACATTATTAATTATCGTTGCCATGTTTTTTTTACAAAGTTATAGATTTTTTTTATTAAACAAATATTTAATTTTAAATATTTATCATAGACAAAATCTAACAGTAAAAAAAGGCATAAAAAAACCGGGATGTTACTCCCGGCTTTCCAAATTCTTCAACCACTTTGAAATGTGGCTTTTTATACTGATTCTAAATAATGTAACGGTTTTTATACCTGTTTTGCCGGTTTTTGTTTGTTTCTCCGATGGTGTCCGGTTAATATTCCGTTACTACTGGCCATATATAGTTTTATGATACTTTAATTTAATAATGTTTGCCGCCAAACAAGCCGAATCAATTGCATCAATCTTGTGTTTGTTTACATTATTTTCATTTGATTTCACGTACCCGGTTAAATCATTAATGTAATTGTGATATTCTGGGTTGCTTTTGTAATTGATATCGAAAACAAAAAACTTTTTCACAAACTCATAATGACTGATTATCCGGGTTTCCTTTTGTATTGAACTGTGAAACGGTGCATAACCTACATTTGCCGGGAGTGCTTTTTTAATCAGCAAAGCGGCTGCCAAACCTACCCCATTCGATTCAATAAAAAACGATTCTATTCCGTGCTCAATTATCTTCAATGGTATTCTCTCGGCATTGGCCTCGATTCCAGACGTGGAATGAATAACATCTTTCACGAAGCAAACCAATCGCCCGTCAATTTCAGCAACATGAATAAATGGATTTGAATATTTGTCCCCGCCCTTGTCTGCAGGGTCACTGATTGCAAACCTGAAAATAATACACTCGTTCGGTATCTTTGATAAGTCCTGAAACTTCAATTGTGACTTTGGAAGCAAAACCCCTTCTGGTTCAGTAATCCATCCGCCTAAAACAATGTTTTCATATTCGGTCGGGTCTTCGTTTTTCATGCGTTCGTAATCCCTGAGAATGTTGCCCGGCATTTTTTCAAGTGTCGAATCTAAATAACTGGTGTGTATATACATAACATTGTCAACTATGCAATTATTACCACCTTCCAGGCCTTTCTTTTCAAAAAACTCGTAAAATATCCAATGGTCTTTTGTTGTCGGATTAAGGATGAGGATTGATAGGTTTTGCTTTTTAGTATCACGGACAGAATAAAATATTTTTTTGAATGTTTTAAAGTTTGGAAGCTCTTCGGCTTCGTCGTTTATAAAACAGTTGAATCCTGAAAATCCCTTTAAATTTGCTGATTGCTGTTTTGAACCGGGTTTAATCCCTTTGAATGATATTCGGTTTCCTCTGTGTTCGATGTGTGTTTGAGTATCAATTAAAGTACCTTCCAATCCAAGTAGTTCTATCTTGTCGCTGACTTCTGGTTTGATTGAATCAATTATGCTGCTATTTGTGTATCTGGTGTAAAGTATATTCCATTTAAAATAAGCCAAAGCAGTATTTGCAAATATTGAAACGGTATATGATTTCAGTGAGTACCGGCCCCCGGTGATTATTACAGTGTCAACTTCCGGGTGAAGTCCCTGCAATATCTCAAATAGAGGTTCAAATTTAATTGAAATATCAATATCATTTTTCATTCAGGTTTTTGAAATTAAATATTGGGGGAGTTAAATCTCTGCCGTTGGCCCCGGTTAATTCTGTGTAGTTCTGATTCAATAAACGATGTTCTTCGGTATCACAAAGTAATCTCATTGCAGCAATTTGTAAAGTCGGGTTTTCAGATTTAACCCATTTAGCCAACATGGAAGTAACTCCTTTACGCTTATTTAAGTTTAATGCTTCTTTTATGCTGTCTAATTTGTCAAGTTCTTGATTGTAAGCTGTTGCCCTGCTGCAACCTTTATAATAGACAAAAATATCTTTGAAAGTAAAAACGGCGTGTTTTTCTATCACTTCCAAAATCTTTATTTCGTGGTATTGTGGTTTCATTTTATTTTATCTAAAATTTCAGTTTTAATAGTTTCGGCAATTGCTTTCATCATTAATGGTGGAACGGCACGCCCAAAACCTTCAACTTTTTCAGCGTATGTTTTACCTGTTGTTTTCCAATCTTGCGGAAAACTTGCAATTGCTTTGCATTCATTTACTGTAAATTTCCTGTTATCCCAATGACAAACGGAACCTGCGGAGCTGCTTCCGTTTGTCGCTGTTAATGTTCGGCAAGGTTTAAATGGTGATTCTTTAAAAAGTGATAAATATTTATTGCTTTTCCCGTATTGCGGCATTTTTTTTAATTCTGAATAAATTGCAAATCGACTTATGTCAACTTCTTTTAAATCGCTTTCTGAATTAACAACAGATTTAAACGCCTCTGATAAACTTACTGTCTTTTCATTCGCTTTCGGGTAAACTGCTTCAATTCCTAAATCAGAACGAACACCAATAAATATAATCCTTTGCCTGATTTGTGGAACTCCATAATTTGCAGCGTTTAATAATTTCGCTTTTACGTTATAACCGCATTCTTTCATTTCACGAAAAAAGATATTAAACATTCCTTTTGAATCGCCTTTTATCAATCCTGAAACGTTTTCAGCAACAAATACTTTTGGCTGCATTGCGTTTATAAACCTAATATATTCATAAAACAAATCATCTGTTGTTTGTACTCTGTTACCGTATTTTTTTGCTTTTCCCCACCCATCTGAAATACTTCCGGCTGTTGAAAAAGAACTGCAAGGCGGCGAACCGTCTAAAATATCCAATTCACCTACTTTTAAGCCTGTATCTTCAAGTATTTTAAGCGGGTCAAGTGTTCTTATATCTTGCTGATAAACTTTCGTATTCGGGTAATTTAAATGATAATTTGCCGCCTGATAATCCAAAAATTCAACTGCTGACAATACTTCAAAACCGGCCATTTTGTAACCCGTTGAACTTCCGCCAATACCTGAGAATGTTGAAATTACTTTATACATAACCATCCTTTAAATTGAAGTGATTGGAAAAACGGCTCAATATAAGAAAATCCAATTTTAGACAATATTTTTTTAATTTCGGTATCTGTATTGTTTTTCATTATATACCTTAAATCGTGCTGTTTGTTTAAAATATCTTCTTTGCTAAAATTCTGCTCTTTAAAATCATAATAGCTGAATGTAAAGATGTCCTGTATCCTTCCGGTTTCGCTAAATATTTTTTCAGTTAAAATCATTGCGCCGCCTGTCAAAAGTGAATCATAAATTCTTTTTAATAAAGCTATTTTTTTTGAAGTTGGTAAAAATTGCAAAGTGAAAATTAACAATATCAAACTGGCATTTGGAAAAGTTAAATTTTCATCTGTAATATCAACATTAACAATATGATAGTCTTTTGTGTTTCGGCTTTCTTTAATTAGATTTTCAGAACTGTCATAACCAATGAATTTAACGTTTTCAACTTTGTTTTTAAAAAGCAATAGTTTTAAACCTAATCCAGTTGAACAACCTAAATCGTAAACGTTTGTATTTTTCACAATGAAGTAAGATGAAAGCGAATTAATTAACTCCCAAATATGTTTATAATTCGGAATTGATAATTCAATGTGAGAATCAAAATCGTTTATTGTATCAAAACTAAAATTCGAAACCGCATTTTGGGCATTTTCGTTCTGTTTCAATTTCATCGTTTATTTCTTTTTCGTCAAATACTTTATTCTGATTTTCCCAAACAGGTAAATCCAAACCCCATTCAGAAAGTAAGTCGCTGTCCCATTCATTCGCCAACTGGTCAAAGTCCCATTCACCAAAACCAACATTATCTTTTATTACAAATTCCTGCCATTGTTCCGTAGTTAGGTCTTTCCCCTGCTTTACATACGTTTCCGGCACTTCTTTTACTCCCATGTGCAAAAGTGCCTTAAATCGCATATTACCGCCCTGGATGACGTTATTTTCATCAACTACAATCGGGCGAAGTTCCATCATTTGCGGGAATGTTTCTAAAGATTTTACCAGCTTCAAAAACTTATCATCTTTGATTAATCGCGGGTTTTTTGGATTCGTCTTTAATGAAGATAATTTTATCATATCTGCAAAATTACAAATTTTTCAATTCAAAACAAAATTAAGCGGATGCCGGTATGGTGGCCGGAAATTCAGCCGCTTGCCATTACAGAAATTTGTATTTTTAATCTTTCAAGTTTTAACAGCCGGGCGGCTTTGGTAGGCCAATTTACCCGGCTGAATTTAAATCAAAACTTATTCAAACATTTTTAATTGGAGTTTGCTTTCTTCCGCATTTCGCACGTTTTTTACAGCGGTTTCGAAATAAGAATCTTTCAACTCAATTCCGATTCCGTTACGTTTATTCTGAACTGCCTTATAAATCTCTGAACCAATCCCCAAAAACGGCGTAAATACAACGTCACCAACATTCGACCACATATTAATACAACGGTGAATTACTTCTAATTGTAGCGGTGCTATATGTTTTTCGTCTCCCATGTCGGTTCCCTCTTTGTTATTTAACACATCGGTTCTCTTAATGTCAAACCAAACATCTGAGTACCAATCGCGCGGCAAACCTTCATTGCATTGGTTTTGAATCCTGAATAATTCAGATTTCATAAATAGAATTGTTTCAATCAATTCCGGCTTATTGTAATTTGAAAGGTTTTCCTTAAATACCGGACTTGCCCACTCTTGCCATGTATCAAGTTTAAAATTCTCCTTTGTAATATTGGTAATTGGTTCCCATGTCGTTTCGTCCGAATCATCCCACTTTTTGAAAACTGTGATATATTCAGCCATCCCGATTCCTGTTTTACTGGAATCGCTGGTAATCTGTTTATACAGCAATCTTTGTGTTTTTGTACGTTGCATTTCCAAAACAGGGTCAGTCCAAATAGTGATTTTCGAATGGAGTTTAAATCCGGCATCTAAAACGGCCCTGGTGTGTTCGGCTGTAAAATCATATTGCCCGGTATAACCAGAACTATTTTTATACACTCCTAAGTCTTTTGTATGGCAACAAATCAGCCTCCCGGGTTTTAAAATCCTATAAATATCCTTTAGTAGAAAGGCATATTGTTTAAAAAACTCCTCATGGTTTTCATTGTTACCCATGTCATGAATGTAGTTTGAATAAGTAAACAATGAACTGAATGGTGGTGACCAAATACCAAAACCAACTGAATTATCTGGTATTGTTTTTATCTCAATACACGAATCTCCTTTTATTAATAAGGCATTATTAAGTTTTACTTCTTTTCGCTCATATTCGTTTAACAGCCCGTAAACATTTGTATTTATGTTTCGGTTCATTTCCTCTTGCATTTCTTTGAATTGCTTTTCTTTTTTCTCAATTGTTTTTACAACGTTTTCCATAGTATCTGTTTTTATTAAGTGAATATTTACATTCGAATTTTGTCCGAAGCGATATGACCGCCGGACCTGTTGATAGAATGATTCAAAACTAAAATCAAGTGAAGGAAATATCTGAGTTGAACAGTTTTGGAAGTTCATTCCGAATTGTGCAATTTTAGCCTTTGTAATTAAAATTCTAAACTCGTTTTTTGCGAATCCTAAAAGTGTTTTTTCTTTAAATTCAACTGAATCGTTTCCTTTTACCTCTTTGCAATCTGTCAGATTTTTACGTAACCATTCGCCTTCTTCATTCTGTTTTACCCAAATTAATATTTGTCCTGGCGTTTCATTGCAAATTTGTACTGTTTTTTGAAGTCTTTTTTCTTTAGTTAACCTTAGTTCAGCATTGAAGTTGGTAGCATTTACGTGGCCTTCATTGAATAGTCGTCCGGTTCCAATTTTTAATTCGGTTACTATTTCATGTTCGATAAATTCAAGTTTCGGTAAAATAAACCGTTTTCCAGTTTCACAAAAACCCATATCGCATGGATTAACAAGCATCGTACTCCAGCTACTTATCCATCCATAAAAATCCTTTTTTGCATGACCTTTCAAACGGTAATTGTTCATTCCTTCATCCCTTACAAACCATTTTGAACGCATGTCCTGAGCGTCTAAAATGTTCAAAAATTCAGAATGATTCCCGATTTCATTCAGGTCATTTGGTGAAGGCGTTGCAGTGCAGGCTAATTTATAAGGAGTTAATTTAAACTTTTCAATAATCAAGTTTTTATATACTCCGGTAAAATTTTTCAGAATTGAACTTTCGTCTAAAACTATTCCTGAAAATAAAGTACAATCAATATTTTCAATCTGTTCATAATTTGAGATGTAAATTTCAGTTTCAGTTTGATTTTTGTACTTTTTAATTTTAGTGTTGAATTTTATTCCTTCCTGAATTGTTTGCGCTGCAACTGCCAAAGGGCAAAGTATTAAAACAGGCTTATTTGTTTTAATCATTACTTGTTTTGCCCAGTCCAATTGCATAGGTGTTTTGCCTAGTCCGCAATCTGCAAATATTGCGAACTTACCCGACTTTAAAGCACGTTTTACAATGTGTTTTTGAAAGTCGAATAACATCGGATTAAGTTTTGAATCCTGAACATCAAATCCTGACTGGATTACTCTTCTCTGTTTTGATTTTAAAAACTCTTCATAATTCATTTTGTTTTGATTTAAATTAATACTTAAAATTAATACTTAAAATTAATATTTTGTTTTTACTTATATATTTATTTTGATAGTAGCCAATTACGGCAGCAACCTGACAAATCCTTCATTGTTCAGATTTTTATTAGCATTTATGCTATCCAAATAATCGTCAATTGCAAGTTCTTTAAATTGCTGCAATACAATTAATGGTTCTTTTTCTGGCGACAAATCAATCCATGACTCAACTGAAAAATTTCTATTACCTAATCTTTGATTTGCAAAAATATGCCCTACAAATAAATTAGCTTCTACCATTACTTCGTTTGTTTTTTTTAGTATTTGAGCTAAATCAAAATCAAATTCTTTTTTTTCTACTTCGGATAATGATAATAAGTTTTGTTTTGATTCATCATTTCCGAAAGACAAATAACCTGTATTATTCATATTTGTAAAAATTAACTGGCTATAGCGGTAATACAACATTGCCTTTTTCTTCGTTGATACTTTTTACGTTTTCTGCGTAATCCAACTCCTTTTGCTTTGCAATTGCATAAGTTAAGCAAATTGATTCAAAAATGTCTCCATGTTCGAAGTGGCTTTTTATCTTGTCAAAAAACCAGTCTAATGTTTTAAATTCTTGCCTTTTCATTTTTGATTTTGCGGCAGCATAAACACTGCACATCGCAGCTTCATATCTGGCTTTTGCGCTTGAATTAGCATAAGCAGCCGGAGAAAGCCCAAAGAACCCGGCTATATCAGTATTTGATAAGCCGAGTTCTCTTTTAAGTTCGTTAATTTTCATAATTAAATCATTTTTTTTGCTTCTTCGCCCCTGATTTCCCATGCAACAGCTTCGTTTGTTGAAGCTGCATATTTTAAATACACACTTACTTTGTAGTCGATTGCTTCTGCTACTGATTTGCCAGTTGTTTCTGACATTTTTACTGCTGATTCAAAAAGGTCTTTTACTTTTTGTTCGTTGATTTCGTCTGCGATTCTTGCGTTCATTTTGTTTTATTTTAATTGTTATTTGTATGATTCAAATATAATGTATTTACTTAATATGTTGCATCAAAAAAGTGAATTGTTTTCCGTATATACTTATAATTAACATTAAATTAACATTAAAAACCAACCCAAAAAAAGAAAACAAAACTACTTTTCAGCATTTAATCCAGGTTTTAGAAATTAGGACGCCACAAACCATACACGCAGCCCGTTATGATTCACTTTCTTAAACTTTCCCCCTTGACCTCAATAAAGTTAAACATTTCAACCATTCTATCTTTGACTATCTGCTCTATTTTAAGTTTTTCCGGCCTGAAATTACTTGTAACGTG
>Ga0100380_10003650_pt1 | contig 16267 bp, 21 predicted proteins | sample CryGeymeta201504_FD_80417 | JGI IMG/M metagenome (GOLD analysis project Ga0100380, IMG submission 80417) | Groundwater microbial communities from Crystal Geyser aquifers in Utah, USA - Crystal Geyser metaG 2015-04 | ecosystem: Environmental > Aquatic > Deep subsurface > Groundwater | place... | reverse complement strand
TTCGCTGAAGTAGCTAAGGTGCCTGTACCATTTCCATAAAGAATCCGCCCAGCTGTAAAGCTTGTTGTGCCCGTACCGCCTCGAGATACAGGAAGAGTTCCGGCGTTTATGTTGTCAGCATTTTGATAATAACTACCATGCTGGCCATCTAAAAGGTCTGAATTAAGACCGCTTGCAGCTCCATCATTTCCAGCATGTCAAACTTTATTTAAAGTCCCTAGTGTTGTCCCGCCGGCGTAAATCTCACCAAGCACGTTTAATGTAAGTGTGCCCGTTGTTGGGAATTGTGTGTTAGTACTAGAAGGTCCTATAATTAAACCAGCCCCATTCAACGGCAACTCAGTATCAAACTCGTTATAAGTTATAGACATCCCCTGAAGGTTAGCAGTTTCAAACTCTATAGATGGGAAAGACCCAGTAACAGCATTAGTGTTATATAATGACAACTTAGGACTAGTGCCTGTTAAGTTCAGATTAGCAAATTGAGGTGTAGCCCCGGTATGTATACTTTGAGGTAAGGATAGAGTTCAGGTTCTATTCCCTCCTAAAGTTTGAGCTCCGGCAGAACTTATAACTTGGTTTGCGGTTCCAGCTATGGTTAAAGTTCTAGCTTCGCTAACGAGCCTATTACCGTTAGAATTTGTTGTAGCGCCAACAAACACATCAGAGCTTCTAAATCTAACAGAATGATCTTGATTAAAAGCCATTGTAGTTTGGGATCCGCTGTTTCCTCTAATATGCAAAGCATGAGCAAGCCCTAGGTCAAAAGCTGCCCCATTAGCCGCAAAATGCCATACGTTAGTTCCTATGCCAGTATCAGCTGAACCCCCTAGAGCAAACCAGCTCCAGTTGTTACTATTATCTGTGCTTCTAACAGAAAAGCCTCTAAAACTAGCAGCCCCGGAAAATAATTGGCCTGTTGAAAAAGTTTTAACAGCTGAGATTGTTTGAGCTGTGTTAGTACGAACTACAGTAGTATCCGAAGAAGCCACAGCGCTTATATCGGCTGGAGTTAAACTTCTAGTTGAGTGCCCTATAACATGCCCAAGAAGGTCAAAGTCTAGGCTATCTATAACTACAGCCCCTGTTAGGGAAGTTATATCTGCAGATGGGACAACTGTTGGGTGAGAGGATAACTCCCCAGAGACAACTACATCTCCTTGAAATACTACTTGCCCTTTAAAAACAGCATCAGCTACTATTAAGTTTGTAGTGGTAAGTTCTAGAAACTTACCTATTAGCTTCTCAGGAGTCCACTCTAAATAGTTTGTTTGGCCTGCGTACAGTAAAGCTTGATCTTTAGTAATAGACACAAAAGCCGTATCAATATAAATATTTATATTTTTGGCTTTCATTGCCAAAGTTGGCGGTATACCATAGTTATGCGCTTTTAATTTGAACTTTATATAAGAAACTCTTGAGTACGTATCATCATAGTTATTAAAGTAGTTACCGGCCGCCTTAAATACATATATCCCACCACTAAAAAATGCTGAGGTTTTTAAAGTAGACACAACCGTTGAAGGGCCCCCATAGTTTTGTTTTTCTAGAGTAATTTCTACGTTACCAAAAGGGTTCCCAAAGTAAGAAACGCCCCCCTCTGATATAATCTCAAAGTCAAAGTCTATCACTAAAGTGCTGTTTAAGGGGACAGCTGGCAAAGTTACTGATACCACTGTGTCTCACTCATAAGTACCTGTTATGCCTCACTCATAAGTACCTGTTGTGCCTCAAGTAGCAGGGGATATATCAATAGTATCTACGTTTGTATCTAAAGTACTTGTCCCTGCAATAGGGACTTCTGATATGGCTAAACTCGATGAGTAAAGAGAAGCATTAACTAGGCTTTTTACAGGAAAATCTCCAACTCGAACGCGCTCACTATTAAAAGAATCAGAAACGCGAAGTCCTCTGGAATTTGCAGTAGAGACTAATGAAACCCCGCCTTTACCTATAGATGACGGGCTAATACCCCATCCTGCTATGCTTCCAGAGTCGGCTGTTATTTTTCCGGAAAGGTCCACATTAGTAGCCGTAACATTACCAGAGGAGTCTAGTGTAAAGTTAGTACCTTTTATAACAAGGTTACTTCCGTTCCACCACATACCTTTTGTTAGAGTAGTAGCGTCTGTTATACCTACCCTGAAGAGCCCCGTCCCCCCTAAATAGAAACCAGTTCTACTTACTTCGTTATAGGATGTTATTGTGTTTGTTACTCCACCGCTAATATAGTTAGCAGCCGTTATGGTTCTAATATAATTAGAGTCAATTTCCCAACCAGATTCTCCTCCTATTCTACCAGTGTTAGCTATAATAGCTCCTGTAATCGTAGCCGATGTAGCCGTAAGAGCTCCAGCTGCTGTAACTGAGAAAGGAGCTGAAGCTCCAGAGCCAAGAGCAATACCGTCAGTACCTATCCAGATACCTGCAGTAGCATTATTAAATGCAGTTTTACCGCTGTAAATACCTGTAGAAATAAACCAGTTCCCAACTTTAGAGCCGCTACCAGCTGTAAGTGTTCCAGCTAGAGTTAAGGCAGTTCCGCTCCATGATAATTTATCTCCTAAGCTAAAACGCCCAGATGCATCTACTCAGAATCCTGTGTTAGCATTTCCATAAACTCCTGTACCTGCATAAATAGCTGTAGTTGCTGCTGCTGAGGTAGCGGCAAGAGTTATTTTACTCGCATTAGTACCTACTGTAACAGCACCCGTAAAGTTTCCCGAACTTGCATTTACAGCTCCAGTAAAGGACCCAGAGGTAGCTGTTACTGCTCCACTTATAGATGCCTCTGTAGCATATATTTTACCATCAGCCTCTAGTCTAAACTTAGGAGCGGCTATATAGCCAGCTGAGGAGATTACAATACCTGTTGTTGTATAAGCAGTTCCGTCTAAAGTTCCAGTAGCATTATAAAGCTTGGTGGCATCAAAGTTCCATCCAGCAATAAGTCCTGTATAAAGCCCCGCAGCCCCAGATATTCTAAAGAATGTGCTATTAGCATCAGCTACCTTAACCCCATATGTTCCAGCTAACTCAGTTGTTAAGGCACCAATTTCAATAAGTTGGGTAGAAGAGCTACCTCGCATTATAAATTGTGGGCCTAGAGTATCATCGCTTCCTAATAAAATAGCCTTGGATGTAACACCCTCCGTACTAGTTACCCACATGCCTCTATAGCCGCCATTTCACTCCCCAAAAAGGACCCTATTATTTCCAGAGTAAGAGCTTAAGTTATCTCCTATATAAATTTTTCCGCCCTGATTTAAGACTTCATCTGTAAAGGTAAACGAGGACAATCTATTAGTTGACCCTAAAGCAAAGTTAGGAGCGCTTATCCAGCCTGCACTGTTTATAATTATCCCCGCAGTTGTAAAGCTTCCATCAGCCCCACCAGCTGCAGTAGATGATGAAAATTGAGCTGTATTAAAGGCCCATCCAGCTATTTTACCAGTATCATTAGAATATAAGTAATTAGAAGAACTAATATAAATCCCATCGTTAACCCCGTTAACTCCTTTACCAAACTTCATAGTTCCGTTATTAACAGTAAGAGCGTTGTTAAGAAATCCATCATCTCCACTAATAGTAGGAGCTTCTATTATAGTCGATGTTATTCTAGTTCCTTGTATAAATGACGGCCTTTGTATGCGATCTCTCCAAGAGCGGATACGGTCTGTACGGCGTGATAGGTAATCTAAAATAGTTTTGAAAATGGCATCTCCAGCCGTAGTGGTGTGCAGAAACCCATCTTGAATATGCACCCAAGCTCCGCCAGCTGAGTTTTCAGCTAGTAGGATTGTAGCATTAGTGCTGTAAGAAGCATTTGTGTGATATGCTACTGGAACTACTCCGGACTCCCAGCTTAATATTCTTCTTCCTGTATCAGCAGTATTATCTACCCAAGTATCAGGAAAATTATCGACAATGGGGTGACCAACAGCTTTTAATTCTGGGGATACTGCAGAATTCCAATCAGATATTCCACTACTACTTCCTGTAACCATTCAGTGATCTGTTGTAGTATCATTACCTAGCCCAATTATATTATAGCCCTTCTCATACAGAAGATAGGCAATATGGGATGTAGTTATGCTGCCGGAGAACTGTTTAAAATCAAGCACAATAACATCTGGGTTCAGAGCTTCCACATCAGCTATAGTAGCTGCAAAATTAACTATTCTATTAGTGTACCCTATAGAGGTTAAGTATGCAGTTGACCCAAAACCTAAATTAGACTCCAGATTAGCTTCTGCCCCAAGTATCAAAATCTTAACTGCACTTTTTGCTCGGTTATAGCTAATGGTTACTCTATCGTCTAAGAATACATTACCGTCTATATCCCAGGTAATAGCACCGGATGCTATCTTACCACTACCATCATTTTTAAATCCAATCTTAGCCGTAGCATACTCTGTTGCATGCCCTAGTAGTATCTGAGCTTCGGCTCCTGAATGGATGCCAACGTTTGTAGAAGTAAAGGAGGTCGTATCAAATGCCCATCCTGCTATCTGGGCGGTATTATTCCCAAGAGCCTCAAACACAATGTTACCCGCAAAGTTTCTTATACGAATACCTTGGTTTTCCGTACCAGTCCCAAAGCTACCGATAGATACTAGTTTTGTAGTACCTGTGTTCGTAACAGTTAGTCCATAGTCATCATTGCTTGTATAGCTTAATTGAACACCCTCGTTCACTAGAGTTCCTACAACTTTTATTCCATAAGCTGAAGCTCCGAGATCACCAAGTATAACCTTACCTGCAGCATTAGTTAAAGTAGTAGTTGTAAAGGCCCATCCAGCAATTTGGTTGGTTGAGCCCATTTGGAACACATAGGTTGATCCATTATCTAATGTCCCTCTTAGCCCCCAAGAATTTGTATCTGAATAAAACTGCTCAACATATTTAGTTGTAGCGTCACCTACAACTCGAATAGTAGGGCGAGTTGAGGCATCCCATTTACCCAGCAAAAGCTTACCTACTGCATTTACAGAAGAAAGTGTTGAAGGCTTTAAAATAAATGTTGATGTCGAGTCATATAGACTATCCGTACCAATAGTAAAGGCACCTATTAACCCGCTAGTTGCAGTTATCTGACCAGTTATAGTAAGGTTAGTACCATCGAATTTTAAATGATTCCCAGAGGAAGCTCCTACAAATAATTTATAAGTTCCCCCAACACTACCCATCCATATTCCTGTTCCAGAGTCGTACCCAGGAAGAGTAGCCCCCATACGTATAAGGGGCGTAGAACTTATAATCTCAAGGTTTGCTGTTGTCAATGTAAACACGGAAGAATCTATGCTTACTGCTCCGGACAGCATTTGAATATAGTTCTTACTTGCCGTGGTCCCAGTTTTTAATAATAGGTTACCTGTGTTGTCTACATAAATACCTGTTGTAGTTTGAGTTATGGCTGTAGAGGTTAACCCCCCTAGTCTTAAATAAGACAAAGCTGCGTTACCTGATAAGTACAAGTTTCCGCTACGCAATTCAAAATCCTGAGAGGATACTTGAACAGATGTTCCACTTCTTCGGATAAAGTTATTAGCGTCACCGTAGGTTTGGAATCCAGCCTCTGTTATTATAGTACCAACTATTGTTCCGCCCAAAGTAACTGCGTTTGCAGCAACTGTTGTGGGAGAAAGAGCTATTTTAGTATTTTGAGAAGAGATTACTATATTGGTAGCTACGTTAGCTAGGGCGCTGTTACCAGCTCACATGTTTCCGTTATCAAGATTAAAGCCCCCAATAGCCCCAGTGGTAGCTGTTATTGCCCCAGTTATAGTAAGGTTAGTACCATCGAATTTTAAGTTCTGCTCACTAGTACCAATATAAGCTTTATAGGCTCCGTCATCGTTACCCATCCAAATACCAGTACCTGCATTATAACCTAAGGTTGTTAGATCTGGGCCTAAGCTGATACTGGGTGTGCCCGAGTTAAGCTCTATGTTAGAGTTGTATATTTTTGTGCTATCAAAAGAGAACCCCGCAATCTGAGCTGTGGCATCCAAACGTATAGCAAAGATTTCAACACCCGTTGCATTATAAGCAAATACCCCGCTAGTTACTCTATCCTCTTCAGCATCGCCTGTAAGTGCGATCTTAATAGCTCTTTGAGCATTGCCTGTTATCTTACCAAGACCTATTGTACCATCGGCAAGAGTTAAGCTGTTAACATCTCCACCAACTACTAAGTTACCTTTTAAATATGCACTAGAGCTATAGAGCCCATACACAGGAGCCCCTATCAATCCTATGGATTGATCTGTAATCTGCAATTTACCAGCACGAAGTTTTATGTTGTCTACAACACCTAGTTTGTTATGAGCAGAAACTCCGTCAATAACGTCCATAAAAGGTGCTTCGCTATCATCAGAGGTAAGATAAATAGCGCCCTGACGAGTAGCATCTATAGAGTTACCTATACGAACATAATCAAAGTTTTTAGCTGGAAGGTCGGCGGATAGAGGCTCTACATAGAATGTCTTTAAATCAGATTTTACGGATGCTACTACTGTGTCAGACTGATATGTACCATTACCTGTAAACCTTTGAGCTCGTAATAAATCTCCTTCAATAAACCCATGATTTGCACCTTCAGGTGAAGTGAGCTTTATACCTCCCCTGTTTTGGTATAGAGCCGTCATCTCAAGAGTGGTTAGCTCTCTGTTAAATACTTTAAAATCCTCTATTTCCCCGTTAAAGTTAGTTTTTGGTACTCATCCTCCTAATTTTATATTACCAGACATTGTAAAGTCTGTTCCCACTGCAGTTGAGGAAAGAACATTATTTACATAAAGTTTACTGCTTCCTTGTCCGTATACTGAAACTAAAAATACTCACTCCCCGGCTATAAACGGGACAGTTCCCGCGGGAACTGCGGTATATGGTGTTTGTCCATAGGATGTTTTCCATGTAGAGTCATGAGCGCCGATGTACATTCTTTGGTTTGACGCAATATTTAGCGTATGCCCTCATACCCCTAGCTCCCCTGATAACTTTACCCACCCAGCTATTGTTATCTTCTGAGTTGCAAGATTATACCCTCCAACACCAGTATCAAATACTGTGTCTAGTGTATTATCTGTGCATAATAAAGACTTCCCTACAATTGAGTCTACCTGTGTAGCTCCTCCCAGAATAGAAGTATGGTTCTCGTTTCCGGTATAGTCCTTACCTAATAACCCAGGAAGCTCATTAAATGTGTATAGCGCTACTAAGCCGCTAGTAGGGTAGTCTGGAGGGGAAGTAGTTTCTATGTCTGAAACTGTATCGACTTTACCCGTTGATGAGACTCATACGGCTCCATTTGTAGCTCGTATTTGATTTATGGCTAATTCATAAATCCTCATTCTACCCCTAACCGTAAGATTATCTAAATCTAGAGATCACTGGTTGTTAGCGTCTTTGTATAGCTGGGCCCCGTTACCTGTAAAACCTGCTGCGAAAGTATCGCTACCAAGGGTTTGATAAACTACTGCGTTTCCTTCCATGTGAAGGATTTGTTCCATATACGCGTCTTGCTGAGACACAAGACCACGCTTTGCTACAAAGGCGTTTGCTCTAGACATATTCTTTTTTCACTATCCAAAAGTTAAAGGTGTATTATCTTTATATAATACGATAAAAAGAATTAAGTGTCCAGTAGAAAGTTAAATTCCTCTCCAAGAAACTCTAATATCTCAAGTATTTGCTGATACCGTGAAAACAAGTTCTAGGCTAGAGCCGGTTTGGCGCCCACTGATTTCAATAGGAGCCGTATCCCCCTGATCCACAGTAGTTCATTCTGTAAATTCCACTTCAGAGCCGTTCCAGGATAATAAGAACGTACCGCCTCTTTGGTTTCCTTCATAATAAGCAACGTAGTCAAAAAAGCCAACTCGGTAATCTGCGGAAGAAAGCGTTGCAACTACGTGAACCCCAGCGCCTAGGGAGAGGGTAGTTTTACCATCGAACAGAGCATTTTTTATTTTTGCTTTTCCTAGGAAATGGGAGGTCCGAGCAGTGTCACTCATATAAAGAGCCCCCGCCTCAATAACTGCGTTTCCGCCAGACTTTAAAGCTGCGTCTCCAGCAAAGTGAAACGTTCCTGGTCCTCCTATGACTGAGTGTGCATCATCATTGTACCAAATATGGTCTATGCTGGTTACACCATTATCTGCAAAAATAAGTGAGTTAGTATTTAGGTCTATATTACCACTAAGCCTTAATAGTGTTGTAGAGGTTGTTGAAGGAGCAATACCTATTCCAACAGTTCCAGCACTACCTATTTCCATGCGTTGCAGAGTGTTGGCATAGAATCTTATAGAGTTAGTTCCTGTAGCGACTAAGTCTATACCTCCCCCGTTTTGCCCAGTTAGGGTTCCAACTAGGGTTCCATCATTTTTATGGAAACTGAGCGTAGCAGTACCTGTTGAGTCCTTTAAGGCTAATTGGCCTGGAGTTGTGAATACAGCAGACGTGGAGCTTCCCCGGAACCTTACGCTTCCGGAAACATCCAGTTTTGCACCAGCATTAGCATTACCTATTGAAAAGTTGCCACCATTAACATTCGAATTAACATCGGTTTGAGAATAATAGTTAAGATACAGTTTACCTGAAGCTGAGGGGTCTAGGTGCAGATTATAAGTAGTCATCTGAATAACACCGTAGTGCGTAGAGACTGTACCCCACAGTTTTATATACCCTCTTGTTGTAGTATTAGTACCCAGTATAAGGGATACTTGGTCGTCAGGGGCCGCAATGTTGTAAGTAGTATTAGCACCAGCTCTTACGCGAGCTGTGCCGTTTATGTCGAACTGGTATGCTGGGACCAGCGTGTTAATTCCTACTAATCCAAGAGCATTTATCGTGATTGCATCACGATAATATCAGCCATTGCCTAGCCCATTTTTATTATAGTAATCCCTAGTACCAATAACTAACTTACCATCAGCTTGGCTATCTGTTGTACTATCCTGCGTAGCTAATATTCTGGCATGTCCTCAAGATGGGGCACCGTTGGCGTCAGCTGGAAGAGCAAACTCAAGAGCTACCCCATTAGTTGTACTTTTAGCGCCAAAAGAGGCTGCAGTTAGGACCATTGCTGAAGACAACTGGCTTGTAGTATCCAGCGCCGTAGTAGTGCTATTTTGAGCCTGACCGCCACTGGTAGACGATAGTATAACCCTAGAGCCGTCCATTGAGCCCAAAAGGAGAGATCCAGTTTCTTTCGTAAGAGTGGCTAGTCCAGACAGTATAAAGTTAGTGCCCGTTGCTCTAAAAAGTTCAGTAGCCCCGTAGTAGTATTGAAGCTTGTTAGCGTCGCTAGCCCCAATGAGCTTTGATGTGTATCCTGAGTTTTGTAATAGGATTCCCGCTGGGAGCGTAGCATGACTACGAGTAACTACTAGGGGAAGATCAGACGTGCTCTGTACTGTTACTCTTCCAGCCCCATTCGGGAACAGCACAAGAGATGTATCAACATCTATTGTGCTAATTCGGCTTTCACTTAGGAATAAATTATTAGATGTAAAATTACCAGAGAACAGTGGTACTAGAGCTGAGGTACCATTTGTAAGCTTGAAGCCATCTTCACTAAATCTTACCTGACCTAGGTTTGTATCCCCGTTATTGAATTTTAAGGAGAGCTCATTTCCGGAAGTGTATGTGGAATACACCTCTACCTGGCTAGTTGCTGCTAGTTTTGTTTGAGAAGAAACTTTTACCAAAACCGTTCCAGCTCCATTAGGAATTAACTCAATAGAATCTCCGCTAGTTAAAGCTGTTATGGCATTAGTAGCTACCCTTAAATCTCCAAAATCTCCTATTGGGGCTTTAACGCTTTGGGAGGAGTAGATAGTTCCTGCAACATGCAATTTATAAGAGGACGTTGTTACCCCTATTAATCAATCCCCACCTGCAGTTATTCTAGCTCTTTCAGTAATATCATTTTGAAAGATTAAAGCGCCCGACCCATAAGATATAATAGGGTCGGCTTCGCCATCGCCTAATCTTAAACTTTTAGATAAAACGAGGTTATAAGCTTTTCCCGTTATTGGTAGGGATAGCCCATAGTCAGTAAATATACCGACTCCATCAACCGCACCGCTCCTGATCGCTAGGTTAGTGGCCCCATCCTGATAAAGCTCGGTGTTACCCGATACAATCCGAATTTTACCATTAACATCCAGCATTTGTCCTGGTGTTAAAGTGTTGATACCAAAGAATTTAGTATCCCCTATTATCCTATGTGCGTCATATATAGTTCCGTTTGATGCTCTTAGGGAAAATGTTAAATTTGTCTCAGCTCCTGTTGTAGGCTTACTTGCTCATATCTTAGCTACTCCTGCGGTAGTATTTGAAGGGGAAGAAACCATAAAGTGGATAATCGCATCCCCTCCTGCAATATTTTGAGTCCCTCCGTAAATGAGTAGAGTAGAATCCCCGTTTGCGTTATTTACAACGAGCTCCTCACCAGTAGCAAAAAGAGCAGTACTGCCTATTATAACACTTCCAGAACCGCTTCCTAATATGTTTACATTAGAGTTAGCTACTGTATGAGTTATAGTATTTGTGGCGAAGGATAATTGTCCCAAGGTAGCTCCTGTGAAAAGGGGAGACGCAGAGGTTCTTATGTCTTGGATAGTATCAATAGTCCAGGATATATTAGAGGAAAGTGCCTGAGAAGCATATCCCGATCTTGTAAGGGAATTCCCTATGCTTAAGTTCACAGTTCTATCAGCTCTAACCGCGTGTGTAGATCCTGTAGCCTGTGTGCCAAGTGTAAGTAAGCCAGTTATACTTCCAGTACCTAGAGTAGTTAAGTCGCCCGTAATTCGTAGCCCACCTGCGCTGGATGCGCCATCTCCTGAGATTAAGAATACCCCTGCTGCATAGCGGGATAATACAATGTCTCTTGTAGCGGACCCACTACCTATTCCATATTTACCATCTGAGTAGAAAGCGAATCGGCCAAAAGTCTCTCCTAATATTGTAGCGGTAAAAACTCCTCCTGTATCAAGGCTAGTTGATAGTTCAGTTTCTACTAATAATGCGAAATTACTACCAGACGTTACAAGACGAAGTGGCCTAGCCTGCCCGCCTGTATTAGTATTAGTAATAGTTACTAGGTCTCCAGTGCTACTTCCGGCAATTGTTAGGCCTCCAAAAGTAGGAGAAGATGTCATTCCTATGCTCTGAGGCAGACTTATTGTTCAGGCCCTGTCAGCTGTTAAATCTTGGGCTCCAGTGTTTACAATAACCTGATTTGCTGCACCAGTTAGCGTGATTGTTCTATCTGCTCTTACTGGGTTACTCGTTTTTGTAGCTTGACTTCCTAGCTCTACGGTATTATCTGGTAAAACCCATAAACCACTAGTGTTTCACCATGAAGCTCCGAAGCCTATTGCTATTCTTGTAAAAATTTGCCCATCTCCTAAAATGCCAAGACCTGCTACTGATGCAGTGCTTCCTGTAGCTTGATACAGTAGCCCTCTTGCTCAACCGCCGGCAGCTAAGTTGTTTTTTATAGTTACTCCTCCGACGCCACCAGGAGGGTTTAATAGCAAAGATTCCGCTGAGTTCGCAGTAAGGGTTAAGGTATTAAAAGTTATATCAGAGGTTAAGGCAATATCCTGAGGTAAGGAAAATGTTGGGTTTCCTGAAATCCCATCACCGTTAGAAATGATGATTTGATTAGATGTACCTGTAAGTGTTCGGCTTGCAACTACACCAGATGCAGTTCTAGCGATAATTCCTGAAGTTGCTAAGTTATGGAGTGCAAGTGCTTGCCCTGTAAGTGCTAAGGTTCTGTTTGCGGTTAAGTTACCACCACCTGTTAACCCTGTGCTTGTGCTTATAGTTCTATCTGCTCTTACTGCATGGGTTGTTGCACTAGCCGCTGAGCCTAGTATTACCGTGGTTGGGACAGAAAGAGCAGAGCCATTAAAAGTAAATCCACTTGTAGTGTCAATCCTATACTCAGAGTTGTTGTATCACATAACTCCATTAGCTATAGGAGCGTTTTGTCTAGTAGTTAAAGCTTGCAAGTTATCAGGAACTGGGATGCCATTAGCCCCAGCTATATACTCGCCAAGAACCAACTGCATATCACTCTCTCTTAGACCGATAACATAATCTACCAGTGTTCCTCTATCTATCTGTACGCCACTAAATCCTGAGGTAATCCCCGCTCCAGCCTCACCAGCATTTAAGATTATGACTGTATCCGCAGTTGACATCTGAGAATCTATAAGTGTAGACCCGCCAGTAACATACACATTACCTGTTATAGTTACATCGCCAGTAATTGTTTGAGAAGGGGATTCAAGTTTTAGGAACCTAGAGTCTAGATTAGTAGAAGCGGTTGATGTTGCATGCCCAAAAGTGTCAAAAGACACATTTTGTATTACTGTTCCGCCTGTGTTAGATACTGATGTGGCTGCTGATACAAGAGGGTGAGAGGATAACTCACCTTCAACTATTACGTTTCCTAGAAAAGTAGCACTACCTGAAACAATCAAATCTCCTGTATTAACTGCACTAGTCGTTAGCGCACTATTACTCTTTAATATTACTCTATCTTTCTCCCATAAAAAATAATTACTAGGCCCCCCATAGAATAGAGCCTGACTTGGGGTTATATTTACGGCAGCTCTGGTGCTACTAATTTTTAAATTCTTTACAGTGAATATAGAATCTCCTGGGTAATAGCTTCTGACTATGGTTACCTTTATTTCTAAACTAAGGTCCGCTATGGTTGCCCCAGATGAGTTATAGTGGCTTCTACTAAGAACTCCAGCTAAGTACCCACCAGAGCTTACAGATGTCTCATTAAAAATAACACCATTTGTGCTATTCAAGGTTACCTCTAAAGTATACCCATTATACCTTAACCCGTCATAGGTAAAATAAACCTCTAAAGTATCCCCAGGCAGTAAATTAGGGATTTGAACGGTTCCAGTTCATACTCTTGTAATCCCCGTAGTAGCTTGGGGGATTTTTAAATAAATAGAGTTCTCATTAACTGAGTATGTGGTAGTATAAGTTCCTAGTATATCTCATGCTCCGGTAGTTGGGGAACCTGTTCATATGTTAGTAAAGTTTTCAGGGTCTATATCAAAGAAGTTACCTATCTTTAGCCTGTCTATACTTTCAACTATATTCGGTTGCTTTAGTACCAAACCCTCTGCATCTGTAGTTGAGTTTAATGAAAGGATGCCTTTATAAATGCTGGAATCAGTTATATTTCATCCAGCTATAGTTCCTAACTGAACAGTTAATTCCCCAGCAGCATTTACTGAGAAGGTCGGCACTCCTACAGCCCCCATAGAGATCCCATCAGTACCTATGTAAATTCCGGCTGCAGAGCTATTAAACGCTGATTTGCCATTATACAGCGCAGTACCCACTGTTCAGTCTCCAACATACCCAGAGGTTGCTGTTATATCCCCTACTATAGCTAGGGCTGTACCATTTCAGGAAAGAGCCCCATTTTCTCCCTTTAGAGAAAGTTTTGCAATAGGGCTTCCTAGTGCAGCTACACCCATTCCCAAGAATATGCCATCCTGCATAAACTCTTTTGTTATTTGACCTATAGAAATATAAGGAGCGTCATCAGCACCATAAATCGTAATATTAGAGGAGGTGTTGGCAGAATTAGTTCCAACTGTTATAGTTTTTTTAACATAACTATCTTCGGTAATAAGCATGCCGGTAGCTATGGCAGAAAAGTAAGTAAATGCTTCTCAGTCAGCTTCCCATCCTAAGTCTTCAGGCTGAATTATTGCAGACACTGAATCTCCATCGACGCCTATGTAAGCATAATAATCCCCATTAAGGGACACTACGTCCCTAGATATGCCATTATTGTTAAGAACTCTTGTGTCTAGTAATGTGGAAAACTCCCCAATATACAGAATCCCAGGACCCTGTGACCCAGCCTCTATTTTAGAGAAAAGGAAACTTTTTGTAAATGATGGGCCGGCCCCTCCTACAGTTATATCTACTCTTGCATAGTCGGCTAAAAGGGTAGATACATCTAAGTACATATTGGAGGAAGTAGTACTCCCTAACCCTATGGTAGACAAAGGTAAAGAAACATTAGCCTCTGAAAATACAGCTATGTTTGTTATTGTGTACTCAGAGTTTTTATCCGCAGCTCCTTTTAAAACTGATATGTTTATTCTTTTTGAAAAAGGTAAGTTAGTGCCATCAGGTAATTTAGAAACTTGAAACGCAGAAGAGTCTAATTCGCAAGCCCAGGCATCTTGCCCAGCTTTGCTTTTTTGAAAAGTTTGTATTTTTGTAATGCCTGAGAAAGCTGTACCATTAGCCCGCTTTCCTGAGACTTCAAAGCTTACGGATCCTGTATCGGCCGCTATAGCAGTAATATCGCTAAAAGTTCTAAAGTCCCCAGAAAGCCCTGCTGTTCCAACAGTAACACTTGTAGGGGTTGCCACTACTGTGTATTGCCCGTTTCCAGAACCATAAGAAAGTTGAGTATCCCCTTCTCAAACTCCAATTTCAGTTCCTGAGCCAGTTAATATCGGATCCCCGCCATTTTGATCTGTAGGGATACTATGGTTGTCATTTTTTAATGTAACATAAATAGCATCTGAGCCTTCTTCAACTAAGATAACAGTAAAGCTATCGCTGAAAAGGCCATAAGTTGCATCTGTTAAACTAGCGGATATTTGTACACTAGATTTTCCTAAAAAGTCTGATTTTCTTATATAGAGTAGATCACCAGTAGTTACTACGGATCCACCGGTAGGTGCATCATACAGGTTCAAAGAGGGTGTTGTTGCCCAAGTAACTACTCCCGTGATATTTGATTTAAGAGTAGAGATAGCAATATAATCTGGGTTAAGCTCTGCCGTGCCTTTTGCTTTTCTGAATAGTAAGGAGGTAGGCTTTAAGGAGAACTCTCTAGCAGAAGACCCATTTTGAGCTTTATACACTGTTTCAGAAATGGAGTATAACTGCGCTACTCCGTTAAAAGTGTACTTAGCAGCCCAAGTAAAAGTCTTTGCAGAGTCTGATTCAAATAGCGTAGCGGGGTCTGATATAACAACAATTCCAGTAGTAGCATCTACAGTAAACCCAGCATCAGCTATAGGCTTGCTTACTCAAGTAAAGTTAGTCTCACTTGTAGGATCGAGTGGCAAAGCTGCACCATTAATTGCTCATTTAGGAGAAAGGGATATGGAACTAGGAGATAGATTACCAGCTTCATCTTCGAGCGTTATAAGGCTAGTTGCCTCTACCCAGCCTACCCAACCTATAGCATCGTTAATATCTGCTAAGGTGATAGAGTCATAAATAAACTCTTTATCTGTACCAGGATCCGCTACAGCGTAAAGAACTAAACTTCCTACAATCTCCCCTTCTTCTACAGTATAAAGATAAGGCGATGAGACGGGTACATACGCATCAGCTATTCTTTTGCATATTTTAATGGACCCCTCTGTAACGGGAGACATACCGTTAGGATCGTTTAGGGATAATTGAACTCTAAGAGCCCCAATTCCCCCCCGGATAACAGTGCCATCCAAAGGTTGAAGAAAATATTGAATATTACTTCCTTCCTCACTTACTGAAATAGTTATCCAGTAATTAGAGGTATAGCCACCGCCATAAAACCTAAGGTCATAAGTTCCTGTAGGTAGATCATTAAACTGATAAAACCCGTAAGCGTCTGTTATAGTAGTGTCGACTTTTGCGCCAGTTAAACTATACACCGCTACTTGTATTCCCTTTATAGGGAGTACAAGATCGAAAAGCTTCCCTCTATATCTTGCCATTAAACCCTGCTTATATTATTTACTACTATTGGTTTCCCTGTTATTATTAAACGACCGCTAAACTCCCCATAATTATTAGGGTTAAGAGAAGGATCAAAAGCGTCTATAATAAAACCTCGCTTACCTGATTGATTTAGTTTAAGGTCTATATTTACAGATCCTCTTTGTAGGTTAAACCCGTCTACTTCTATAGAACCATAAGATTCAGGAGAATCAATAGGGTACACACGAATAATACCCGGCTTTTCAGCTGAAACCCCTTCAGTGCTTGTTGGGCTAAACTCTAAGGTAGTTAGATTGAAGTCAACTTCAAAGTTCTTTTTGGAAATGTATCTTCCTTTCTCGGTCATACCTATTAAGAGCGGAGTTCCTGCTGGAAAAGTAGATAGAGGTGTTCCGCTAAACGATAGATATGTTAGACCTGTCCATGTATTATTTCTAAAGTTTGTTATTAGATAATGAGTAGGAGAAGGAGATAT
>Ga0100380_10003641_pt1 | contig 16295 bp, 9 predicted proteins | sample CryGeymeta201504_FD_80417 | JGI IMG/M metagenome (GOLD analysis project Ga0100380, IMG submission 80417) | Groundwater microbial communities from Crystal Geyser aquifers in Utah, USA - Crystal Geyser metaG 2015-04 | ecosystem: Environmental > Aquatic > Deep subsurface > Groundwater | place: USA... | reverse complement strand
TCGACGTCTTCGTGCGCTTCGACGTCCTCGTGTGCCTCGACGTCTTCGTGTGCCTCGACGTCCTCGTGTGCCTCGACGTCCTCGTGTGCCTCGACGTCTTCGTGCGCTTCGACGTCTTCGTGTGCCTCGACGTCTTCGTGCGCTTCGACGTCCTCGTGTGCCTCGACGTCTTCGTGTGCCTCGACGTCCTCGTGTGCCTCGACGTCCTCGTGTGCCTCGACGTCCTCGTGCGCCTCGACGTCTTCCTGCGTCACGACAGCCGGCGCGCGTCGCGCGAGATCCATCTCGGCGAGGGTGCGCAGCTCTCCGTCCACTTCCTCCGACTCGCGTGCCAGGGCCACGGCTTCGGTGGCGGCGCTGAGCGCGAGCTCCGCCTGGTTGCCGTCGTCCCCTGCGATGCTGGCCAGCTCGACCAGCGATCGGACCTTGTCTGCGTCGTCCCAGCTCTGGTCGACGCGCTTGCGCAGCCCCGCGATCAAACGCGCGCGCGCCGCGGCGGCCGCGTCCTCGTCCGTGGCGGCGAGGCGCCGCGCGAGATCACGTAGCGAGGGCACGAGACCGGCGCTGCCCGTGCGGACCCAGGAGACGTGCAGTCGCTCGAAGGCCCTCCCTGGGTCTCCCAGGGCGTCGGCGCTCAGGCGCGCCGAACGCGTCGACAGCTCGATGTGGCGTTCCACGTCGCGGCAGCGGTCGGCCAGCGCGGAGAGCGCCTCGGCGAGGGGCGCCGGGTCGTCGCGTTCCGTGGCCAACCGCTCCAGGCCTCGGTACACGACGCCGTCTCCAGGTGAGAGTCGGAAGGCCTCGAGGTAGGCGACGAGCGCCTCGGACGCGGCGCCGGCGCGTTCGAGCCAGCGGGCTTGACGGTAGGCGAGGGCGCGCCGCCCGTGGCGACCCATGGCCAGCTCTCCGAGACGGTTGTAGACGCGCTTGGCCGCGGCGACGTCGGCGAGGTCGAGAGCGATGCGTTCGAAGAGGACGAGCAGCGCGCTGCTGCCGGGCACGCGCGCCAGGCCGTCCTCGGCCACGCGCAGCGCCAGGGACGGATCCTTGGCCTCGTGCTCGGCCACCAGCACGGCACGTCGCCACAGCGCCTCGGCCTGTTCCGCGGGCTGGCCCTCGGCGAGCTTCATCAGGCGTTCGGTGGCTTCGCGCGGGTCGCCTCCCGCGGCGAGATCCGCGGGCGCGGCGGCCGCGGTCTCATGGGCGCCCAGCTCGCGTGCGCGCGCGAGGTAGTCCTCGGCCTGCGCGCTCCCCTCGGGCTTCTGCGCAGACACCTCGGCCAGGTCGAGCAGCAGCTCGCGCCGCACCTTCTCGTCGACCGCGCCCTCGAGCCGCAACGCGAGCACGGCTCCGAGTCGATCCTGCGCGCCTGCTTCGGCGTAGAGCGTCGTCAGTCGCGTCAGGGCCGCGGCGTCCCCTGGGTTGCGGGGGAGGAGACGCAGCAAGGCCCGCACCTCGCCCGCGTGGTTGCCCGACTCGCGGTGGAGCTGTGCCACGCGTCGAAGGGCCTCCAGGCACTCTTCTCCCTGGCCACGTCCGACCCAGCGCTCGCTCGCGGCGAGCCTCAGCGCCGTCGAGTGGGCCTGCTCCGCCAGATCCCGCGCCAGGGGCAGCAGGCTGGCACCACGCTCGCCGAGTCGGTCCGCCGTGCGCAGCGCCACACCGCAAGCGTTCGCGTAATCCCCTTGCTCCGCGAGCGAAGCCACGATCGCCTCCACGCCCGTGAGCAGCCCCGGATCCGTGACGTCGGCGCTCGTGGCTTCTTCCACCAAGGACGCGACGTTCTCGAGCTTGCCCGCCAGGCGCGCGGCTTCGAGCCGGGCCAGCGCGGCCCCCGGCGGCGCGAGTCCGAGGCGCATCACGCCTCCGAGCAGCTCCTCCTCCAAAGCGTGCTCTCCGGCCGCGCGCGCCATGGAGGCCAGCCGCGTGCGCAGCGCGGGCGGATCCCCGAGCACGCCGAGCAGCGGCCCGGCCAGCGGCAACGTGCGGTCCGGGCTCAGCTCGTCGAGGAAGTAGGCCACGGCGCCCGCGGCGCGCGCCTGCCCTCGGTCGAGCTCGAGCGCCTCGAGGGCACAATCCAATCGCACGGTCGGATCGCTCTCCTCCCAGGCGAGCTGGGCCAGAGCTCGGCTCTTCGCCTTCGCGTCCGGCGCGGACTCCACCAGCGCTCGCAGGGCGCGCAGCCTGAGGAGCGGACCTCGGAGCAAGGGCGCGACGACCTCGAGCCGCGCGCGCGCCAGGGCGTGACGCGAGCTGTCCTCCAGGATGCCGAGCGCCGCCACACAGGCGGAGTCGGGATCTCCGATGGCCACGCAGTGGGAGGCGAGCTCGAGCCGCAGCTCGATGCGTTCCCCGCGCGAACTGGCCGCGCGTGCGCGATCCGTGAGGGCCGCTTTCAACGCCGCCATGTCGCCCGAGAGGCGTAGCAGGCGCAGTACGCCGTCGGCGGCGGCGGTGTCCGATGGGTCGCGCTCGAGCGCCTGGGCGTAGAGGCTCAGCGCGCGGGCGTGGTGGTCGGGACGATCCCTCAGCAGGCCCGCCAGACGCCGCTCCGCCGCGGGCCGCGTGACCAGGTCGCTGGCCTCGATCTCCTCTTCCGCCAGCCGGATCATGCCCTCGGAGACGCGATCCCGGGCCGCGAGCTTCTCCACTCGCTCGGCCATCGACGCGTCGTGGGCCTGAAGCTCGCCGTGTCGCGTCAGCGCCCAGAGCGCGCGCGCTGTGGACGCGAGCCGCGTCTCGGCCAGCTCGGCCAGCTCCATCAGACGCTCGGCCGCCGCGGCGGGGGCATGGGCGGCTCCATGTCGCCCCGCTCTCTCGAGGGCGTCGGCGAGCATCGCGTAGTTCCGTCCACGCTCGGCCGCCTTGCGCAGCGCCGCCAGGGCCTGTTCTTGTGCGGGATCGTCGGTCAGGGCCCGCGCGTAGAGTTCGAGCGCGACGCCCGACCCGGCGGGATCCTCGCCCATGGCCGCGGCCGCTGCGCTGAGCCAACGCGCGCGCTCGAAGCGTGGTGCGGCGGCGGCGATCGTCTCCAGACCGCAGGCGAGGAGCGCCCCAGGGCCCGCTCGCTCGAGGTCCTCCGCGAGCGGCTCGTACAGCACCTCGGCCTCGGGGTGATCCGCCAGCGCCGAGAGCAGGAGCTCGGCGGCGAGTCCGGGCATGGACTCCGCCTCCGCGGTCTCCGCGGCGTCGTAGAGCAGGCCCAGCCGCCGATCCGGCGCGGCCGACATCGAGGCCTCGCGCACGCGCTCGATCGCCGCGCGTGCTTCCCCATCCGCCACCAGCCGACGCGAGAGCTCGCGCAGCCTGTCCTCGTCGTCGGGCGTCAGGGAGAGGGCCCGCTCGAGCAGGGCACGGGCTTGCGCGGGTTCGTGGGCCAACCGGCTCGCGCGCGTGAACTGGTCGGCCGCCGCAGCGATGTTGCCCAGGCGTTCCTCCAATCGACCCAGGGCTCGGGCGGTCTCGAAGGAGTCGGGCGCGGCCGCCTGCGCCTCGAGCCAGGACCGGTGAGCGTCCTGTACGCGACCGGCGCGGAGCTCGAGCGTCGCCAAGGTGCCGAGGCGCGCGGCTCGCTCCTCGGGGCTGCACGCGCTGGCGGCCGAGCGCGCGTAGGCCTGCGCGAGCTCGGATTGGCCCAGCGCCGAGCACAGGTTGGCGGCCTGATCGAGCGCGGCCAGGTTCGTGGGCTCCGCCGCTGCGGCCTCGCGATAGGCGCGTGCGGCCTCCGAGAGGGCGCCGAACTGGCGTTGCCACGCACGCGCCACCTCGCACCACGCCCGAGCGCGCTCGGACGCCTCGGCGCCCTCGCTCTCCAGGCGCCGCACCTCGGCCTCGAGCTCGCTCAGCGGATCTTGAAGTGGCGCGACGAAACGGGGCAGGCGCTGAGCGGCGGCCGGCGGTAGCGAAGGCTCAGGAGCTCGTCCAGGTTCGAGGTTCAGCCTCGGAGCACGCGGAGGACTGAGGGAAGTTCGCGGCGCCCCCGTTCCGGGCTCCCAGCGTTCGCGCTTCTCCTCGGCCGCCTGCTGGGTTCGCGACAGGCGAGCCAGATGGGCGCGCACCAGGGCGGCGATGCGCGGGGCGGCCATCGGATCCCGCAGCAAGAAGTGCGAGACGCGGCCACCCTCCGGGTCGAGACCGCTCCAGCCGATCGCCTGGTCGCGATGGGGCCCGTCGAGCCAGCGCACCTCGTGGTCAGCCCGCGAGCCCACCTTGCCCGCGTCGCCATCCGCGGCGAGGCGCGCGAGGGCATCGAGGACCAGGGGCACGAGGGGGAAGGTCGGGCCCTGGTCGGGCTCGACCGGCTCCAGGGGCGGTGCGCCTACGCCCGCGGCCTCCTCCGCGCGGAAGCCCTCCACCAATCGGTCGAGGTAGAGCGATCGCAAGAGCCCGCGCACGGTGGCGTCGGGGATGCCGAGGTGCGCGGCGACGAGCGACGGGAGGCGCCTCGGATCACCCCCGGCGCGTGCCTCGAGCTCTGCCACCTCCGACGCCTGCAAGCGACCCGCTGCGACCAGGAACGCGGCGAAGCTCCGGTCCCCTTCGGCGGCAGAGACGTGCAGCAGCCCACCGCCGTGAACGGCGAGCGTGCGTCCGCCGACGTCCATGCGTCCGTCGGCGCGTCTCGCTGCGAGGTGCAGGAGCGTCGCAGCGAGGGGACTTGCGGTGGGGCCGTCACCCTCCATGGAGGACGCACATTACCATCGTTCTCACGTCCCGTCGCCGCTTCATTCGTTGCCGATGGCGAGGGAGTCCGAAGACGGTGGCGGATGGTCGGGGTCGGTGCCCCGGGGCGCGGGCAAGGCGCTACGAGGATCGCTCGGCGCTCCGCGAGGATCGGGCGGCGTGGCGCCGCGAGGATCGGGCGGCGTGGCGCCGCGGGGGTCGGGAGGTGTGGCGCCGCCAGGGTCGGGCGGCGTGACGCCGCGAGGGTCGGGCGGCGTCGCCAGGCGGGGATCCGGAGCGGTCACGGTCGCCGGCGGGGTCACGGTCGCAGGGGGCGTCTCGGTCGAAGGCGGAGGGTTCGTGGGCGGCGTCTCGGTTGTCGCCGCCGCTTCGAGTCGCGCCGTCAGCTCGGCCACCTGTCGCTGTGCGACCGCGGCATGGGGTCCGGTGGGCCGGCGCTCGAGATAGTGTCGATAGGCCGCCAGCGCTTGTGCGTCCTGTCCCAGGCGGCGGTAGGAGTCTCCTTCGCCGATGTAGGCGTCGCCGTAGCCGGCGGCTGCCGCAGGGACGAAGTGGCTCAGTGCTCCGCTGGCGTTGCCTGCGTTCAGCGCGACGAATCCGAGGCCCGTCTCGGCCTCCGGGGAGCCGGGTCGCACGCGCAGCGCCGCCTCGTAGTAGGTTCGCGCCTGGCCCACGTCGCCGCTCTCGAGGAACTGATCGGCGCGCGTCACATACCAGTCGTAGTCGCGCCCCGCGGGCACGCCGTGGTCGCCAGCCGCTTCGGTCCCCGGGTGACCGTTGGCCGAATCGGGATTCGCGTCGGCGGCGTTGGGTGGGACGACAGCGACGGCCTCCGCGGCTTGGCCAGCGTCGGGCACGTGGGCGGGCGCGGCGTCTGGAGCGCCTCCATCGAGGATGGCGACGACGGGCGCGGCGGGCGGCAAGCCCTGCGCCATCGCCGTCACCAGGCGCTGGGCCGCGGGGTGGTCGCTGCGGATGGCCAGGATGGCGTCGAGCTGTGCGCGCGCCTCGGCCGGTCGACCGCTGGCCAGGTTGGCGCGGTCGAGCAGCAGGCGCGCCCTGATCAGGGTGCCATCGGCGGCGACGGCGGCGACGGCCTCGTCGCGCGCCGCAGCGACGCCACCTTCCTTGGCCATCGCCAGGAGCGCCGCCGTGAGGTGGAATTCCGCCGTGGGCTCGCGCAGCATCTCGCGCGCACGATCGAGGTGGTGCTGGGCGCCCGTGAGGTCTCCGGTCTGGCGCAGGGCGTTGGCCAGCAGCGTCTCCGCCTCGGCGCTGCCCGGTTCGAGACGCAGCGCGTCTTCCGCGTAGCGTCGCGCGTCGGTCGCCTGCCGCTCCTGATCGTGGCTGACGGCGATGGCTTCCCCGCGCAAGTTGGGATCAACACCTGCACGCGCCAGCAGATCGGAAGCCTGGAAGGCGAGCGCCTGGGCCCACGCCGACTGGGTGCGCGCCAACGCCCGCAACACGCGCGGATCCCGTTCGGCCAGCGCCGTGGCCCGCGTGAACTGGCGAACGGCCTCCTCGTAGCCCTCGAGATCATCGCGAGCCAGCGCCGTCTCTCCGGCGGTCAGGAAACCAGCCGCGCGATCCTCGCCGCCCACGCCCAGTATCGGGGCGATTCGCGGCCACTGCCAGACGCCAGCTCCGACCAGGCCGAGCAGGATCACGACCGCGATCCAGCGTCCGAAATGGCGTCCGCCGCGGACAGGCAATTCGATGTCGTCGTCGTCGTCGACACGCAGGCGCTCCGCGCGCTCGGCCCGTGGGCTCTCCGCGGCCGTCGCCGCGACCTGAAACTCGTCGCCCCGGCGCGTGGGCTTGATGCCGCGTGGCGGGCGACTCGCGCCCGGCCGTGCCTGAGCGGTCTGGGCGGCCGAGGCTTGCGCGGGGGCAGAGGGCGGAGGCGCGGACTGCGGCGCAGGCCGAGCGGGAGCGGGTGGGGCGGAGCGCGGGGGCGCGGGGGCCGGTCGGGGCGCGGCCACCGGTCGAGAGGGAGGCGGCGGGCGGGACGAGTGGCTGGGCTGGCCCACGCCGAAGAGAGTGTCCTTGGCGGCCCGCGGAGGGCCCGGGTCGAAGCTGGGCACACGCGCCGGTGGTGGCATGGACGCCTCCTCGGTCGGCGCGAGCGCACGGGAAGAGCGGTTGGGCTCCGGGCGCGACGACGGGCTGCGTTGAAAGGGGCTGGCCTCGACGGGCATGCCGGAGAGCGTCGAGTCTCGCCGGCCTTGGTGTGGGCCCGTAGGCCGACCTTCCTCCTCGACCGCGCGGGCCGCGGCGAAGAAGGTGCGCAGCTCGGCGATGTCCCCGAGGCGCTTGAAGCTCTCCCCCGAGCGGCTGATCTGGTCCTCTTCGTCGAGGCTGCCTTCGGTGATGCGCCGCTGGAGCTCCTTCAGCGATCCCAGCTCGAGCTCACCGCCGTCGCGTCGCCTGACGCGCCACGCGCGCTCTGCTCCTTGGGTGCCCGATCCGGGACGGAAGACTTTGAAGAGATGACCGCAGTTCGTGCACTTGACCGTCGTGCCTCTGGCGGAGACCAGGGTCTCGTCGAACTCGTACTCGGTACCGCAGCGCTCGCAGGTGACGTCCATGGGCCTCGAAGGCCGCGAGCGTACCCGAGGCGCGCGCCACTGTCGAAGAGTGAGCGCCTATTTCATGGCCCTTGCTGGCCCTTCACCGTGCCAGTGGCCTTGGACCTCGGGCTCGGGTAGTGTGCTCGCCCATGCGTACGGACATCGAGCGGTTGGTCGAGGCCGTGGCCCAGCGGGTGCAACTTCGACTCGTGGACGAGCTTCGAAGCACGCCTTGCACCGCCACAGCGGAGCAATGTGAAGGGGACGGACTCTGCGCCGCACGCCGCGCGGGCGACGTCGAGGCGATCCGTCGCGCAGGCGCCAGCCGCATCGGAGCTTCGCCGGGCATCGGCGCGGTGCGTCCCGATCTGGCCGGCATGATCGATCACACGCTGCTTCGCCCCGACACCTCCCAGCAGGATCTGCGCAAGCTGTGCGACGAGGCGCGCGCCTACTCCTTCGCGTCAGTCTGCGTGAACTCGTCCAACGTCGCCTTCTGCAAGCGCCTGCTCGGCGGCAGCGGTGTGATGACCGTGGCCGTGGTCGGCTTCCCGCTGGGCGCCGCGAGCTGGGAGTCCAAGGCCTTCGAGACGCGTCAGGCGATCCGCGACGGCGCCGACGAGATCGACATGGTGCTGAACATCGGCGCGCTGAAGAGCCGCGACTATCGCCTGGTCTCGGAAGACATCGCCGCCGTGGTCAAGGCCGCCGGGCGCCATCCGGTCAAGGTCATCCTGGAGACGGCGGCGCTCGAGCGCGACGAGAAGGTCGTCGCCTGCGCGCTGTCCAAGGCCGCGGGTGCGGCCTTCGTCAAGACGTCCACGGGCTTCGGCGGCGGTGGCGCGACCATCGACGACGTGCGCCTGATGCGACAGATCGTCGGCGACGACATCGGTGTCAAAGCGTCGGGCGGAGTGCACAACGCCGCGGAGGCCGACGCCATGGTGGCCGCCGGGGCCACGCGCATCGGCGCCAGCGCGTCCATCGAGATCGTCATGGGCAAGCAGGGCGACTCCGCCTATTGACGCGCCTTCCCGGGCCGGGCTGGCTTCGAGTGCGTCAAAGCGGTCGCCGTCGCTGGACTTGGCCGCGCGACGGTCTTAAGTGCCTGCCATGACCGTACTTCACGTCACCGACGCGACCTTCGAGGCGCAGGTCCTCACCTCCGAACTGCCCGTGCTGATCGACCTGTACGCAGATTGGTGTCAGCCCTGCAAGATGATCGCCCCCTTGGTCGAGAAGCTCGCGAGCGAGTACGCGGGCAAACTCGTCGTCGCCAAGGTGAACGTCGACGAGAACCCAGGGCTGGCTCAGGCGCTGCGCGCGCAGTCCATCCCCATGCTCGTGGTGGTCGCGGGCGGGCGCGTGGCCGCGGAGCAGGTCGGCGCGCTCGACGAGGCGGCGCTGCGCAAGTTCGTCGAACCCTTCTTGCCGGGCGCCGGCGACAAGCTCGAGGCCCAGGAGCTCTCGGCGCTGCTGACCAAGGGGCGCGCCCAGGCGGTGGACGTGCGCGACGCGGCGTCCTTCGGTCGCGCGCACCTGCCTGGAGCCATCCACGTGGCCGCGAGTGAAGCGCCCGTCCGTGCCCAGGAGCTGAGCGGCGCGGCCGATGGGCGTCTGCGCGTGCTCTATGGGCGCACGGACACCGAGGCGCGTGAAGCCGCGGCGGCCGTTCAGGAGGTCGGCGTGCCGGTGGGCTATCTGGCCGGCGGCATGCTCGGTTGGGAGGCCGAGGGCTTGCCGATCGAGCGCGGCTGATGGTTCGCAGGCGGTTGCCCCGCCTGGGCGAAAAGGCAGCGCCTGTTGGTGGTGTGAGCCCGAATCTCGAACTGACCGAGCTTCCTCGCAGCGTCTGGATCGATGCGCGACCCACGCCCGACGTCGCTCGACGCTTCGCCCAGAGCGTGCGCGAGCGGGCCACCGTGGCGCTTCATGGCATCGAACTCCGGACCGACTCGTTCGTGCTGGACGGAGTCGAATGGGGCAGCCTCGAGGCGTTGATCGGCCGCGTGCGGGACGTCCTGGCCGAGGAGCCGGCGGCGGCTTGGCTGCTGCTCGGGGACCGCTCGGGTTCGGTCTTCCGCCCGACCTGCGTCGTGCAGCTGGGTCCGCCTCGGCTCTTCAGTTCGACCGTGGCGCCGATGCCGCTCGTGCGGCTGGCTCATCCGCGTGATGAGGTGGCGGACGCGCTGGCTCGGTCCCTCGCCTCACCCTGACCCGCCCTGGCACGGTGGGATCCTCTCGATGCGCGTCGTCAACGTCGACGACTTGTCCCGACCCGCCGCGCAGACTACACCCCGGCCCGAATGCAGGCCGCGACTCGAAGTCGCGCTGCCCCCCACCGCACCTGGACGCTGTCGCATGGCCCAAACCTCACCTTTTGTACCCGGCCTGGCCGGAATCCCCTGCGCAAAGAGCGCGATTGGCATGGTCGATGGCTCGGCCGGCAAGCTCCAGTATCGGGGCTATCCCATCGAGGATCTGGCCAAGGCGTGCAGCTTCGAGGAGGTCGTGTACCTGCTGCTGCTCGGTGAGCTGCCCACGGAGGCCCAACTCGCGCCGTTCCGCGACGAGATGGTGCGCGAGCGAGAGATCAGCTTCCGCGCCATCGACGTCTTCGAGCGTCTGCCGGAGCGTGCCCATCCCATGACGGCGCTGACCATCGGTGTCTCCACCCTGGGGAGCTACTACGAGGGCGATCACGTCGAGGACCTCGAGCTCAGCCGCGCCATCGCCGTGCGCTTGACCGCCAAGGTGCCGACCTTGGTCGCCGCCTGGCATCGCATTCGCCAGGGCAAGCGCCCCGTGCCGCCGCGCGCCGATCTCGGGCACGCCGAGAACTTCCTCTACATGCTCGATGGAGAGGTCCCCGATCCCATGGCCGCGCACGTGGCCGAGGTCGCGCTGATCCTCCACGCCGAGCACTCCATGAACGCCTCGACCTTCGCGGCGCGCGTCACGGGCTCGACCCTGGCCGATCCCTACGCCGTGGTGGCCTCCGCCGTCGGCGCCTTGTCCGGTCGGCTCCATGGCGGAGCGAACGAACGGGTGCTCGACATGCTGCGCGCCATCCCCGATCCGTCGCCCGAAGGCGTGCGTCGCTGGGCCGAGGACAGGCTCGCCCGACACGACAAGATCATGGGATTCGGCCACCGCGTGTACAAGGTCAAGGATCCACGCGCGGACATCCTGCAGAACCTCGCGACGGACCTGTTCGCCAAGCTCGGGCGCACGCCGATCTACGATCTGGCGGTCGAGCTCGAAGGCCAGATGGAGAAGCTCGTCGGCCACAAGGGCATCTACCCGAACGTCGATTTCTACAGCGGCATCGTCTACGAAAAGCTGGGCATCCCGGTGGATCTCTTCACGCCGGTGTTCGCGGTCGCGCGCGTGTCGGGTTGGCTCGCGCATCTGCTCGAGCAGCTCGAGGACAACCGCATCTTCCGTCCGAGCCAGATCTGGGTCGGCGAGAAGGATCGCACCTTCGTGCCCATGGCCGAGCGCTGAGCATCCCGAGGCGCTGACCCTTCAGCGCAGTCCGTCCGTTCAGGGCACTCCGTCGCAGGCGTCGACGACGCCGTCGTGCACGTTGGGGCGCAGGTGCAGGCGCGCGTCGAGGTCCCCAGTGGTGACGATGTGGCAGTGCGCGTCGAGCATCACGGCTTCGGCGTGCAAGGGCAGCCGCTGGAGCATGGCCACGGCGCGCTCCGGTCCCAGCACGAAGGCGGCGGTGGAGAGGGCGTCGGCGTACAGGCCGCTGGGCGCGATGAGGGTGGTCGAGATCGAGCGCCGCGCGGGCAGACCCGTGCGCGGATCGAGGATGTGGTGCCAGCGCTGTCCCTCGGCGTCGAAGAAGAAGTGTTCGTAGTCGCCCGAGGTGGAGATGGAGCGATCGACCACCTCCAGGAAGGCGAAGTAGTCGCCCTCCTGCCTGGGATGCTGGATGCCCACGCGCCAGGGCCTGTCGCCGTGCAGGCCGTGCACCTGCACCTGGCCACCCCCGAAGAGCACGTAGCTCTGGATGCCCGCCTGGCGCAGGATCGCTCCCGCGCGATCCAGGGCGTAGCCCTTGGCGATGCCGCCGGTGCCGATGGTCATGCCGCGACGCTTCAGGCGCACCGTGTGGGCCTCTTCGTCGAGCTCGATGTCGCGGTAGTCGATGAGTCCGAGGCGCGCCCGGATCTCGCGACGCGATGGCACCACCTGCTCGCCGGGGTGGAAGTCGTAGAGCCCGCGTAGCGCCGCCCAAGACAGGTCGAAGGCGCCTTCGCTCGCGCGCGAGACCTCGAGGCCGGCGTGGATGACGGCGTAGGTGTCCTCTCCGACGTGGATCGGGGGGCCTCCCGCGCCCTGGTTGATGCGCGAGACCTCGCTCCCCGGTTGCCACTCGCTGAGCACGCCCTCGAGCCGCGCGATCTCGTCGAAGGCCGCGCGGATGGCCGGGTCCGCCTGGGTCTCCGGCGTGTCGTTCACCTGGATGCGGAAGATGGTCGACATCAAGGGACGACTGCGGTTGATGGGCGGCGTCGGCGCGGGCGTCACGGGCACGGGGGCCGGCGGCGTGGCTGTGGGCGCGGGCGCGCTCGAGTCTCCGCAGGCGGCCGCTTGCACACAAAGCACGGCGAGGAGGCTGAGCAGCCAGGGCAGGGCTCGTGGACGACGCATGGCGCACTCTCGTTCGCGTCGCGCGGGCCGTCAACCGCGGCCGAAGCCGAGGCCCGCACGGGGCCGGAGCCTCGCCGCGCGAGCGAACACGGACCAAGACTCGCTCGCACATCCGAGCAGGTGCATTAGGATGCGGGCCCCCGTGCATTGCTCCCTTCATCATCGGCGTCTGCGCGTCTCGACGCTGCTGCTCACGGGTAGCCTGGTGGCGGTGGCGTGGCTGAGCGCGTGGCCGCCGGCGCGGGTGGACGCCCTGGGTGACGACACCAGGGTCGAGATCACGGGGCTCTCCCTGGCGGGGTTGCCCGAGCCGCTGCCCACGGCGCGGCGCAGGCTGGCGTGGGAGGTCCACCGACGCACGAGCGTCGAGACCGCCCCGACGCCACGGCGAGTGCAGCCCTCGGATCCCGCCTTCTTCGACTCGCCCCTGCTCTACCTGGCGGGCGAGCAGGCCTTCGAACCTCTGCCCGAAGCGGATGTGGCGGCCCTGAGGCGCTTCCTCTCCCTCGGAGGGATGCTGATCATCGACGACAGCAGCGGTGGGGAGTCGGACGACTTCGACGGCAGCGTCCGGCGCATGCTGTCGCGCGTGCTGCCGGAGGAGCCGCTGGCCGAGCTCCCCTCGACCCACTCCATCTATCACTCCTTCTATCTTCTGCGGCGACCGGTCGGGCGTGTTCGCGGCCCCGACGCCCTCGAGGCCGTCCTGCGCGACGGTCGCGCCGTGGTCGTGTACTCGCGGCACGATCTGGGCGGCGCCTGGGCCCGGGACAATCTGGGGAACTGGCGCAGAACGGTCACCCCTGGAGGTGAGGATCAGCGCGAGCTCGCGGTGCGCCTCGGAGTGAACCTCGTGCTCTACGCGCTGTGCCTCGATTACAAGGACGACCAGGCCCACGCGCCCTTCCTGATGCGACGACGCGGGCGAGGTCCGACGCCATGAGGCGCGCGTCGTGCTCATGATGCTGCAGGTGACGACGCGGCTCGGTCCGCGCAGCCTGCACCTGGGCGTACCTGGGGGGATCTGGGTCGCGCTCGTGCTCGTCTTCTTCACGCTGCTCGCGCTCTGGCTCGGGTTGCGCGAGCTGCGCGGCGGCGGCCGCGTCGAGCGAGGCCTTCAGCTGCTGCGCGTGCTCGGGTTGCTGGGTGCGCTGACCTTGGCGCTCTCGCCACGGTTCTACGCTTCGCGCCTGGAGTCCAGGGACGGAACCCGCGTCGTGCTCTTCGACGTCTCGCGCAGCATGGGCATCGAGGGCGTTCATGGACGCCGCTCCGCGCGCGCTCGAGCCCTGGCCGCACGCTGGCAGGACGAGGCGCGGGAGACGGGCGCGAACGTGCTCGTCTTCGACGCCGAGGCGCGCCCCGCGGAGCTGTCGAGCCTGGCCAGCGACTATCCGGCGCGTGGACCGGAGAGCCGCGTCCGCGCCATCCTGGACGGGCTGCTCGACGAGGACGTCGACGGCAAGCTGGGCTGTGTGGTGGTGGTCTCGGACGGCGCCGACTCGACCGGCGCGAGCGCCCAGGACTTCGACAGCCACGGCGTGCGCGTTCACACCGTCGTGGTCGGGGCCGACGACGCCCTTGTGGACGACGGGCTGGCCGAGGTGCGCGCCGATCCCGTCGGTTTCTTGCGCCAAGCTGGCAGCGTGCGCGTGCGCGTGCGCTCGAGCACGGGGGGCGCTCTACCCGTGGCGCTGCGGCGCGGCGAGGAGCTCGTGGACGAGGAGGTGGTCGAGGTTCCCGCCGGCGGTGAGGCCAGCGTGGTGCTTCGCTTCACGCCCACCTCCCTCGGTCGCGCGGTCTATCGCGTCTCCATCCCGGTCCGCCCCGAGGACAAGCTGCCGGAGAACAACGACCGACCCTTCCTGGTGCGCGTGGAACGCGATCGACTGCGCGTGCTCTTGGTGGCCGGCTGCCCGAGCTGGGACGAGCGCTTCCTGCGCGCTTTCTTGGAGGGCGATCCGGGCATCGATCTCGTCTCCTTCTTCATCCTGCGCACGGCCGACGACCAATCCCTGGCGTCGCCAGACGACATGGCGCTCATTCCCTTCCCGACGGACGAGCTCTTTCGCGAGCACCTGACCAGCTTCGATGTCGTCTTCCTGCTGGACTTCAACTACGCGCCCTACGGCATGCGGGCCTATCTGCCCCGTCTGCGAGACTACGTGCGCGACGGAGGGGCGCTGGCCATGCTGGGCGGCGCGCAGAGCTTTGCCTCCGCGGGTTATGGGGAGACGCCGCTGGCCGAGGTGCTGCCGACGAACCTGCCGCCTGGAGACGCGCCCGAGGCGCAGCTCGTCGTGCTGGGCGACTTCCGCGCGCAGCTCGCGCCGTCGCTTTTGCATCACCCGCTGCTCGCGCTGGCGGCCGATCCCGCGGCCACGGAGCGCCTGTGGGCGGGTCTCGCTCCGCTGCAGGGAGCGAACGTCCTGGGCCCACCCCGCGGGGACGCGCAGGTGCTCCTGCGTCACCCCAGCGAACGCGGCTCGGACGGCGCGCGGCTGCCGATCCTCGTGGTCGGACAGGCCGGACAGGGGCGCGTGCTCGAGCTCGCCTCCGACTCGAGCTACCGCTGGGGCTTCGTCACCGGCGGGGCCACGGGCGATGCGTCCGGCCACGAACGTTTCTGGGATCGGGCGTTACGCTGGCTGGCGAAGGATCCCGCGCTGGAGCCGGCGAGGCTGGCGACGGATCACGAACGCTACGCGGCGGGCGCGACCGTGCGTGTCACGGGCGAGATCGCGGACGCGCGCTATCTCCCGCTCAGCCGCCGTGGCGTGGTGCTGGAGCTCTCGACCCTGGCTGGCGCCGCCGTGAGCACGCGCGAGCTTTTGACGGACGCCCGTGGGCGACTCGCGACCACGCTCGCCGCGCCTGACGAGTCGAGGGCCTACGTGCTGCGCGTACACCTCGCCGACAGCCCCGACGTGCTAGCCGAGCAAGCCTTCGTGGTCGAGTCCGCGGGCTCCGAACTCTCACGCCCACAGGCGGATCCGGGCTTCCTCTCGGAGCTCTCGCGGCGCAGTGAAGGGCGGAGCTTCGCGCGGCCCGAGGACGCGCCCGCGCTCTCGCGCCTCGACGCCAGCAAGAGTCGCATGCGCGGCGTAGCCGTGATCGCGCCCTTCGACTCGGTCTGGGCGTTCGCCGTGGTCGTGCTCCTGCTCGGCGCCGATTGGATCCTGCGTCGTCGTTACGGCCGTCGCTGAGGGGACGGATCGCAAGACCGGGACGGCATGGCCGCGGCTCGCGCGAGCGCTTCGTCCTGCGGACGAACGGGGTCACGAAGGCTCGCAGGCAGGACTCGTCAGCACTCGGCCCGGGGGCTATGGTCGTCACGACGGAGGCGACATGACGGATGAGGAACTGCGGACGCTCGGCCCCCTGGCGGTGCTGGTCGGTGTCTGGGAAGGCAAGCCCGGACGCGACCTGGCTCCCGATCCCGCGCGCGAGCCCGAGGACACCCCCTTCTCGGAGCGCATGGTCTTCGAGTCCATCGGCCTGGTCGACAACCACGAGCAGCTCTTCCACCACACGGATGCGTGCGTGCTGAGGCGGGTCGAGGGTTGACCCGCGTCGCAGCGGTCGCGCGCCCGCTCGCGTGCTTCGCGCTGGCGCTCGTGCCTTGCCTGTCGGCCTGCGGCGACGGCGGCGTGGTGCTGGTGAACGCCCTCGGGGACGCCTCGATGGTGGCGGACGCCAGTGAGCGCGACTCCGCTATGGACCCCGACGCGTCCATGGTCGACGCGGGGGCCGACTCGGGCACCGGCACGGACGCGGGGGTCGACGCGAGCTGCGATCCGCCCGCGCCCACGAGGCTCTCGCTCGTGGACACGGGAGGACCGGCGGGAGAGTCGGTCTCGGCCTGCCTCGCGCGAGTCGGTGGCCTCACGGACACGCGCACGCCCATGGATCAGGGCTACGTGCTCACGACCTTCGGCGGCGGCGCGGACACGCAGCCCGTGGCCTGTGCGGGCGCGCCGGACGCGGACGGCACCTGGTACTATCTGGCGGACGCGCAGCGCCTGAGCTGCGGTCTGCGCATGCGTCTGGTGGACGCCTCGCGCACCCACTGCGTGATCGCCGAGGTCGCCGACGTGGGTCCCAACGCCTGCGTCGAGGAGGCCGCGGGGCGTCCCGTGATGGACGCCTCCCCGCTGGTGGCCCAGGCGCTCTTCTCCGTGTCGAGCGCGGGCTACTCCGAGAGACGCGAGCTCCTGGCCGCGCCCGTCGGATCCGCCAACGCTCTGGGGCCCTGCGACCTCGGCGCCGAGTCCGATCGGTTGCGCGGCTTCGTGGGCGGGAGCTGCGACGTCGACTCCGACTGCACGTTCACGGGCGGGCGCTGCCTGCGACCGGGCGACGGCTACCCCGGCG